>RCNE010000461.1_pt1 | contig 21972 bp, 17 predicted proteins | sample 2041361 | NCBI WGS metagenome assembly RCNE01 (sample SAMN09708229, study PRJNA481090) | Marine sediment metagenome, whole genome shotgun sequencing project.
ATGTAAACCTAGGCTTTATAAAAGGGAAGTTTTACAACCGTGGCAGGAACGGCATTTTTGCGAATCTGAATCTGAATTTTACTTCCTACCTCAGAAAATATAGTAGGCACGTAACCTAGTCCAATTCCTCTTCCCATTGAGGGAGACATGGTGCCAGAAGTAACATGACCAATTTTTTCCCCTTGTCCGTCTACGATATCATAATCATGTCTAGGAATTCCACGCTCCTCTAATTCAAAAGCAATCAGTTTCCGTTCGGGGCCATGTGCTTTGATGGTAGACAATGCCTCAGAATTCACAAAATCTTTGGTGAATTTAGTAATCCAGCCTAAGCCTGCTTCAAAGGGTGAGGTTTCATCATTAATGTCATTTCCGTAAAGACAATATCCCATTTCCAAACGGAGCGTATCACGTGCGGCTAATCCTATAGGTTTGATTCCGAAATCGGCGCCTGCCTCAAATACTTTATCCCAAATTTGTTGTACATCATCATTCTTGCAATAAATTTCGAATCCGCCAGAACCTGTATAACCTGTAGCTGAAATTATAACATGGTCTATACCCGCAAAATCTGCAACTTCAAAATTATAGAATTTGATAGCAGCTAAATCGATTGACGTTAAACTTTGCATGGCTTCAACCGCTTTAGGACCCTGAATAGCCAAAAGGGAGAAACCCTCTGAAATATTACGCATTTCTGCGTTTAATTCTTTATTATATTTTGAAATGTGATTCCAATCTTTTTCGATATTAGAAGCGTTAACCACTAACAGATATTGCTCCTCTTTAATTCTATAAACAATAAGGTCATCAACAATACCACCAGTTTCATTAGGCAGGCAACTGTATTGTGCTTTTCCTATGGTTAATTTGCTAGCATCATTTGAAGTTACCTTTTGTATTAGATCAAGCGCATTTGGGCCACTAATGAGAAATTCGCCCATATGAGACACATCAAAAACACCAACACCTTTGCGCACCGTCTCATGTTCTGCATTTACTCCTTCATACGATACGGGCATATTATAGCCTGCAAAAGGAACTAATTTAGCACCGAGCGCTTTGTGAGTTTCTGTTAAGGCAGTATTTTTCATTGGTATTGATTTTATGTGTGAAGCAAATTTATTGAATTAATTTTCCAAACAGGGAGATCAACAGTTTATGTTTTGCACATTTTTTATGATTTTATTTTAAGGGATGTTGTCTAAAAAAAGCTATTTTCATCCTTTAAATCCATCTAAATGTTGAAAAATATCCTATTCCTTTCAGTTGCGTTGCTTTTGAACTTACAACTCGTTGCACAAGACACTCCTACTGATTTTCTATCAGCAGATTTTCATAAAGAAAGAAGGGAAGCTGTACGAGAATTATTACCCAAAAATAGTGTTGCTGTATTTTTTGCAAATGCGGAAAGAAACCGTGCAAATGATGTCGATTATATCTATCATCAAGATCCTGATTTTTATTACTTAACTGGTTACAAAGAGCCTAACTCAGTTTTAGTGGTCTTTTCAGACAATCAAAAGAATGCTAAAGGTGTCGAATACAATGAAATGCTTTACGTGCAGGAGCGAGACCCGCGAGCAGAACAATGGAATGGGAAGCGTTTAGGTATTGAAGGTGCTAAGAAACAACTAGGTTTTGAAATGGCTTTTAACGGAGACGATTTTTCGAATATTCCTGTTGATTTTAAATCTTTTGACATGGTCACTTTTTTCGATTTTAAAAATGATTTTAGAGATAAAAGGGGAGAAGCTGATCTTTTTGATTTGATAAAAAATTTTAAGATTAAAACAAATTACCCATCAGATTATAACCCGACCAAGCAGCGACTTTATGCTATGATAAAATCTACTGAAATTGAAAATAGCGCAAACGTTGCCCAGAACTTGGGTCGTTATTTACGTCGCGATGCCAAATTAATGGAAGATGAACTATTAAGTGGATTTGCAAATGCTGCTGATGAAGGATTAAGAAGTGATATCAAGGAAAAGGTTGCTTTAAAATTAGAAGCAAATAATCTGAACTCCAATGTGATTGCTGAAATTATGAGTACGCTGAGAGAGACGAAAACTAAGGAAGAAATGGTACTCTTGAAAAAAGCCATTGAAATTTCAGCAGTCGGACAAGTAGAGGTGATGAAAGCAATGCACCCCAATATGTCAGAAACGGAAATTCAAGGAGTTCACGAGTACGTTTATAAGAAATATGGCGCTGAATATGAAGGATACCCTTCAATTGTTGGCGGTGGAAATAATGGTTGTATTCTCCACTATATTGAAAACAATAAAACTGAGGTAGGAAATGATTTAGTTTTGATGGATTTAGGTGCAGAATACCATGGCTATACGGCTGATGTTACAAGAACAATTCCGGCAAACGGAAAATTCACCAAAGAGCAGAAACAGATTTATGATATTGTTTATGATGCACAAGAAGCAGGCATCAAAGCGAGTGTGGTTGGCGCATCTTTTCAGGCGCCGGGGCAAGCTGCGAGTAAAGTAGTTGCAGAAGGATTGGTAGCTTTAGGAGTAATTGATACGGTCACGAAAGCCAGAACTTATTTTCCTCATGGTACAAGCCACTATTTGGGTTTAGATGTACATGATAAAGGTACCTATGCGCCGTTTAAAACAAACACAGTAATAACTGTTGAACCTGGTATTTACATTCCTGAAGGAAGTGATTGTGATAAGAAATGGTGGGGAATCGCTGTACGAATCGAAGACGATATCTTAATCACCGAAAATGGCCCAGTGAACTTATCAGCTGGTGCTCCAAGAACTACTAAAGCTATTGAAGCGGTGATGAAGCAGCCAAGTCCTTTAGACGATTTTGTTTTACCTACTTTGGATTAAGCTTTTAGTAAGAAACTTTTAAGTTCGTCATAGGTATTGATTTTGATGGATTTCTTTTCTTTACCCATCACTTTTTCAATCTGTTTAGGAATTTCTAATTTCTCAGGAATAGTCTCTTCAACAACATCTAAAAACTTCACCGGATGCGCGGTCTCCAAGAAAATACCGTAAGTATCCTGATGCTTCTCTTGATATTTTTTCAAGCCTAAATATCCAACTGCACCATGAGGATCCGCGATGTAGTTCGATGTTTTGTGAATTTGCTTCATTGCCTCACGAGTTTCAGCATCTGAAAAAGTATAAGACGATAAATGCTTTGATAAGGTTTCTAAATCATCTCCAAACAAATGTCGAATACGAATAAAGTTACTTGGATCACCCACATCCATAGCGTTTGAAATAGTTGCAGTAGAAGGTTTTGGTTTGTACTCACCTGTTTTCATGAATTCAGGCACCGTATCATTAACATTCGTAGCAGCTACAAAATGTTTTACGGGCATCCCTAATTTTTGAGCAACCAAGCCAGCACAGATATTTCCAAAGTTTCCGCTAGGTACCGAGAAAACAATTTCTTTTCCTTGTGATTTCGCTTGTTTGTATGCGAACAAAAAGTATAACAATTGTGGTAGCCAACGCGCTACATTAATCGAATTTGCAGAAGTTAATTGCATAGCAGCTAAAAGCTCTTGATCTAAAAAGGCGGTTTTTACCATTTTCTGACAATCGTCAAAAGTGCCATCAACTTCAAGCGCAGTAATATTTTGCCCTAGGGTTGTTAACTGCCGTTCTTGAATATCACTCACTTTTCCGCTAGGATAGAGTATAACTACGTCCACTCCTTTAACCCCTAGAAAACCATTAGCTACGGCACCTCCGGTATCCCCAGAGGTTGCTACTAGAACGGTAACATCGTTTGATTCATCCTTCGAAAAATACCCCAAGCAGTTCGCCATAAAGCGAGCTCCCACATCTTTAAATGCCATGGTCGGACCATGAAAGAGCTCTAGGGTAGCGACGTTGGGTTCTATTTCAACAACAGGAAAATCAAAGTCCAACACATTAGCCAAAATTTCCTTTAATTTATCATTTGGAATTTCGTCGCAAACAAATTGGTGAATAGCATTGAATGCTATTTCTTGGTTCGAAAGATTTGCTATTTCCTCAAAAAAAGAAGTGGGTAGGGGCGTAATACTTTCTGGAAAGTATAATCCTCTATCTGGCGCGATTCCCTTGATGACTGCATCTTTGAAGGATACTTTTGGAGCTTGTTTGTTTAGACTGTAAAAGTTCATTTATTTTTATGTTGACCGGCGACAGAAGACTGATGACCGCATGGGTAGTTATTTAATATTTTTTCTAAAAGCACTCATCATATTCATTAGATGGTATGCTTCATTATATAGTTCAACAAATTTCGTTTCTTTAATGTAATTTCTTCTTTTCGCTTTAAATAAGCAGGTTACTACTTCAGCTAATGAGCGAATTGAATATCCTATAAATTTTCTTTGTTCAGGGTTTGATTGACCAATGGAACCTTCTGAAATGTTTAAAGCTATAGAGTCAGATGCTCTTCGAAGTTGAGAAGCCAAGTTGAATTTTTCTCTTTCAGGAAAACATAACGCAATTTTGTCAATAATTTCCCCAAAATCCATGGCTTTTTGCCAAATTATAAGTTTTTCAAATTTAAATTTGTCCATTTTTAAAGTTTTTAGCTCCCCCTTTCCAACATTCGATCTTCCGTATTCCGTATTCCGTCTTCCGTCATCTGTCTTCAAACTCTACGAACACCATCCACATTTACTTTTGAGATATGAACATCATAATCAATTCCAATTTTTTGGTATATTGTTCTCATCGCTTCTCCTACTTTTTGTGCTATTTCTTCACCCTTACTGAATGAAAATATGGAAGGACCAGAACCTGAAATTCCGCACCCTAAAGCTCCAGCCGTTATGGCAGCAGCTTTAACATCATCAAACCCAGGAATCAGTATGGAACGAATAGGTTCCACAATATGGTCTTCTAAGGAGCGACCGATTAAATCGTAATCCTCTTTGAAAAGGCCAGCGATCAATCCACCAACATTACCCCATTGTTTGATGCCATCTGCTAAGGTGATATTGGTTTTTAATATTTTTCTCGAATCAGAAGTTTTTACTTCAATTTGCGGATGGATTACGGTAGCAAACAATTCTTTAGGACTCGGAATTGGAATAACATCTAAAGGGTCATAACTGCGTACCAGAGTGAAACCACCAAATAGGGCAGGAGCTACATTATCAGCATGAGCTACTCCGCTTGCTAAACGTTCGCCTTCCATTGAGAATTTAACTAATTCCAAAATTGAAAATGGTTTACCTAAAAGCTCGTTCATGGCCCAGACAGCACCTGTAGAACTTGCTGCGCTGCTACCAATACCGCTACCTGCTTTTATTTTTTTATAGATTTCGATTTCGAATCCACCTTCATATTTGCTTTCTTTCAGAAGTGCTAATCCTGCTACTCCGGCGACATTTTGAAGCGTTTCCATGGGTAAATCTTGTCCTTCAAGTTTTGTAATTCGTACGCCCTTTTCTTTGGTTTTCCGAACCACCATTTCATCGCCAACAGCGTCTAAGGCAACCCCAAGTACATCAAATCCGCACGAAATATTCGCTATGGTTGCTGGGCAAAAGACTTTTATAGTTTCCATTTTTAAAAGTTTCCGATTCGAATAATATCTGCAAAGATACCTGAAGCAGTAACATCAGCACCTGCACCAGCACCTTTTATGATCATAGGTTGATTGGGGTATCTTTCGGTATAAAACAGAACAATGTTATCACTTCCATCCAAATTGTAAAAGTCATGTCCATTGGGAATTTGCTGTAAGCCTACGCTCGCTTTTCCATTTTCGAACTGAGCTACATATTTTAACTTGCTACAAGCATCAGTAGCATCTTGATATAGTTTTTGAAAATCTGCTTCATATTTTATTAGGGAAGCAAAGAAATCATCATTATTGTCAGTATCTAAACTTTCTTGAGGAAGAAATGAATTGTTTAGAATATCTTCTATTTCTAGTTGATTTCCGCTTTCACGAGCCAAAATCAAAATCTTTCGCATTACATCAACTCCGCTTAAATCAATTTTAGGATCAGGCTCCGTATAGCCTTCTTTTTGAGCCTGTTTTACTACATCGTGAAAAGTGGTTTTGTTATTGAAATTATTAAATACAAAATTCAAACTTCCGGATAGTACCGCTTGAATTTTTAAGATTTTATCCCCTGAAGCCATTAAGTGTTTCAAAGTGTCAATAATTGGTAAACCGGCACCAACATTGGTTTCAAACAAAAATGGTGCGTTGTATGTACGTGCTAAATCTTTTAATTCTTGGTAGTTTGTAAAGTTAGATGAGCAAGCAATTTTATTACAGGTAACGACAGAAATACTGTTGGCTAAATAGGTGTTATAGGTAGTTGAAACTTCTGCACTTGCAGTATTATCTACAAAAATACTATTCCGATAATTCAGTTTGTTGACCGTTTCGAAAAACTTCGTTTTGTCTGCTTTTTCGCCATTTGCTAAGCTTTCTTCCCAGTTTTTTAAAGGAATTCCACCATCATTAAAAACCATAGTTCTCGAATTCGCAAGACCAATGACTCTAATGTTCAGTTTCATTTTTTCTTTCAAATATTTCTTCTGTTGACAAACCTGATTTAAAAATTTAGAACCTACATTACCAACCCCCATAACGAAGAGATTCAGTTGTTTAATATTTTCTTCAAAAAACTCTTCATGTAAGGCATTTAAAGCTTTCTTTACATCATCGGCATTGATGACTGCAGAAATGTTCCGTTCAGATGCTCCTTGAGCAATAACTCGAATATTTACATTATTCCTACCAAGAGTACTAAACATTTTACCGCTCAAACCTTGATGACTTTTCATATTATCTCCTACCAAAGCAATGATTGCCAAACTCTTTTCGGCAATCACGGGTTTAATTTTCCCGCGTTCGATTTCGTATTCAAAAGCCGTATTTACAATTTGAACCGCTTTATCAACATCATTTTCAGAGATACCAACGCAGATGGAATGTTCTGAAGATGCTTGTGTAATTAAAACCACACTAATTTCCGATTGAGAAATCACTTCAAAGAAACGCTTAGAAATGCCGGGTATTCCAACCATTCCTGGGCCTTCTAACGATAACAGGGCAATGTTTTCGATATGACTTATGCCGCGAACTGTTTTCCCTTGAGCATTCTTATTTTTAGTGATAAGTGTGCCGGCATCTTCAGGCTTAAAAGTGTTTTTAATGACAATTGAAATTCCTTTAGCAAGTACCGGTTGTATGGTAGGGGGATAAAGGACTTTTGCGCCGAAATGCGATAACTCCATTGCTTCTTCATAAGAGATATGTGCAATCGCTTTGGCTTGCTCTACCAATTTAGGGTTTGCCGTAAACATACCGCTGACATCTGTCCAAATTTCTAATACTTCGGCATCAATCGCAGCAGCAAAAATAGCTGCCGTATAGTCTGAACCTCCACGACCTAAGGTTGTTGGGTTTCCATTTTCTGATGAAGCTATGAATCCTGGTGCGACAATAACTTGATTTGACGTATTATTTATAAATGCTTTGCAATTGCTATAGGTAGTTTCAAAGTTAACTGCAGCTTTTCCGTTTACATTATTAGTTTTGATCAAGTCTCTAGTATTGGCATAAACAGCATCTAAGCCTTGTTGTTTGAAATATTCAGAAATGATATAAGCGGAAAGCAATTCGCCATAACTAACAATCTTATCAGATAATTGTGGCGTAATTTCTCCAATTAAAAAAGCACCTTCTAAGAGTGTTTCTAACGTGTTTGAATCACTTTTTACTTTACTAAGCACTTTACTTTGAGCAATAATAGGTATCAATGCTTTGACAGTTGTCAAATGCCGGTCTTCCAATTCTTTCAAAGAAACTTTGTACGCTGAATCTTGATTTGACGCCAACTCAGCCGTATGTAATAGAACATCGGTTACACCACCAAAAGCGGAAACAACGACAACTGTTTTATCCGTTTTGTTCTTTGAAACGATATCTTTTACAAATGCAATATTTTGTGCGTCGGCAACAGAAGTGCCTCCAAATTTTAAGACTTTCATGATACTGGTGTTAAAATAATTTCTTGAAATAAGTGCCTAAATAGGCGAATCGGACGAATACTATATAACAATTTACCCCAATGGGGTTGCAGTGGCAGTAGTAAAGCTGTAGCCATTTGTTGTAGAAAAAAGTGTTGCTATGTTCGTTTTTTGAAAAAGCATAAGTCTATTGAAGTGGTAAAAGTAGTACTTTTGAAACGCTAAACAAACCTCGTTTATTATTTTTACAGAATTGTTAAAATTCGTTAGTAAAAAATAGCATTTACCCATTTTCGACAAAACTCATTACTAGATAAGGTAGTCCATATGAAAATATTCTCCGCAGAGCAGATTTATGCTGCCGATAAATTCACCATTAAAAAACAAGAAATAAGCAGCGATGAACTGATGGAACGTTCAGCTGTACAGATTTTTAATTGGATTCATACTCGTATGCAGGGTGCGCCAGTAAAGATTCATGTTTTTTGTGGTATTGGTAATAATGGAGGCGATGGTATTGCTCTGGCGCGTCATTTATTTGAACACGGGTATAACCTTGCTGTTTATGTAGTGAATTTCAGTAAAACCCGTTCTAAAGATTTTTTGATCAATCTAGAGCGTTTAAAAGAACGTAAGATATGGCCAGAATTTTTAGATTCTGCTTGTAAATTTCCTGAAATAGGTAGAGATGATATTATCGTTGATGCCATTTTTGGAATTGGTTTGAATCGTGAGCCGGAGGCCTGGGTGGTTAAATTGATGGCTCATTTGCACCAAACGGAAGCCTTTATTCTTTCCGTTGATATTCCATCTGGATTATTTATAAATAAACTTCCGGTAGATTCCAATGCTGTAATTAAGTCAAATTTTGTATTGAGCTTTCAAGCTCCTAAGTTGGTGTTTTTTCTTCCGGAAACGGGAATCTATAGTAATCAATGGGAAGTGGTTGATATTGGTTTAGATCCAGAATTTCTTACAACCACCGAAACGGAATATGAACTTATTGGGAAGAATGAAGTACTACCATTTTACATCCCCAGAGAAAAATTTTCGCACAAAGGTTCTCATGGGCATTCACTCATCATCGGTGGCACTAAGGGTAAGATGGGAGCTGTTCAATTGGCATCACGATCATGTTTGAGTACTGGTAGTGGCTTGGTTACTGCTTATATTCCTGAATGTGGTTATGTGCCTTTACAAACGGCATTGCCCGAAGCTATGGTTATTACAGACGGTGAAAATGTGATTTCTAAAATAGATTTTAGTATTTCGCCTGATGTCATTGGAGTTGGCATCGGGCTAGGAACAGATGACGCCACGTTAAAGGCATTTGCTGACTTCCTTGGAAGCAATAAAACACCTTTGGTCATTGACGCTGACGGATTAAATATCTTAGCAAGGAAGAAAGCGTTATTAAAGAAACTTCCCGCACAATCTATTTTAACACCCCACCCCAAAGAGTTAGAGCGATTGGTCGGAAAATGGAAAGATGATTTTGACAAACTCAAAAAAACCAAAGCTTTTTCTAAAAAGTATAAATGTATTGTAGTGATTAAAGGAGCTCACTCTATAACTGTAGATGGTGATAAATCATATGTCAATTCTACCGGAAACCCCGGAATGGCAACTGCAGGAAGTGGAGATGTGCTTACAGGAATGATTACAGGACTAGTTGCTCAAGGTTATGAACCCTTAAAGGCAGCTATTTTTGGAGTTTATCTTCATGGTAGGGCAGGTGATATTGCTGTGGAGCAAACAGGTTACCAATCTTTAACCGCTTCAAAAATTATACAGGCTATTGGTATGGCTTTTATAGATTTGTTTAAAATGCCAGAGCCGCCGCAACAAGCTCAGGAAGAGCAGGCGCAATAAATTTTGATTAATGCTTGGTTTGGAATCTTTTGACATATAGGCTATCTTAATAGTGTTTTAAACACCGACTATGTCTATAAGTATCAATGCAGACCTTGTTCCCCTATTCCGTGGTTTGGTCACGGGGTTACAGCCTTTTGCAGCAGCCCAAGAGGTCGAATTGGTGTTTGAATCTTCCATCGGAAACTTGTTGGTATTATATAACCCTGAAGAAGCACTTTCCGAAATTACGGTACTATTGAGTCGTGTAGTAAGTTTTACACCTCAGAAATACATCGTAAAAGTTTCAATAGGAGAATGTCATGAAGATTCAGGTCGCTGTATTTTGGTCATAGAGAATACCGGTGTCGACCTTTCCAAATTGGGCGAGCTATTATCTTCTGTGAAGAATGGGTTACTTGTCCAAAAATTGAAACATGGTACACGCTTCACGGTCTCAATTCCGACAAAGCAAAATCAGATCGTTTCAAATGACGTTAATACCAACGGAGCGCTTCTTCCGAGGAAATATCCCATGTATTTTTCTGCGGTGAGCAAAAGGCTGAATAGTCATTTTTTGAATACTGAAAATTTAGAAAAATCAGCAGAATTGAAGAGTACTGGCGAAGGTTTTTTTTTGAAGAAAGTTAATGCCTTAATAAATTCTAATTTGGCAGATTCAAACTTTAAAGTTGATGCTTTGGCTGATGCTGTAGCCTTGAGTCGAACACAATTGTTTCGAAAAATCAAAGTGCTAACTCGAATGTCTCCCCAACAATATTTGAGATTTGTGCGACTAGAAAAAGCAAAAAAACTACTACAATCTAAAGATAAAGACATGAACGTTAGCGAAGTAGGTTATGCTGTGGGTTTTGCAAGTAAAAGTCATTTTACAAGGTCGTTTCAAAAAGAATTTGGTTTTAATCCTTCAGATTTTACAAAGGCCAAAATGTAACCTGCGCACAATTTTTCGCAACATTAAGTCAATTAAGGTTTTGAAAGTCCCCCTAACTTTGAAGAAGATATAATTGATATGTCACACTAAAAACTCAATCTTATGGAAGATTTAAAGAAAAACAGAGAGTTCATTATAAAGTATTTCAATGCGATATCAGGAGTTGAAAAGACCCGTGAACTCCTTAAAGAGTATACTAATGATGAGAAATTAATAGAACATATTGATTTTTTTGAAGGAGCGTTTCCGAAGTACGAATTGTTTATCGAGGAAATGATTACCGAAGGAAACAAAGTAATTGTTCAAGGGAGAGCTACTGGTATTCATAAAAGGGAATTTAGTGGAATACCTTCTACTGGAAGAAAAATGGATTTACCATTTGTAATTCGTTACATCATAGAAAACGGTAAAATAACAGATCATTGGCTTATTGCCGACCAGATGATTTTGATGGAACAGTTGGGTGTTATGCAAGCTCAAACTACAGACATTTAAAATCATTAAAAAATTAATCATGAAGAAGCTTTTGTTGTTTTTAATCATACTTGCTGTGTTTTCATGTAGAGAAGGAAATAATATCGACAAAAACCAAAAAGTAATCACAGAATTAAACGAATATCGAGAGCGAGCATTGGAAGAAGAGCGTTTGAAACAATGGACTCGTGACTATATCGAAGCTTTAAATTCTGAAGGCTGGAAAACCAAACTCCCAAAATTTCTTCAGCCCAATCCTGAGGAATTTTTGCAAGAACACTCGGCCTTTAGAACATCTTTTGCCAATTATAGATCTACTATTAAGCATTTAGCGGTGGATGGCAATGACGTGATTGTATGGTTGAATATAACCGCTAATTATGCCGCATCCTATTCTTTTGAAAACAGCGCGTATGATGATAATGTTTTTAACGATGTAGAAGCCAAAAATCAGGCACTTTCCTGGGATGAAACGTGGTACTTTAATGTGGTTGATGACAAGTTTGATGATCAATGGGATTTTTTAAAAGATAACCATAAGATTCTGCAAGGTTTGAAGTCGAACGAATCTCCTTGAAATTAAGATTAAGCTAGACTTAGGCCTGGCATTAAAATTATCAATTAAAGAGCCCCAAGGTTTTAAACCTTGGGGCTTTTAGTCGTTCGCCACAAATATATTTTATTTAACTGTTTTAACTCTTCGCTTAACCCAAGCCAAAGCGTTATCAAACTCAATAAAGAATTTCATAGGCTTTTTGTAGAATAGTTTTTCAATTTTGAAATTGTGCATGTCAATTTCTTTTACGGATACAATAGCGAATGCTTTTAAATTATCAATCCTCTTATATAGGTATAGACCGTTGGATCAACGGCATATGAATTTTTTCGTAGGCTGATATAACCAAAATCTTTATCTCTAAAATGAATTTCTGCAATACCTAATATTTGATATGCTCTTTCTAAGGTTAATGTAGCCCCTTCTTCAAATAAGGATACCATATAGTTGTCATATACCTGTACGGTTCCGATTTCTAATTGGTATTCTCTTACAATAACAGTCTTCTTCGTATGTCCCACTCTCATCTAATGTATTTTATAACGTCTCAAACGAAAGTATTGCTACCTAGCTCGAAAGGAAAAAATATTAGATGAATAGCGAAAATATCGTGTATACTGCTTAGTGCTGTAATTTGCTGTGTTTTATTTCTTACTTCTGACAGTTTTAGAAATAAAAAAAGGAGTCATTTCGTATGACTCCTTTAGTTCTAAATTCCTACGCAAATTAGGTTTTTGTAGATTTCTGAGCTTTCTTAATCTTTATAGTGAGCTCATCTTTTTTCTTATCTAAGTCCATATGAATACTATCACCTTCTTGTAGCTTAGAATTTACAATTTCCTCGGCGAGCGTATCTTCAATGTATTTTTGTATGGCTCTTTTAAGAGGCCTTGCTCCGTATTGCTTGTCAAAGCCTTTTTCAGCTATATAATCTTTCGCTGCATCAGTAAGAGTTAACTCATAACCGATATCTTTAATTCTAGCGAATAATTTGGCAAGTTCAATATCAATAATTTTATGAATGTCTTCTCTTTCTAAAGGATTAAAGACAATAACATCATCTATTCTATTCAAGAACTCAGGTGCGAATGCCTTTTTTAAAGCATTTTCAATGACTCCTTTTTGATGACTATCAGCTTGAGATTTTTTAGCGGAAGTACCAAAACCTACTCCTTGACCGAAATCTTTCAATTGACGTGCGCCAATGTTAGAGGTCATAATGATGATAGAATTTCTAAAATCAATTTTACGACCTAAGCTATCGGTAAGATAACCATCATCTAAAACCTGCAAAAGCATATTAAACACATCAGGATGCGCTTTTTCAACTTCATCTAACAATATTACCGAATATGGCTTACGACGAACCTTTTCTGTCAACTGCCCGCCTTCTTCATAGCCTACATAACCTGGAGGCGCACCTACTAAACGTGAGATGGCAAACTTCTCCATATACTCGCTCATATCAATACGTATAAGCGCGTCTTCAGAGTCAAAAAGTTCTTTAGCTAAAACTTTAGCTAGCTGAGTTTTACCAACCCCTGTTTGACCTAAGAAAATAAAAGATCCTATCGGTTTGTTGGGGTCTTTGAGTCCGGCTCTGTTTCTTTGTATTGCTTTTGCAACTTTGCCAACTGCTTCATCTTGACCGATTACATTAGCCTTGATAAGGTTAGGTAATTCTGCCAATTTGTTACTCTCGGTTTGTGCGATACGATTAACCGGTATACCGCTCATCATAGAAACTACATCAGCAACATTATCTTCACTAACCGTTTCTTTATTTAACCTGCTATCGTCTTCCCATTTTTCTTGAGCGACAGCCAATTCTTTTTCTAATCTTTTCTCGTCATCACGAAGCTTTGCAGCTTCCTCATATTTCTGCTTCTTTACAACGCTATTCTTTAGTTCGCGAACATCTTCTAGCTGCTTTTCTAGCTCAACGATTTGCTTCGGAACATCCATATTAACAATATGTACTCGAGATCCTGCTTCATCTAAAGCATCGATCGCTTTGTCTGGAAGGAATCTATCGGTCATATATCGATTTGTCAACTTCACACAGGCTACTATAGCCTCATCGGTATACTTTACATTGTGATGCTCTTCGTATTTACCTTTGATGTTTTGCAATATTTCAATAGTCTCATCAACCGTAGTTGGTTCAACAATTACTTTTTGAAAACGTCGCTCTAAAGCGCCATCTTTTTCGATATATTGTCTGTACTCATCTAAAGTTGTGGCTCCAATACATTGAATCTCACCTCTAGCTAATGCAGGTTTGAACATGTTAGAGGCATCTAAGCTTCCGGTGGCTCCACCAGCTCCGACTATAGTATGAATTTCATCAATAAAAAGAATGACATCATCATTCTTCTCCAATTCGTTCATGACCGCTTTCATGCGTTCTTCAAACTGTCCTCTATATTTAGTACCGGCTACCAAAGAAGCTAAGTCTAAGGTGACCACACGTTTTCCGTAAAGAGTACGTGAAACTTTTTTATTGATAATCCGCAATGCGAGGCCTTCAGCAATGGCACTTTTACCCACGCCAGGTTCACCAATTAACAACGGATTATTCTTTTTTCTTCTACTTAAAATTTGAGAAACACGTTCTATTTCTTTTTCACGACCAACGACAGGGTCCAATTTATTCTCTTCGGCCATTACCGTAAGATCACGCCCGAAGTTATCTAAAACCGGAGTTTTCGATTTCTTGTTGCCTTTCTGATTTGAAGTTCCACCAAAGGTACTTTCCTTACCTTCATTTGCATCATCATTCTCATTTGGAAAAGATTCAGAGGTAGGTGAATCTACAATATCATCGTCACTAGTTATCATAAATTTAAACTGCTCTTTAACTCCATCATAATCTACTTTCAATTTATGAAGTAGTTTTGTGGTAGGGTCATTTTCATTTCTTAAAATACAAAGTAATAAATGTGCGGTATTTATTGAAGAACTTTGAAATAGTTTTGCTTCTAAAAAAGTAGTCTTCAAAGCACGTTCTGCTTGACGTGTCAAATGAAGATTTTTTTTATCTTTTTGAATACTACTAGGGTTCGGGTTTGATGGACTAAGAATCTCTACTTTGCGTCGTAAGTGATCTAGGTCAACATCAAGTGCGTCAAGTATGCTTATAGCTTTGCCATTACCATCACGTAAAAGCCCGAGCATTAAATGTTCGGTGCCAATAAAATCATGGCCCAGCCTTAATGCCTCCTCTTTACTGAAGGCGATTACATCTTTGACTCTTGGGGAAAAATTATCATCCATAAATTCTGCTTATCAGCATTAAAATTAGTAAATCTCAAGCAAACTAGGGCAAATACTATACCTGAATTCTATTATCAAGTTCGAAATGACGAAAAAAGGAACTATTTACAAAATAATTAACAATGTAATTATCAACTAATCACAACGCACTAAGTGTTAATAAATTGTTGAAGAAAGGTTTTGTTGTGTGCTTTGAAGGTATCGATTTTACGTATATTGGCATACTTTTTTAACACTTAATATTTAGCAAAATTTAGAAATGGCAGAAGGCGAAAAATTGATACCGATTAACATCGAAGACGAAATGAAATCTGCCTACATTGATTATTCAATGTCGGTCATTGTGTCACGTGCACTCCCAGATGTCAGGGATGGATTAAAACCCGTGCACAGAAGAGTGCTTTATGGTATGCATGAATTAGGGGTAAGATCTTCGAGTTCACACAAGAAATCTGCTCGTATTGTTGGAGAGGTTTTAGGTAAGTATCACCCGCATGGTGATACCTCGGTTTACGATTCTATGGTTCGTATGGCTCAAGAATGGAGCCTTCGATACATGTTAGTTGATGGTCAGGGTAATTTTGGCTCTATAGATGGCGATAGTCCGGCAGCAATGCGTTACACGGAAGCCAAAATGCGAAAGATTGCCGATGACATGTTGGCTGATATCGATAAAGATACCGTAGATCACCAACTTAACTTCGATGATTCCTTAGAAGAACCAACGGTTTTACCTGCTAGAGTTCCTAATTTATTAGTGAATGGTGCTTCGGGTATTGCAGTAGGTATGGCAACGAATATGCCACCACATAACCTAACTGAAGTTATTGACGGAACCATAGCTTATATAGAGAATAACGATATTGAAATTGATGAGCTAATTACACATATTAAAGCTCCTGATTTTCCAACAGGAGGTATTATTTATGGATACGATGGCGTAAAAGAAGCTTTTCATACAGGACGTGGACGTGTAGTAATGCGCGCCAAAGCAACTTTTGAAGAGGTTCAAGGTCGGGAATGTATTATTGTGACCGAGATACCATATCAGGTCAATAAGGCCGATATGATCAAAAAGACGGCTGATTCGGTTAATGAAAAGAAAATAGAGGGTATTTCTAGTATTCGTGATGAATCGGATAGAAATGGAATGCGTATCGTTTATATCTTAAAAAGAGATGCGATACCTAATATAGTATTAAACACCCTTTATAAATATACAGCCCTACAATCTTCATTTAGCGTTAACAATATTGCTTTAGTCAAAGGAAGACCGCAATTATTGAATGTTAAAGAGATGATTCACTATTTTGTGGAGCATCGTCATGAAGTAGTTGTAAGACGTACAAAGTTTGAGCTGAAAAAAGCTGAAGATCGAGCACATATTTTAGAAGGATTGATAATTGCTTCTGATAATATCGATGAGGTTATCAAGATTATTAGAGCTTCTGCTAACGGTGATGAGGCAAGAAACAACTTAATCGAACGCTTTAAACTTTCTGAAATTCAAGCCAAGGCAATAGTCGAAATGCGTCTGCGTCAGTTGACGGGTCTAGAACAAGATAAGCTTCGTGATGAGTTTGAAGAAATCATGAAGACTATTATTGATTTGAAAGATATCTTAGATCGTAAAGGTCGTAGAATGGATATTATCAAGGAAGAACTTCTTGAGGTTCAGACTAAATACGGTGATGAGCGTCGTTCAGAAATCAACTTTGCAGGTGGAGATTTAAGCATGGAAGACATGATTCCGAATGAGCAAGTGGTCATTACCATTTCACATGCCGGATACATTAAAAGAACACCACTAACTGAATATAAGACACAGAATAGAGGAGGAGTAGGCCAAAAAGCATCTACTACTAGAAATGAAGATTTCTTAGAGCACTTGTTTGTAGGTACCAATCACCAATACATGTTATTCTTTACGCAAAAAGGAAAATGTTTCTGGATGCGAGTTTATGAAATTCCCGAAGGAAGTAAAACTTCAAAGGGAAGAGCGATTCAAAACCTAATAAATATTGAGAATGATGATAAGGTAAAAGCCTTCATTTGTACTCAAGATTTGAAAGATGAAGAATATGTAAACAGTCACTACGTAATCATGGCCACCAAAAAAGGAACGGTCAAAAAGACTTCGTTAGAACAATATTCTAGACCACGTCAAAATGGTATTAATGCTATTGGTATTAAAGAAGGAGATGAATTACTTGAAGCTAAATTGACGACAGGTACAAGTCAAATTTTCTTAGGACTAAAATCTGGAAAGGCGATTCGCTTCGAAGAAAGCAAAACAAGACCTATGGGTCGTAATGCTTCTGGAGTAAGAGGAATCAGATTAGCTGATGACAATGATGAAGTAATCGGTATGGTTTCTGTTCATAATTTTGAAGATGAATTACTTGTAGTTTCAGAAAATGGTTATGGAAAAAGATCCAGCATAGATGATTATCGCGTAACTAACCGAGGCGGTAAGGGTGTAAAGACTATTTCTATAACAGAAAAGACTGGTGCATTAGTAGCTATTAAAAATGTTACTGACTCTGATGATTTGATGATTATCAACCGATCAGGCATTGCAATTAGAATGAGCGTTGAAGATCTGCGTGTGATGGGTAGAGCAACACAGGGTGTGAAGCTAATCAACATTAAAGGAGATGATTCGATAGCTGCTGTTGCTAAGGTAATGAAAGACGAAGAAGACTTAGAGGAAGTAGATGTTCTTGATATTGAGGTAGATACAGAAGATGGCACGGCTATTGATAATCCAAGTGCTGAACAAGATAACCAAAGTTCAGAAGAAGAATAGACTCAAAATTAATTAACACTAATATTTAAATAATTCGAAATGAGAACTAAAATTTTTATACTGGCAGCCATGTCATTTACAATGGTTGGGTTTGCACAGAAAAATGAAATTAAAACTGCTGAAAAAGCCCTTAAGGGTGGTGAGACGATGGCGGCTAAAACTGCCTTGGAGGCTGCTTCAGGTATGATCTCTGGCGCAGATGCTAAGCTACAAGCACAATATCACTATTTAAGAGGTCAAACGTATGCTGATCTTGCCAAAAAAGGAGATAACACGGCTTATACTGAAGCGGTATCTGCTTTTCAAGAGGTGATAGCTGTCGAAGAAAAAAGCGGAAAATCAAAATATACTAGTGATACACAACAGAGACTAGCAACCGTTACTTCTGATTTAGTAAATTCAGCTGTTGAAGATAATGGTAACGAAAAGTATAAAGAGGCTGCTGAAAAACTGTATATGAGCTATAAAATTAGCCCTAAAGACACTTCTTACCTATACTATGCAGCGAGTAGTGCCGTAAATGGAGCTCATTACGAGCAGGCCCTAACATATTATAATGAACTTCAAGAAGTTGGTTATGACGGAAGTGAAATTGTTTACAAAGCCACTAACAATGAAACTGGAGAAGTTGAGGATATGGAGAAAATTCAAAGAGACTTGATGGTAAAGTCAGGAACTTATAAAGATCCAATCGACGAAAAAACTCCTTCAAAAATGGCAGAAATTGTTAAAAACACTGCTTTAATTTATGGGCAGTTAGGCCAGGATGATAAAGCACTTGAAGCGTATGCCAAAGCAAGAGCTAGTAATCCAGACGATGTAAATCTTGTTTTACAAGAAGCAAATCTTCATTATAAGTTAGGTGACAAAGATAAATTTAAGGTGTTAATGGCTTTAGCGGCTACTATGGAACCTGACAATGCTGACCTTCATTATAACATCGGAGTAATTAATATGGAACAAGGCAATCTAGAAGAAGCTAGAGCTGCGTATATGAGGGCTATAGAAGTTAACCCAGGTTATACGAATGCTACATTAAATCTTTCAACTACCTATGTGAATGAAGGAAATGGTTTAATTGATGAAATGAATACTTTAGGTAATTCAAGAAGTGATATTGCAAGGTATGACGAATTGAAGCAACTAAAAGATGATTTCTTTGGTAAAGGTGCTAAAATTCTGGAAGATGCATTAAAAATGGAACCAGAAAACCAAAGCATTCTAAGTCAATTGAAAAATATATATGGCGCAATGGGTGACAATGATAACTTCATGCGTATCAAAAAATTATTAGGAGAGTAATAATACACTTTCAAATTAAAAACCTCCTTTGTGAAAACAAAGGAGGTTTTTTATATGATTTTTTTGATTACTCGTAATGAGTGAGTGTAACTTCTCGTCTCAGTATTAAAAATTCCTGTATGGTCTATGCGATCTATACGAACTTTACCGTCTACATGTATAATATAATTATCTTTCATGATAATGCCAACATGGTCAATTACACCTTCGGTATTGTCAAAAAAGGCTAAATCACCAGACTCACTTTCTTCAATAAAACTAAGTGCTTCACCTTGATTGGCCTGCTCCGAAGCATTTCGCTTTAATGGATAACCATTTATTTTATAGACTATTTGGGTAAATCCTGAGCAATCTAAACCGAAGGGAGTTCTACCTCCCTTAAGTTGGGGTGCATTAAGATACAATATTGCCGTGTTAATTAAATTTGACTTTTCTCTTTGGATGTTTACAGATGTCCCTTCGAAAATATTAGGAAGCACCATCGTATTATGAACTGATGACCCCATAACAATAGGAATTAAAACTGCAGCTTCAGTTGCAACAAAAGAGACAAGATCTGAGGCATATTTAGGGCTTTGAAAGTTCTCAATAGATTCGTAAATATCTTGTTCAATAAAATGAATTTGATTTTTCTGAATCCAGCCTTCAGACCCATCAAAAGCAAGTCGTATACGACTCCAGAATTTGCGTTGTTCTAAAATCTTAAAATGCTCTCCGTATATAATTTGAGAGATCATTTCCGCCGAATCAACGGCACTTGACCGGATGGGAATAACACTAAGAGGGCAAATACCGTACTCCATTTTTAAAGTAACTGGTACATATTAATTATTCTCTATAACGATTGCTGAAGCGCCTCCACCACCATTACAGATTGCGGCAGCTCCAATTTTTGCATTGTTTTGGTCTAAGGTATGCAACAGGGTAACTAAAATTCTAGCACCTGAACATCCTAAAGGGTGTCCTAAAGAAACTGCACCACCATTTACATTGACATTGCTGTCGGTGAGTCCTAAGAGTTTCATGTTCGCCAGACCAACTACCGCAAAAGCTTCATTGAATTCAAAATAGTCAACATCATTAATTGAAACACCAGCCTTGTCTAGCGCTTTCGGCAAAGCTTTTGCCGGCGCCGTCGTAAACCACTCAGGTGCTTGTGCTGCGTCCGCATAGCCTTTAATTGTAGCCAAAGGTTTTAGATTTAATTCCTTAGCTTTTTCTGCACTCATTAAAACCAAGGCAGCTGCACCATCATTAATAGTAGACGCATTTGCCGCGGTTACCGTACCATCTTTAGAAAAGGCAGGGCGTAAAGCTGGAATTTTTTCCATTTTTACATTCTTAAATTCCTCATCTTCGGTAATTATGATAGGTTCGCCTCTTCTTTGAGGGACTACAACAGGAATAATCTCATGCTTAAACTTTCCGGTTTTTGAAGCTTCTGCTGATCTTTTGTACGATTGAATAGCAAAATTGTCTTGATCTTCCCTGGTAAAATCATGTTTAACTGCACAGGCATCTGCACAGACTCCCATTGCGTTTTGGTCATAAACATCTACCAGGCCGTCTTTTTGCATACCATCAACCATTGAAGTAGGGCCAAATTTTTGACCTGTTCTCATATACACATAATGAGGAATAAGACTCATGTTTTCCATTCCGCCAGCCACAACAATAGAAGCGTCGCCTAAGGCAATAGCTTGAGCCGCTTGCATGACAGTTTTCATTCCGGATGCACAAACTTTATTTATTGTAGTACATGGAACGCTATCAGGTATGCCAGCAAAAATAGCTGCCTGTCTTGCAGGTGCCTGTCCTGTCCCTGCTTGCACCACATTTCCCATTAAAACCTCCTCTACTAAACTAGGAGATAAATTAATTTTATCTAAGGCTCCTTTAATGGCAATTGCTCCTAATTTTGGAGCTGGAATGGTGGAGAGAGCTCCCATAAATGAACCTATTGGGGTTCTAACGGCAGAAACTATTACGACTTCCTTCATACTACTTTTGAGTTAGTTTATAAGGCTACGAAAATACTAAAATTAACCCGAAACACCACTTTTCGAAATTCTACATTTTTGTTGATCTACCCAGTTTTTTATGATGATTTTGACCAAGGTTGAGGTAAAATGAGTGTCCGTGAAAAGCCTATTTCCTTTATATTTTTCTATTTTTGACTTAAGATAACTCCTCTATGAGCAAATCGTTGGATCCGTTGTATAAAAATCAATCTCTTATTTATAAATATTTATTATACGGGGTAACTTTATTTTGTATCGTTTTTTTCTTTCCAAAAGGAGGACAATTTAAATACGAATTTCAAAAAGGAAAAGCTTGGCAGCATGAAAATTTAAGAGCTCCGTTTGATTTTTCTATTAAAAAAATGACTTCTGAAATAGAAGTAGAAGAACAAGCCGTAAAAGACAATCACATTGCGTACTACCGGTATGATATTTCGATTAGAAATAAGGTTTATAAGAGTTTTGAAGAAAAACTTCCTGTTGTTTTTTCTTCGGATAACTATAATGAACAGCAATTAAAAATAGTATCGGAGGTAGGAAAGACAATTCTTAATAGTCTTTATAAGACCGGAGTAATAAACAAAACCAACTTTAATAACCCACCAAATCAAGTTTATCTGCTCAAGAACAATGAGGCCGATAAGATGGGTTATACCGATTTAAATAGTCTTCAAGATGTTGAAATAGAGATCGATGAAACGCTAAGAAGAAATGGGCTTATTACTTTTAAAAGTAGTTTTCATGAATTGTTC
>RCNE010000462.1_pt1 | contig 21970 bp, 19 predicted proteins | sample 2041361 | NCBI WGS metagenome assembly RCNE01 (sample SAMN09708229, study PRJNA481090) | Marine sediment metagenome, whole genome shotgun sequencing project.
GTCCCCCAAGCTAATAACTCATCCTGTAACGACCCAATTCCCTGGGTCTGACGCCTTCAATGGTTGTCGTTGGAACAACCTTTCCGTGAGCTGTCGTTGGCACAGCTACGCCACAAGTGGCGACAAATTTCCTTGTCCATAATTCTATGGTCTGGAAGAAGATCTCTGTCAGAAATATCAATCTTCCCCCTTTACAATGCAATTATCGAGCCAAGGTGGGTGTGAATATAAAATAGATATATATAACAATAAGATAGTGGTTTTCAGGTATCTTGTTCAGGGTGCTGCGATGTGCACAGCTTGACGCTAGGTGTTAACAAACTGACAATTATTGTCAGTCATGAGCCTCACTCAATCTACAGGTAGCTTAGCCAGTTACGCTTATCTTCTGTTTCGCCGTTAAATAGCCCGAAAAATGCCGTCTGAATGCGTTTTGTCAACGGACCGCAGCCACCATTGCCAATGGTGAGGTGGTCGATCTGCCGTATCGGCGTTACTTCTACAGCAGTACCCGAGAAAAATGCTTCATCCGCACCGTAGAGTTGTTCGCGCGACAGGGTTTGTTCAACCACCTGCAAACCGAGGTCGTCTGCCAGTGAGAATACCGAGTCGCGGGTAATGCCACCAAGGATGGAGGCTGATGTCGGCGGGGTAAGAATTTTGCCATTTTTGATTAAAAACAGATTTTCACCGGCACCCTCGCTGAGCAGGCCGTCGTGCCCCAGTGCGATGCCTTCATCGAAACCACGGTCCTTGGCTTCATAACCGATCAACTGGCTGGACAGGTAATTGCCACCGGCCTTGGCGCCTGTTGGCATAGTATTGGGTGCGAGACGTTGCCACGAGGTGATACAGGCCCGGATACCATTTTTCAATCCCTCTTCTCCGAGGTATGCGCCCCAGGAATCAACCATGATGGATATATCGACTGAGTTAATATCCTTGGGAATCACACCCAGCCCGCAGGCACCCCGCGCGACAAGTGGTCTTATGTATGCGCTTTCCAGTCCAGTGCTACGCACTGCTTCAAAACAGGCTTCGCGTATTTCATCATAACTATAACGAATCGGAATTCTGTAAATCGAAGCAGAGTAAAACAGTCGCTCCAGATGGTCGTCCAGGCGGAAAAAAGCTGTACCCCGGGGTGTCTTATAGGCGCGAATACCTTCAAAAACCGAAGAACCGTAGTGCAGTGCATGGCTCAGGACGTGTACCGTGCAATCTTCAAAGTTTCGCAATTCACCGTTGAACCAGATCTTGAATTTCGTACCCATTTTCTTAAATTCCGCTAAAGTTTACTGTTCCAGATGTGTGCAGTATCCAACCATGCAGTAGCCAGTTCAAGTACCTTCTGCTGTCATTGACTAACATTGGGTTTAACGGGTCTAAAACAAGGAATGAACGGTGAAATGGAAACGTGTTTGTTGCCGTATTTAGCACCACTTTCGGTACCGGAATGACGGGTGGAAATCAGCAGGTGACATCACTGCTGTCCCACATATGTGTCTGGCGCTTCCTCAACTAGGCAGTGGGGGCCTTGGGGCGGCTATTGTCTTACCGGGACACGGCACAAGTACATACCCCAGGGCACCCTCTCGACCGGTTTCCGGTCTCACCTTGTCCTGAACATAAGCGTGTCCTGAAGGAAGGTACCGCGCGACCTCGGCTCCCCCATAAGTAAAGGGTCAGTTGGCTTACTGGTTGTTTAGAATCAAACAGCATCGTTATGTTCAGGATAGGGGCCTCGGGGTAAGTGGGACAGCAGTGAGCTCATTGTTGTCACAGCCCATCAGTGCCAGAATGATGTCCTTGATTGCCGGGGCCAGCTTTTCATGACCGATATCATCACATTTTGTCATCGCTTGCCAAGCGTCACACTGTATCTGGAAATATGGAAATGAATCGGGAAGCGCACCACCATCATCATCATGCAACACCGGACTACAACCGGGCCTTTGCTATTGGTGTTGCGCTCAATGTTTCTTTCGTGATTATCGAGGTTTTTTATGGCGTGATGGCCAACTCACTGGCCCTGATTACTGATGCCGGCCACAACCTGAGCGACGTGATGGGTTTATTACTGGCGTGGGGGGCAAATTACCTGGCACAAAAGCAACCATCTTTACGGCGTACGTATGGTTACTCCAGGGCCACCATACTGGCCTCCATGTTCAGTGGGCTGTTGTTACTGGCGGCTGTGGTGGTTATTAGTTGGGAAGCCATCAACCGGTTTTTCACTCCTTCAGAGCCCGTCGGCCAGACTATCATGATGGTGGCTGGCATTGGTGTAGTGATCAATGCAGTTACGGCCTGGTTGTTTGTTTCCGGAAAGGATCATGATCTCAATATACGCGGCGCGTATTTGCATATGGCGGCTGATGCACTGGTTTCCCTGGGTGTGGTTATCTCGGGCTTTGTGATCTGGAAGTTCGGTTTGAATTGGTTTGATCCGATGAGCAGCCTGTTGATCGCATTGGTGATTTTCTGGTCTACCTGGGGCTTGTTACGCGACTCGCTTAACCTGTCAATTGATGCGGTACCACCCGGTATGGATCCGACCGAGGTCCGCGACTGGTTGTCGGCTCAACCGGGTGTCGAAGGTATGCACGACTTGCATATCTGGCCAATAAGTACCACCCAGACAGCTTTGACTGCTCATTTGCTGATGTCCGAACCACCGGAGGATGATGATTTTTTGCATCACCTTGCATCTCAGCTACAGGAAAAGTTCAAGATTTCGCACGCTACAATCCAGATTGAGCGCGGTGACGGCAACCACCCCTGCATGCAATCGCACAACTGTGCAGAATGAAGAACAGCAAGTATGCTGATAACCCCGGTATCATCCGATAGGCCCTGACAGGAGAGAACTCAATGGCAGACAGTTATTTTATGCAGGCATTTGTGTATCTCGCTGCGGCGGTTATTGCTGTTCCAATTGCAAAGCGTCTTGGTCTTGGCTCCGCTCTTGGCTATTTGCTTGCGGGACTTATCATAGGCCCGAACCTGTTGGATCTGGTTGGCCAGGAAGGTCAGGACGTAATGCACTTTGCCGAGTTTGGTGTGGTGTTGATGCTTTTCCTGGTAGGTCTTGAGTTGCAACCATCGGTTTTGTGGCGCATGCGTGTGCCAATTATTGGTTTGGGTGGCTTACAGGTTGTTGTCACCGCCCTCGTCATTGCTCTTCTATGTACTTTTTCAGGTTTTGAATGGCAAACAGGCATAGTCATCGGCCTGGTATTTTCAATGTCTTCGACTGCCATCGTTCTGCAGACCCTGGATGAAAAAGGCTGGATGAAAACGGTTGCTGGCCAGAGCGCTTTCTCTGTATTGTTGTTTCAGGATGTCGCGGTCATTTTCATGCTGGCGGCCATACCATTCCTTTCGTTGCCGGTTTTCATGGATGACGGCCAGTTGTTGCAACACGCATCAGGCGCGGCGGATTCTGAACAGCCACGGTGGCTGAGTGCGCTGTCGGTCCTGGGTGTCGTGGCGGGCATCGTGCTGGCTGGTCGGTTTTTGACCCGGCCGGTTTTTCGATACATTGCAAAAACCCGTAGTGGTGAGATCTTCATTGCAACTGCACTCTTGTTGATCGTAGTTATTACACTGGCCATGGGCGCCGTGGGCCTGTCGCCGGCCCTGGGTACATTTGTTGCCGGGGTGGTAATGGCCGATAGTGAGTTCCGGCATGAGATCGAAATCAGTATCGAACCTTTCAAGGGGCTATTGCTGGGTTTGTTCTTTATTGCTGTGGGTGCAAGTATCGACTTGCAAATGATGCTCGAAGAACCGGTCCGGATCGTCGGCCTGGTGGTGGGCTTGATGGTCCTCAAATTCGTCATATTGTTCGTACTGGGCCGTGTGTTCAAGTTGCAGCTGGCAGATAATTTGATGTTCAGTTTCACACTCGCCCAGGGTGGAGAGTTTGCCTTTTTGCTGGTTTCATTTGCTTTGCAAAGTCACGCGCTGAATTTTGAAATCGCCAACCAGTTGATCCTGGTAGTTGTACTTTCCATGGTGTTGACACCTATTGCCATTATTGCCTTTGAAAAAGTGATCCAGCCTCGACTTGTCAGTACTTGTGACGAGCGTCAGGATGATGAGATTGATGATGATGGCAATCCGGTAATTATTGCGGGGTTTGGACGCTTTGGACAGGTTGTTTCCCGTCTGCTCAAGGCCAGTGGATTTGAATCGACACTGCTGGATCATGATGCCGGTCAGATTGAGCTCACGGGCCGCTATGGCAGTAAGGTGTTCTATGGTGATGCAGCCAATGTCGAGCTATTGAAATCAGCCGGTGCTGAAAACGCGCGTCTGTTGGTCATTGCAATTGACGAGCGGGAGAAGGTGGTCAGTATGATCCACAGTGTCCGGATGCATTTCCCCGAATTAAAAATCCTGGTTCGTGCCTATGACCGCACGCATGCTTACGAGCTTATCCACGCAGGTGCAGATTTCATCGCCCGTGAAACCTTTGGATCGGCACTGGCGATGGGTGAAGAGGCGCTCAAGTTATTGGGTACCAGGGAAGAGCGTGCAAAACGCATGGTTGCGAGGTTCGATAAACATGATACCGAAGGTATGCACAAACTCTCGGAAGTATGGGGGGATGATCACGAGTACGGTCTTCGCATCCGCCAGAACCTGGAAGATCTCGAACACGTTCTGCAGGCCGATATGGATTCAACAGAAAACTAGAGAAACGAAAAGCCCGGAACGGAACCCACGGGAGTCCGGTTCCGGGTATTAGTCATTTACGAAGTGCTTAGCGCTGGCAGTGATCCTCAATAACCTGTGCGACACAGGTCGTGAGTTTGCGGGCAAATGGGATATGCAAAAACTCATTCGGCCCGTGCGCGTTGGATTTTGGCCCCAGCACACCGGTGATCATAAACTGTGCCTCCGGGAAGAAGTCGCCCAGCATGGCCATAAACGGAATCGTTCCGCCTTCACCCATATACATGACTCCACGGCCGTAACTGGCCTGTGAACCCTTTTCCAGGGAGGCGTGTAACCACGGGGCAATTTCCGGCGCATTCCAGCCGGTTGCAGCGTGATCAGACTCGAAACTGACTTTTGCATTGCTGGGCGGGTTTGCCTCAAGGGCCTCCTTCATGACCTGGCTTGCCGTTTCCCCGTCAACGGTTGCCGGTATGCGCATTGAAAGTTTCAACGCGGTATACGGCCGCAGCACGTTGCCGGCAGAATTCAGTTCCGGCATACCGCCAACACCGGTATACGACAAGGCCGGACGCCAGGTCCGGTTAAGAATACGTTCAACGTTGTTTGCCGCCATCGGCTCAACACCTTCGGCAAATGGATAAGCCTCCCAGATACTGTCACCCAGCGCTTCAGCCATGGCTTGTGTCTGTTGCATACGTTGTTCCGGAATAGCTGAATACAAATCTTTTAAAATCACCGTACCGGTTTTTTCGTCTTCCAACCTGCTTATCAATTGCCGTAGAACGCGAAAGCTGGAAGGTACAACACCCGAGGCATAGCCGGAATGAACACCTTCTTCCAGGACATCGGCGCGCAAGGTACCGGCGGCCATGCCGCGAAGCGAAACCGTCAACCACAGTTGCTCGTAGTTACCGGCGCCGGAATCAAGGCAAATGACCAGTGAGGGTGTCCCGATCTTATCTTTCAGGTGGTCGATATAAAATGGCAGGTCATAGCTGCCAGATTCTTCACAGGCTTCAATGATGACAACGATCCGTGCGTGCGACAGACCCTGTTTTTGCACCGCCATGATAGCTGCCAATGAACTATAAGCGGCGTAGCCATCGTCGGCACCACCTCTGCCGTAAAGTTTTTCGTCCTTGATTACAGGAATCCATGGACCCAGCCCGTCGGCCCACCCAGTCATCTCGGGCTGTTTGTCCAGGTGACCGTACATCAGGATGGTGTCGTCGGAATCACCATCACCCTGGGCGGGGATTTCCATGAAAATCAGGGGAGTGCGTCCTTCCAGGCGGACGATATCCAGCGTCATGCCATTTACATCCTGTGCCTTGCACCAGCTGAAAATTTGCTGAACCGCATCTTCCATGTAACCGTGCTCATGCCAGTCGGCATCGAAATGGGGCGACTTATTTGGAATCTTGATGTATTCGATCAATTCGGGAACGATGGAGTCCATCCATAGTTCGTCGATAAAATCCTGGGCAATTTTTTGATCCATTAGATTGGCCTTGTACTGATTGGTTTATGGCCTGATTATCGCACGCATGCAGACACCGGTGTAAAGGTGATCACGGAATATGCGATTGACCCCGCGCAATGGTATGCTTGCCGTTCTTTATCGCGGCCTGGATTCGCGGTAACAAAATTATAATCACTCAAAACAAAATTGGAGCCGTCAACGTGACCAATCAAACAGAGGGTGGCGACACCCTGCAACCTAATCTGCCAGCAGGGGACTTTATGGGCCACCCCAAGGCCTTGTGGCAATTATTCAATATCGAGATGTGGGAGCGTTTTGCCTATTACGGTATGCGTGCAGTTTTGGCCGTCTATGTAGCTACGACGTTTTTTGCTCACCTTGGCGCAGGCGCCAACGCCGAGGCCAGCCTTGTCTATGGTGGTTATACGGCCCTGGTTTACGCGACCGGTATTGCCGGCGGTTATGTTGCTGACAGAATTCTGGGTTATCAAAGATCCATCCTGCTGGGCGCCATCATCATGGCCGCGGGTTTGATGGTGTTATTGATTGAAGACATTACCTGGTTTCTTGTCGGCCTTTCATTGATCGTCTCCGGTAACGGCCTGTTCAAGCCCAATATCTCGACAATGATCGGTAAATTATATGCGCCAAATGATATTCGGCGTGATTCAGGTTTTACCATTTTCTATATGGGTATTAACCTCGGTGCGATGATAGCGCCTATTGTTACAGCGTCCTGGATTGGTGCGACCTGGGGGCTTAAATGGGGCTTCTTTGCAGCTGGTATTGGCATGATCCTGTCGACGCTGTTCCTGGAGGTCGCCAAGAAATCACTTGGGCATATTGGTTTGCCGGAAGAAGGCAAGGAAGGCTGGGGAAGGTTTTTTGCAGTGGGTTTCGCTGCCATGGTACTGGCCGGGATTGTCTACTTCCTGTTATCGGAAAGCACAATTCTGGGTTACCTGCTGGTGGTCATTATGGTGGGTCTCATCGGCTATTTCGTCGTGGCAGGCATCAAGGCGAAGAACAAGGTGCAGTTACATCGATACATCGCGATGATCATCCTGTTTGCAGCCAACGCCTGCTTCTGGGCACTGTTTGAACAGGCCGGTAGCTCATTGAACTTCTTTGCGCGCGAGTTTGTAACACCGATGTATGGAACCATGGAAACCTGGCAGGCCGGTGGTTTTGGCGTCTTCCAGTCATTGAACCCGCTGTATATTCTGATTTTTGCGCCGGTATTCGCCATGTTGTGGCCGAAACTGGACCTGATGAACATGAACCCGTCCATTCCGCGCAAGTTTGCACTGGGATTGATTCAGGTTGCATTGGGTTTCTACCTGCTGGTCTTTGCGATTGGCAATCTGACAAACGCTGCTGGCCTGGTACCGTGGATTTTCTTGGCGATGACGTATTTGCTGCATACAACAGGTGAGCTTTGCCTGTCCCCGATTGGCCTCAGTATGGTGACCAAACTGGCCGATGAGAAGGAAGTCGGGCTTGCCATGGGTGGCTGGTTCCTGTCTATCGCCATGGCACAATATGTCGCCGGTATCATTGCTGCAGTTGCGTCCGGTGGTACCAATAGCGGTGGTCATGGCGAAGAGATTGTTGCCGCAACCATCACACAGTACTCGGGTGTTTACATGCAACTGTTCTGGATCGGATTGGTTGTTGGTATTATTTACCTGGTACTTGCGCCTCTGATCAACAAGCTGATGCACGGCGTTAAATAGCTCTGTTTGAAGCGTTGGAAAAGCCCCGGCAATGACCGGGGCTTTTTTGTTTAAGGAACCGGCTGAGGAATAATAGAAACACCGAATTGGAAACTTCACCTCAAAATCTGTTATAACTGAATCATAATAAAACTCATATAAGGACTAAATGAGGTCTGAAATGGTCAATGAATCCGACTGGAAGGCAATGAAACAGCAAGCCTTCGATGCTTTCACCCGCAATGGCAAACTAAGTGTTTATGAGCTGGAGCAAATCGTAAATACTGCACTCGCTGACGGTGAATTTGATGAGAAGGAAAAAGCTGTAGTGGTTGATATCATTTCCCGTATGACAGGTGCGGAAATGAATGACGCGATGTGGTTGAAGGTCGATGACTTAATCCATAAATTTGATCTACACGGTGACAGTGAAGCGTTTATAGAACATCTCGACGACGACCAGGAACTCTAAAAGGTAGCGTTAGAAACGCCTTATAGTTTTCTCGCCATCCAGGTTCCACAACTCGAATGACCGGTATTTCCCATTGGCTTGTCCAGGTATTTGAAGCCGTATTTACCATACAGGCGTTGGGCTTGTTCCATGTTATCCATGGTTTCCAGGTAACAGTGTCGAAAACCGGCGCTGGTGGCCTCATCAAGACAAAGGTTCAGCAGTCGTGTACCAATACCCAAGCCACGCAACTCGGACTTGAAATACATTTTTCGCAATTCACAGGTGTTCTGCTCGGCACCCGTCAGCGGAGCAAATCCACCGCAGCCTAAAATCCGCTTGTTGAGTTCTATCACGTAGAATGCCGATCGTTCCGGTGCGTAAGCGGTATACATATCGTCCACTTCAGAATCATTGATCGAGTATCCACAACCCACAGCCTTAAATTCTGTCATCACCAGGCGGATGATTTCAGCAATCACGGCATTGTCACTCTTCTCAATAAGACGAATGTTCAACTTCGGCTTGCGCTTACTCTGATTCATTGGTGGTGGTTCCACAATTCATGTCAGTTGGTAATACTTTGTCCCAAAATAAGGAACGCTTTAAACCTCTTTGATTCTATACGCATCAAACGTGTTATATACATTACTATAGTCAATTGAGAGGATGCTTATCATGAAAATCAGGACTTGCGCTTTCGTTATCGCATTGCTGGCAACCGGTAGTCTTTTTGCCAGCGTCACGGAAGAAGAGACTTTTTCCTACAAACTTGACGATGGTGGCCGGTTCAGTCTCTCTAACGTGAATGGTTCAGTCGTGGTTACCGGTGGTGGCGGCGATAGTGTTGAAATCATTGCGACCAAGAAGGCGGATAACCAGGAGGATCTGGATAAAATTGAAATTGAAATTTCCCATTCTGCTGCTGAAATTGTCGTGGAAACAGAGCTTGGGGAGTCAAACCGTTGGTTTTCCCATGGCAACAATAGCGGCTCAGTCAAATATGAAGTGATCGTGCCGGTGAGTACACATCTTGATTCGGTTGAAACGGTCAATGGTAATGTCAACATCAGTGGTGTTTCCGGCAAGGTGGTTGCTGAGTCAGTTAACGGTGACCTGGAGGTCAGCGACCTGGCAGGGGATGTTGGTCTTTCAACGGTCAATGGCAGCATTGAAGCGGAATTTACCCGGCTTGAAGATCAACAACGTGTGAATGTGGAAACGGTTAACGGACGCGTATCGATTGATCTTCCGGAAAATGCTGATGCAGACATCAGTGCCGATACCTTGAATGGTGGCATCAACGCCTCTGATTTCGGGTTGGAAACGGAGAAGGGCTTTGTCGGTAGCGACTTAAACGGAAAGATTGGCAATGGTGGTGCCAGGGTCAATATTGATACGGTCAACGGCTCAATCAAGATCCGGCGTAAATAGATCGGTGTAAACATTTCTTTTTCAGGGAACTGAAAATTTAAGACCGGCGGAGTATATCCGCCGGTTTTTTTCGCCTGCGACACTGCCTGTGCCTGTTAATCCCCTGCCCATTCAATCCCCTGTCCCTGATTGAACCCTATTGATTTTCAATGGATGCAGTTCTAGACTATTATCTGATATATCACATAATATATTATAAAATCAAAGGGAATAATACATGAATTCAACAAGGTGGCAGGGTGTTTACCCCGCAGTAACGACAAAGTTCAAGCCCGATTTCAGCCTGGATCTGGACGCAATGGCCGAGCATACTGAGTTTCAACTGAGTGCCGGTGTGCATGGTTTGATTATTCTTGGCTCCCTCGGTGAAAACTCCACACTGGATATGGATGAAAAACTTCAGCTAACAGAGTTTTTTGTCAAACAGATCAATGGCCGGGTACCCCTGTTAGCCTGTATTGCGGAGTCCGATACCCGCCAGGCCTGCTTTTATGCCCGCCGGGCAGAGGCCCTGGGTGTCGATGGATTCATGTTATTGCCGCCAATGCGTTATCCCAGTGACCGGCGCGAAACCATGAGTTATCTCGAAGAAGTTGCTGAAGCAACTGATTTACCGATCATGCTGTACAACAACCCGGTGGCCTATGGCACCGATTTGAGCCCCGCTGATTTCGAAACACTGGCTTCAAATCCGAAATTTGTGGCCATCAAGGAATCTTCGGCCAATACCCGCCGGGTGCCGGAAATCCGCAGAAGAACCGGTGACCGCTATGCCATTTTTTGCGGTGTTGATGATCTCGCTTTCGAGTGTATCTCGTTAGGTGCCGTCGGCTGGGTGGCCGGATTGGTAGTGGCCTTTCCGCGCGAAACGGTGCGTATTTACGATTTGATGTGCGTCGGCAGGTTGGCCGAAGCCAGGCTAATTTACGAGTGGTTCCTACCCTTGCTGAGCCTGGATATCGGACCAAAGTTTGTTCAGCAGATCAAGCTGGTTGAGGAATTGATGGGTGTTGGATCCGCGACTGTGCGTTCGCCGAGATTGGCTTTGAGTGAACCCGAAGCGCTTCACGTCCGGCAGGTAGTGGAACAGGCATTGGCGAACCGACCGGTGGTATGAACGCCGTTCTCACAACATCATCGGACAACGAGAGCCTGGCCGATCAGGCATATCGTTTGCTTGAAGAGCAACTTGTCACGCTCAGGCTCATGCCTGGTGAACTGATAGCGGAAAAGGACCTGATGGATAAGGCCGGCATAGGTCGCACACCGGTAAGGGAGGCGATCCAGAGACTGTCTGCCGAAGGGTTGTTACAGGTGTTACCGCGCAAAGGCCTGATGGTTACACCGTTGCGCCGCTCTGATCTAAGCCAGATTATTGAAGCCCGACGGGTGCTGGAGAGGTTACTCGTGGTTAAAGCTGCCGAGCGAGCGACTTCTGATCAGCGCCAGGCGCTAACGGTTCTGGCTGCGCAAATAGAAGCTGCTGCTGATGATCTGGAAAGATTCTTCAGGCTTGATCAGCACCTGAACAACTTGCTTGATGTGGCGTGTAATAACCGCTTCCTGGTGAAAGCGTTAACCGCCATGCACAGTCAGTGCAGACGCTTATGGTACCTGCACCGCAGACGATCGGACCTCCCGCGTTCCGCGCAGTTACATGGAGGCCTCGCCCGGGCGGTGGCACAGGGGAATGGCGCCGGCGCGATCAGGGCGTTGGATGAGATCATTGCGATTCTTGAAGGCCTGGTTAACTCACTGGATGAGTTGAGCTGAAATGAAAGGGCATTGTGTAGTGATCGGCGCTGGCATCATCGGCGCTAGCTGTGCCTGGCACCTTCAACGTAAAGGCCTGCAAGTGACCATGATCGACCCGGTGTCACCGGGTAAGTCCTGTAGCTACGGCAACGCGTCATGTATCGCGACTTCCGGCGTGGTTCCATCTTCTCATCCGGGTGTGCCTAAAAAGGTTCCAGGCTGGATGCTGGACCCCCTCGGTCCGGTGACCATTCGACCGGCGGATTTCCCGGCCTTGCTGCCATGGTTGTGGAAATTCTGGCGTGTCTGCAACATGAAAAAGGTTGAGGAAATAGCCGCTGCACAGGCTTTGCTGATGCACCGGGTATTGGGGGATTTCGATGAGATTCTTAATGCAGTAGGTTCAGGCCATTTGAAGCAATCCCCCGGCGCCATACACGTATACGACACAGAAGAAGAATACCTCGCTGATAAATGGCAGTTTGATCTGAGCAGCCGGCTGGGTTTCGAAAATTATCGTCTCAATCCCGTCGATTTGAAATCCATGGTGCCGGCTCTGAAACTGGAGAGCGGTGTGGCGCTGCTGGTGCCCGGCTGGCATCACGTGGTAAACCCTGCCAGGGTCGTTACAAGTATCGCAGAAGACTGCATTCGCAATGGTGCCCGGTGGATTCAGGATCGTGTTACCGAAATAGGGGCAACTGAGTCATCGGTCAGTTTACGAACGGAATCGGGAAAGCGGATCGAGGCCGATCAACTGGTGGTTGCCGCTGGTGCGTGGTCCAATTTGCTTGCCGTACAACTCGATTACAAGGTTCCATTGGTTGCAGAACGCGGTTATCACTCTCAGATCAGCAATCCGGGTATCGAGCTTAAGCATCCTGTGATGTCACTAAGCCGTCACTTTGTAATGACCCCGCTTGAAGACGGTCTGAGGGTGGCCGGTACGGCGGAGTTTGCCGCAATGGATGCAAAGCCCGACTACCGGCGTGCTAAAGTCCTGCTTAAACAGGCCGCTTACTATCTTGATGGCCTTAGAACCGAAGGCGTGACCGAGTGGATGGGGCAGCGTCCGGCAATGGCTGATTCATTGCCTGTCATTTCCGTCTCACCCGGACATCCCAATGTATTTTACGCGTTTGGCCATGGCCACTATGGTTTAACCCAGGGTCCGACCACCGCAGGTATCATTGCAGACATGGTGACCGGTTGTGAGCCGGCACTGGATGTCTCGGCATTTCGTTTTGACAGGTTTGCCCAAAAATGAAAAAATCGACAATGAAAAAAACGGCAATGAAAAAGCCACCGGCAACCACCTTCCATTGTATTGATGCACATACCTGCGGTAATCCGGTGCGCGTGGTCATCAGCGGCGCCCCGCACCTCGATGGTGAAACCATGCTGGACCGGCGTGAACATTTCATGCGGGAGTTTGACTGGATACGTACGGCTTTGATGTTCGAACCGCGTGGCCACGCGATGATGTCCGGCAGTATGTTGTATCCGAGTTCCCGTGATGATTGTGACATTGGAGTTCTGTACATCGAAACCTCCGGCTGCCTGGCGATGTGCGGTCATGGCACCATAGGCACCGTGACCATTGCCATTGAAAAAGGTCTGGTGAAGCCTCGAATAGAGGGTGAATTACATCTTGAAACCCCCGCGGGCCGGGTTGTCGCAAGTTACACTGCCCGGGATGGTAAGGTGAAGTCGGTCAAGTTGGTCAATGTTCCCTCCTATCTGCATGCACAGGATTTGAGTGTTGACTGCCCGGAGTTGGGTGGAAAACTTAAAGTGGACGTGGCATACGGGGGTAATTTCTATGCCATTGTTGATCCACAGGCCCATTACCGTGATCTTGAGGATCTTAGTGCCAGTGATATTTTGCGAATCAGTCCGCTTCTGCGCGAGCGTCTGAATGCAAAATACAGCTTTATCCATCCCGAAGACCCGCGTATCTGTGCGTTGTCACACCTGGAGTGGACCGGCAAACCCAAACATGCGGGTTCAGATGCCCGTAATGCAGTTTTTTATGGGGACCAGGCCATCGATCGCTCGCCGTGCGGTACCGGTACATCGGCACGAATGGCGCAACTGGTGGCACGCGGCAGGCTGGCCAAAGGTGACAGCTTTGTGCACGAAAGCTATATCGGCAGCCAGTTTACCGGACGTGTTGAAGATATTGCGCAGGTCGGTGAATATCCCGCCATTATCCCATCCATTGAAGGGTGGGCGCGTATCTACGGTGACAATTCCATCACCGTAGACCCGGAAGATGACCCGTATTGGCGGGGCTTCCTGGTTTCCTGAGTATTGACGAAGGCTAATCTAATGAAAAAACTCATTCCGTTACTCTTTATTGTCCTGTCATGCAATGCAAGCTCTGGTGAAGACAGTGATGCATTCCGTGCTTTGTACGAAAAGGAGTGGGAATTTCGGACCAATGAATTTCCGTATCTTGCACGCGAAAATGGCAGCAAGGAAAAAGCCCACCTGATCACGCATGTCAGCGAGAAAGACCAGCTCAGACGTTACGAATACTGGAAACAAATCAACATTGAGCTTGCCGCGATCTCCTGTGAAAACCTCGAGCGTGAAGAATGCATCAATTTCCGCATGTTCAAACGGCAGATTCATCAGTTTATCGCCAACTATGAAACCCGGGCATACCTGATTCCGTTCAATAGTGACTCGGGGTTTTACATGTCATGGCCGTGGTGGGGTGATGATAGTGGCATTGTTTCCGTCGAAGACTACCGCAACTACCTGTCGCGTTTGAAAGCATTACCCACGGTCATGGATGAGTACATCGCCCTGATGCGTGAGGGCTTACGCACCGGTATGACCCAGCCACGTGTCATCCTGGCCGGACGTGAAGAGCCGATCAGGAAGCAGTTGGTGGAAAATCCGGAGCAGAGTTCTTTCTATAAACCATTTTTAAATATGGACAAGAACATCGGTGGTGAACAAAGACAGGAATTGATCGCACAGGCCCGCACGGCAATTATGGAAGGTGTCGTACCGGCCTATGAGCGTCTGCTTGATTTCTTTGAGGATGAATACTTTACAAATGCACGATCGACGCTGGGTGCTTCCAGTCTGCCGGGCGGCAAACGCTTTTACGATGAGCAAATTTACCTTTATGCCACGGTAGATATGACCGCTGAAGAGATTCACCAACTGGGTTTATCCGAGGTTGCCCGCATCCGTGCAGAGATGGAAGCCATCATCAGGGATCTGGAGTTTGATGGTGACTTCGCTGCTTTTATCCAGTTTTTACGTACGGATCCGCAGTTCTATGCAAAAACCCCGCATGAACTGCTCGCAGAGGCCTCCTACATTGCCAAGAAAATTGATGGCCGTTTACCCCAGCTATTCGGAAAGTTGCCGCGTCAACCTTATGGCGTTGCAGCAGTGCCTGATGATATCGCGCCATTTTACACCGGCGGTCGTTACGTGGGATCGCCACTGGATGCCCGCAAGGGTGGTTATTACTGGGTCAATACCTACGCACTTAAAAGCCGTACCTTATACACCTTGCCGGCATTGACCCTGCATGAAGCTATGCCCGGCCACCACTTACAGGGCGCACTGGCCCTTGAGCAGGGCGAACAACCGGATTTCAGACGTAATGACTATATTTCGGCCTACGGTGAAGGCTGGGCTCTATACGCTGAAAAGCTGGGTGTCGAGATGAATATCTACGAGACGCCTTACCAGGACTTCGGCCGCCTGACTTATGAAATGTGGCGGGCTTGCAGGCTGGTCATCGATACCGGTGTTCACGCCAAGGGTTGGAGCAGACAACAGGCACTGGATTATCTGTCTTCCAACACGGCTTTATCCATTCACGAGATAACCACGGAGATTGATCGTTATATTTCCTGGCCGGCACAGGCATTGAGTTACAAACTGGGTGAATACACGATCTGGCAACTACGTCGTGAAGCCGAGAGCCGCCTGGGCGCTGACTTTGATCTGCGCAATTTCCATGATTTCATTCTGGCGTTGGGTTCGGTGCCACTGGAGATACTCAAGGACGAGGTTCATCGCTGGATTGCAGAACAATGAGATTAAAAGCAGAATCCTACCCGGAAAAAATCCGGCGAATTGCCCATGACCTGGACCGCTTGCAGAACCAGTATGATGTGGATCGTTCAGTTGAGAAGCTGCGTATGATCGCCAATGAACTCGAACTCAGTCTAAAAAGGCCACCTCTCAAAAAAACCTGAGGAACATCTGAAGAAAATTAAACTATCAGCCAACTCAGAATAATGGGTGACCCCATTGCTTTCGCGGAATGGGACTCTGAGGCGTCGTCGGCTGCCGCGCCGGTCGAAACTTCTTGGCGGATGTGGTTGATTGAAATACAATTACCGCATGGCGAAGTACAAGATCCACATGGTCAAACTCGGTCGGGCGCGGGTGGGCGATGAGAGCGCAACCGGCACGGCTCTGAAGGGCTACTTTGACCGTGTGATTAAATCCAGCGCCGCGCTCCGGCGGAGCTATGCCGGCGGGGCGGAGGTCACGTGGACCACTTCGTGTCCCACAGTGCGCCCCCACGAACTGCTCATCTACGTGGTTGTTTCGGCTCTGGACAGTATTGTCGCCAGCCTGCCGGGCTTGACCAACACGCAAACCCGCATCAACTCGGACGGGCTGACGGTATGGACCGGCACCCTCACCGCGGCGGAAGTCTATACAGCTCGATTCGGGGCGAACTCGGCGATGCTGGCGAAGCTGGCGTTCCATGAGGCAATGCACAACAAGACCCACCGCGGCAGCAGCCTGCACAGCGGCGGTGGACTGGCGGCGTCGCCAATTTCGTCGCGTAGCGCGCTGACGGCGGCCAACATCCGGCTGATGGGAGGTGTTCTCGGCACATCGCGTCCGCAGTGGATCGGCGGATGCACGGCCTACAACGATCCGTTGCGGGGGATGGGCATCTGACAGGCCAGTCCGCCGTTAGTCGACAAATTTATATTTTCCGGCCAGATCAACGCAACGTATGATCGCCAATGAACTTGAACTTAGTTTAAACAGGCCGCCTCTCAAAAAAAACTGAGAATCATCCAAAGATGATCAAACCATCAGCCAACTCATAAACAAAACCCATGCGATGATCAGCGATGGGCCCAGCAAGCCGATCAACAAACCGCCGGGGCGCAGGTCACGTGTCTCGATCTCACCCGTGCTGTAAGCGATGGCATTGGGTGGGGTCGATACCGGTAACAGCAGTGCGCAAGAGGCACTCAGACCGAGTATCAGGCACATTTCCAGTTCGCGCCCTGGCAGCAGGGCGACTGCCACCGGCAGCACGATTGATACGGTTGCGGTATTACTCATTACATTGGATAGCACAACGGTAATCAGGGCCAGTGCTGCAAATACCACGATATCGATATTCAAACTGGTGAGAAACCCGAGTCCGGATGCGAAGCGCTCGGCCAAACCGGAATCCACTACGGCTGAGCCGAGGGATAAACCGCCAGCGACCAGCATTAGAGTATCCCAGGGCAGACCACGGACATGGGCCGCACCCAGCACCTGTGTCATCGTCAGGCCAACGATCGGGATCAGCGAAATGGCGACGATGTGAATTCCATGCAGCGGGGTGGTCATCCACAACCCAACGGTTGCAAGCGACAGGACTGTCACAATGATGCGGTCACGTCTCTCGGGGAGTTCGGGCTCATCCAGCGTACTCAGATCGAGCTTGATGTCGGTCAGGTCTGTTGGATAAAGCCTGAGTAGAAAAAACCAGGCCGTGACGACTAGTACAAGGGCAACAGGTGCAGCCACTACCATCCACTCCAGGAAGTTGATGGGTGAACCGGCCTCGGCTGCAGCACCTGCGGCGATCGCGTTGGGAGCGCTGCCGATTATCGTTCCCATGCCACCCACCGAGGCAGCCATCGGAATCGCAATCATCAAGGCCTTTGAGAAAGGCTCCTGACTTCCCAATTGCCGGACCAGTGGTAATACCGCACCAATCAATAAAACCGTCGTGGACGTATTGGAGATAAACATCGAGGCCACGGCGCTGGTTAACATGATGGCCAGCAGCACGTAGCGGGGTTGGCTACCTGCCGGTTTGATGGCAAAAGCAAATAGTTGCCTGTCCAGGCCCGTTCTGGACAAACCTTCTGCCATAAAAAAACCACCTAACATCAACCAGATAACCGAACTCGACCAGGTGTTCAGGTAGGGCGCAACATCCCAGGGTTCGGGCATGATCAGGGGTGTTCCCAGGGCAAAAACCAGGTAACCCATGATCAAAAGGCCGACCGCGAATGCCGGTACCGCTTCGGTGATCCATAGACCGACCGCCAACAGGAACAGGAATAGAACAGCCCGTTGCTCGGGTGGCAGGGATACTGTGAGGGTATTCCAGATCGCGACTGCCGCGGCCATCACCGCAATAAAGAGCAGGAATCGTCTCAGTGCATGCCTTACACCGGGTCGCAGAATACGGTAAGCAGCCCGTCTGCTATCCCGGTAGGCGACCTTATCAGATATATTGTTTCTGTCTTTTGACACCTGGAATTCCTATCCTCGGTTACTGATACAAGACCACGCTATCAACCGAAGAGCGGATCCGTTGGCGATGGCTTTACCAAGTCGGGGAGTATAGGGAAAAAGCGCTATCGGCTGCTACATTTTGTCTGGAAAACTTTCCGGTATTGTGTGTGTCGAATCGTATCTCACGGATAGCAGGGAACTCACGGCCTTATTCAAAAGCGGTAGAATCTGGGTAAGTAGTAGAGAAATAATGAATACGATGCGCAAAATAACAACGATCCTGGTATTGATCCAACTCTGTGCGCCATTGCTGGTGCAGGCCGAAACACTGACCCGCCAATCGTTGTTTCATATCGAACGTTCAAAAAATGCCAATATCGTCCAGTATGATGCGCAGGTCACGGCGGATGGCAAGTTGTTCAAGAAGAAGCCTGTCGTGGGCTACTGGATTCGCCATAACGAGCAGGGTCAGGAGCAGAAACTCAGCTGGATTCAGAAGTTTGTCTATGGCTTCGACGCAAAGTCCGACAAAAACAGGGAGACAGCCGAGATAGACATGAAAGCCGATGTCGGGCAGGTGATCAAGGTTGTTCGCAATGGAGATAAATATCGCGCCACCATCACAATTGATGGTGCACCTTCATATTTTGAGAAAATGTATATTGATGCCACCCGTTCTGGCTGGTCGTTAGATGTTCATTACGTAGAACTGTATGGTGAAGACATGAAAACCGGGGAAGTACGTTATGAAAAACTATTTCCCTGACACGTTTTCCAGGCAATCATTGTCGTTTTTCAACAGACGGTCATTTTTTAATCGCTGATAGAATTAGCGAGTGACTATTTTGCGGGAGTTTTAAGGCCGAATGAATGATCTGGGGATGCTCTTTCCGATATTGCTGAGCGATGTGCTGAATCCGGTGCTTTTTACGTTCATGCTCTATGCCGTGGGTAGCAATCGCCCGGTTGCCACAAGCAGCGCCATGCTTTTAGGACATACTGCCGCCTATATGATCAGCGGTGTGGTTCTGGCCTACACCCTTGAGAAATTGTCTACCCGCCTGAATAATCCGCAATCGATCGATTTTGTAATTGAGTTTGTCATAGCCATTGCTTTGCTCTGGCTTGTATTGCGTACACGCAAGGACAAGGGCAAGCGTCCGGACGAGAATACACCCGAATTTACAATATGGAAGGCATTCGCATTCGGGGCAGTGGTCAATTTAATCGGCATTCCTTTTGCGGTGCCGTATTTTGCGGCTATTGACCAGTTACTCAAGAGCGGGCTTGATACAGTTGGCGTAATTACAGGCCTGGTAATTTATAACCTGGCCTACGCCCTTCCCTTTGCTTTGATACCCGTACTGACCGTGGTTATGGGGGACAGAAGCAAACCCATACTTGACCGCATCAATGGTTTAATGGAAAAGGCGAGTGATGTCATCATGCCGTTGTTGCTCTTGGCAATTGGACTGGCTTTATTGCTGGATTCAGTTTGGTACTTTGTTCGTGGCGAGTCTTTTTTCTGAGTAGCTGAGCCGCTTGCGTGTTCAGCATGAACACGGCCTCCCCGCCCGGCATGCTCATCAATATGAGCATGTTCGTCCATCTTCCGGCAACAGGCTAAGAGGCCAAAAGGCCTCAAAGTTCGTTGTGTAACTATTCCGCTGAGCCAGTGGCCAGTGAAGCTTCGCGAATGGAGCGGAACTCGTTGCCTTCATACCACTCGGGCCATTTATCACCAAAGGCAACATGATGACCGATACGGTAGTACAGGTGCAGGTCTTCAATAGCAGCGTCAAGATCCCAGTCATCCCGAATCTCATCGCCCGGTGCATGATAGCGCTCTGCAATATACTCGGCATTGCGTTGCTTCACGTATTCGGCACCGTGTTCGCGGTCCGCCGTGCCGCCTTTTGCATACAGTATCGGTACGCCGTTTTTGGCGAAGTTGAAGTGATCTGAACGGTAATAGGAGCCTTTTTCAGGGGTTGCTTCCGGGGTAAGCGTGCGGCCTGATTCCATGGCGACATCTGCCAGGATATCTTCCATCTGGGATCCACCATAGCCGACGACCACGATGTCACTCATTTTACCCCTGAAATTGAGCACATCCATGTTAATACCGGCAACCGTCTTGTTCATAGGGTAAGGCGGCTTGGCGACGTATGCTTGCGAGCCTAACAAACCGGATTCCTCGGCCGTAACGGCAAGAAAGCCAACGGTTCTTCGTGGAGCATCCGGAGTATTTGCCCAGGCCTCGGCCACCTCCAGTAAACCAGCGGTCCCACTGGCATTATCTTCGGCGCCGTTATAGATGAAATCGCCTTCTTCACCGTCTTCATGAGCGGTGGTGCCAAGATGGTCCCAATGCGCCATGTAAATGAACAACTCATCAGCGCTTTGGGCGCCGGCACGCACGGCACCGACGTTGTAGGATTCGGCAAACTTTATGGTGTTTTGAATTGAGACATTGGCGTTTAAACCCAAAGATATAGGCTCGATTGAGGCCTCTGCCGCCTGGGCTTCAAGTACTGCAAGGTCCTGTCCGGCAAGCGCCAGAATTTCCTCGGCAACCGGGTGCTGCAACCAACCCTCCACCTTCACGCGGTGCATATTGTCATTATCAGGTGCCAGGTCAAACTGTGGCCCCTTTCTGCCGTCCTCGATCACATTCCAACCATACGCCGCAGCGCCGGTTTCATGAACAATCAATACACCCGCCGCACCCTGACGGGCAGCTTCTTCGTACTTGTATGTCCAGCGGCCATAGTAGGTCATGGCATTGCCTTTGAATAATTCCGGGTTCTGAGTTGCATAGCCCGGATCATTGACCAGTACGATCACGGTTTTTCCGGTCACATCCAAACCGGCGTAATCGTCCCAGCCATATTCAGGTGCGATGATGCCGTAACCGGCCCAGACCAGTTCACTGTTTTCCAGACCTGTCTCTTCAACAACACGCTTGGTCCAGACTGCGGTTTCCGGTCCATTGGCATAAGAGAGCATCGTTTCACCATCCGGGCTTGAAACGCCGAATGTCAGATCACCCGTTGCCTCAATCGCGACCAGTGGCACCGGCTGCCGATAGCTGTCGCCAAACATTGGCTCAAGACCCATTTCCTTGAATTGTGTTTCCAGAAAGTCGAGAGTCAGACGCTCTCCTTCTGACATGGGTGCGCGGCCACCGAATTCATCAGAGGCCAGGGAGCTGATTCGTCGTAACAGTCCTTCGGTTTCCATCAGGTCAACAGGATCACCAGAGGTAACGACCTGAGCAGGCTGCACAACGGGTTCAGCGCTGGATTCGGCTGTTGGGTTTTCTGCTGGTTTACAGCCCGAAAGAAGCACTAAGAGTGCAACAAGTACAAAAAGTGTTCGAAGATTCACAATAAGCTCCAAGGAGGGTTAAATATGGCCTGCAACTTACGCTCATATGCTGACCCGATCAAGGGAAAATGTCATGCGCAACGCGCATTGCTGCGGAACATAGAATCTGGTTATGCAATGGTGCCAATGATGCTGCTTCGACAGGGTAGCCGAGGTCGCGCGGTACCTTACTTCAGGACACGCTTATGTTCAGGATGAACGGTATGCCGCGGGCGCAGGGATGCGCAGGAGCGGCCTGTGTCCGATTTGCACAGCATCCCTTTAGATGAGCCTATGTGCCCCCCGGGAGGCTTCGCGTCGCACATCCTTGTGCTCAATCGCGAAGTACCGTTCATCCTGAACATAACACCCTCTGCTCTGTGCGAAATCATAGGCTAATGGTTTCTGTTAGATGTACTACGTTTCAGCTGAAGCTGGGGAGGGGGTATTGTCTTACCAGGACCTTACGAGACAGGACGTCGAGGAAGAGACTACAGGGATGTACTTGTGGCGTGTCCTGGTAAGACAATACCCCCTCCCCAGCGCCCC
>RCNE010000463.1_pt1 | contig 21952 bp, 21 predicted proteins | sample 2041361 | NCBI WGS metagenome assembly RCNE01 (sample SAMN09708229, study PRJNA481090) | Marine sediment metagenome, whole genome shotgun sequencing project.
TCGGAACGCTTCAATTGGGACGCACCCATCCTGATAAGCCCACATGATTCTGCGCGTTTGTATTTTGCCAGCCAAAGAGTCTGGCGCAGCGATAACCGCGGTGACAGCTGGACTGCAATCTCAGGTGACCTCAGCCACGCCCGTGACCGTATGACCTTACCAATGATGGGCCGGGTATGGAGTTTCGACTCGGCATGGGACCTGATGGCCATGTCCCAGTACGGCACCATTACCTCTCTGTCGGAATCACCCGTCGTCGAAGGCCTGTTGTATGCGGGTACTGATGATGGCCGTATCCAGGTCAGTGAAAACGGCGGGGAAAGCTGGCGTGCCGTCGACAAGCTGCCGGGTGTTCCGGATGGATTTTTTGTCAACGATATCAAGGCAGACCTGCACAATGCTGATACGGTCTATGTCGTGGTCGATGATCACAAGTCCGGTGATTTCTCACCCTACATCCTCAAAAGCAGCAACCGTGGTCAAAACTGGATCAGCATCAGTAAAGGACTGCCCGAGCGCCATGTAGCATGGCGACTGGTGCAGGATCACGTCAACCCGGCGTTATTGTTCGCCGCGACCGAGTTCGGTGTCTTTTTTACCATCGACAACCAGACCTGGACGAAATTATCCGGTGGCACACCCAACATCTCTTTCCGTGACCTCGCCATTCAGAAACGCGAGAATGACCTGGTCGGCGCAACTTTTGGCCGCAGTTTCTACGTCTTTGACGACTACACTCCGCTACGCAGTGTAACCGCCAAGAAACTTGCATCCGATACCATGCTGTTCCCGGTGCGTGATGCCTTGTGGTATCTGCAACGCATGCCCCTGGGTGAGTTCAGGACCGGTAGCAAAGCATCTCAGGGCGACGCCTATTATGTTGCCGATAACCCGCCGTTTGGCGCAGTGATCACTTACTACCTGCCCAAGGCCATCCAGACTGGCAAAGAGCAACGGCGCGAACGAGAGAAGGAAATTGAAAAAGCCGGTGGCGACACACCCTATCCTGGCTGGGATGCCCTGCGCGCCGAGAAAGCAGAAGAAGAACCTGCAGTTGTGCTAACCGTACGCGACAGTAACGGCGGAATCGTCCGCAAACTCGAAGGCCCTGCCAAAGCAGGCTTCCACCGGGTTGCCTGGGATTTGCGCTACGCAGAATCCGGCCCATGGACAGAAAAACCACAGGATAATTACATCGTTTTCTCCGGCCCACTGGCCGCACCCGGTGACTACACGGTCAGTCTTGCGACCCGGGTCAACGGCGTGCTGAAAGATACCGGCTTACAAAGCTCCATCAATGTAAAACTGATGCGTCAGAATAGCCTGGCCACGGCCAGTACAGACGAAGTGGTGGCATTTGGCACCCGTCTGGATGAGCTGATGCGCGAAGGCAGTGGTGCCAACTCGGCCATGAAAGCCCTATTGGCAGAGTTGACTGCAATCAAACAAACCCTGTTGCGTTCCGGTGCTGACAGTGCTTTGAGGGCGCAAGCCAGAGCCCTGGAGCTTGAAGTGATGGATCTGCAACTGCAGTTATCCGGTGATGAAGATCGTGACCTGGCAGGTGATTCGGGGCCAGTCTCAGTGGCCAGACGTATCAACGTTGCCCAAATGGGCACCTCGTTCTCAAGCTACGGCCCGACTCCCACACATGAGCGCAGCCTGGAAATTGCCGAGCAGAACTTTGCCGGTATCAAGACGGCACTAGAGCGCATATTCAACACCGAATTACCCGCGCTTCGCAAAGCGATGGATGAGGCCGGCGTACCCTGGACACCCGGGCGTGGTGTGCCTGGCAGCGATTGAAGGGATAGATAGGATTGGGGTCAGAGCGTTTGCTCTGACCCCACATCCTCAGGCCGGTTTGATCGGCAATGAACGGTAGCGCTTACCGCTGGCTGCAAATATGGCATTGGCCAAAGCAGGTGCCAGTGTCGGCACACCCGGTTCACCCAGACCGGTTGGGCTAACTTCCTGGTTGATAAAGCTGACGTTTATCTCAGCCGGTGTCTCACTGATACGCATAACCGGGTAATTGTGGAAGTTTGAATTGACCACTGCACCGTTCTTAAACTCTATTTCGGTATTCAATGTCAGCCCAATACCCATGATGACCGCACCTTCCATTTGAGCGGCTGCGATATCGGGATTAAGCACCAGACCGCAGTCAACCGCACTGTCAACGCGATGAACCTTGATATTATCTCCGTCGACCTCGACTTGAACTGCCATGGCCACGTAACTGTGGAAACTGTGGTGAACAGCGATACCCAGACCATGATTGGGGGGCAATTTCTTACCCCAACCTGACATTTCAGCCGCCTTTGCCAACACACCGCTGCAACGTTTCGCCTGTTCCTGCTGCTCGGGATCCTTATTGTTGGCGTAGATATTCTGCAAAAACTCCACCGTATCCACGCCGGCCTCGTGGGCCAACTCATCGGTAAAAACATTGATCGAAAAGCCATAAAAAATGGCATACACGGCCCGGTACCAGCCGATGCGTGTGTGTGCTTTTGCCATACCGGATTCAACCCGCATGTTCTCAATGCCATAGGGATGCTTTGACACGGCACTGAGATCACCGGCGGTGGGTTGAACCACAGCAGGATTAAACGTTGAGCCAATAGGCGGGAAAGCTGCTCGGTGCAACCAACCGGTCACCTGGCCATCGGCATTCACAGAGGCCTCGATATGTTGCGCGCTGCAGGAGTGGTAATAACCCGTGCGGGTATCCTCCTTGCGTGACCAGGTCAGTTGAACCGGGTGGCCGGTTGCCTTGGAACAGGCTGCCGCTTCCTGTACGTAATCACACATGAACTTACGCCCGAATGCACCACCAGCCGCCATCACGTGTACCTTTATATCCTCGGGTTTGCGGTCGAGGTAGGCACCAATGGTTTTCTGGATTCCAACGGGATCCTGGGTCGAGGCCCAGATCTCGCATGAGTCCTCTTTCACCCAGACCAGGCTGGCCATCGGCTCCATGGGTGAGTGTGAGAGGTGTCCGCCAACGTAAGTTCCCTTATGCCGGACGGCAGCTTTATCAAAGGCCTCGTCAAGCGAACCCTTCTCAAATTCAACCTTGGCCGGCACTTCGACATTACTGACAAGTTGTTGCTTGTATTCGGTCGTGTTGTAAGAAGCATTGACTCCCGTTTCAAACTCGATCTCAAGCGCCGCCAGGCCCTCCTCTGCGATCCAGGTATTATCCGCAACCACCGCAACACCACCCAACGATCCGTATGCGTTTTCAAAACGCGGAATAACAACCACGTCAATGACACCGGGCATCGCGAGCGCCTTGCTCTTGTCGACTGATTTGACCGATCCACCCAACACCGGAACGTGTTTAATGGCAGCATACTTGACACCGGGTACTTTCATGTCCGAGCCAAATACACGTGTACCTGCAACCATGTCGGCCTGGTCATGACGCTGCAGCGGTTTGCCGATATATTTGAACTGGTCCCTGGTTTTCAGCGTAGGATCTTCAGGTACCGGCAGCTCACTGGCCAGAGTAGCTAATTCGCCATACGGAAGACTGCGGTCATCCACACGGTTATAAACGGCATGTGATTTCGCATAACACTTATCGACGGGTAGATTCCAGCTTTGCGCAGCAGCCGCAATGAGCATCTCCCTGCCTGCCGCACCAGCCTTGCGCATCGGTTCCAGCATCTGGTTGATGCTGTTTGATCCACCGGTCGCCTGTGGGCCGTATTTCTCGTTGGCATCACCTTGTAAAACCGACACCCGCGCCCAATCAGCTTCCAGTTCGTCCGCAACCGCCGCGGGTAAGGCGGTGCTGATACCCTGCCCCATTTCACAGCGGCCACAGTAAATGGTTGTGTCACCATTTTCAGCGATATAAACGAAGGCGTTTGGCTCGAAACTCGACTTATCAGCCGAAGCCAACAGGGTCGTGGGTATTGAAACACCGATAATCAATCCACCTGCACCCATTCCCGAAGCTTTCAGAAACTCGCGTCGACTGATGGCACTCGTCTGCCTGTTTAATTTAGTCATCTCACGCCCCCTTCATCTGGTCAGCCGCATCGGCAATCGCAAGACGGATGCGTTTATAAGTACCGCAACGACAGATGTTGCCTTCCATTGCATTGTCGATCTCTTCCGCGCTGGGCTTGGGGTTATTGGCCAGCAGCTCCGCAGCAGTCATCAGCTGACCGGTCTGGCAATAACCGCATTGAGGAACATTGTTCTTAAGCCAGGCGATCTGTAAGGGGTGGCTGCCGTCCTTTGACAGGCCTTCTATCGTTGTGACCTGCTTGCCATCAGCATTCTTCACCTTAAACATACAGGACCGCACTGCTTTACCATCAAGGTGTACAGTACAGCTTCCGCACAAGCCCATCCCACACCCGTACTTTGTACCGGTGAGTTCAAGCGTATCGCGCAGAAACCAAAGCAGTGGCATGTTTCCGTCGACATCGGTCGTATGTACCTTGCCGTTAATGGTAATCGTATGGCTCATGAGTAGGTTTCCTGATAGGTTGCTGGTTCTTGAGTTGAGTATAGTTCAGTGGGACTCAACTGCAAAAGTTTACGGATACAAGCTATGACGTTCGAAAGGGCTGCTAAGACCTTATATCTTAATTTTTATTTTGTAGTGAGGTCCGTTTGCTGTAAGATTCCCCAAGGCAAATGAGGAGTGTGTAATCAAATGAAAACAATAACCTATGTCCTAACATTAATGGCGTTGACTGTTCTAGCGACTACTTCGCAGGCCGACCTGCTTACCTCTGCGGCTGAGATACCTGTTGCTGACGTTATTACCTTTGAATCAGAAACACCCGTATCCAGTGTCCCGGGCCCAATCCAGATTGGAGGCACCGTGGGTTCCGATATCACCTTAAGCGGAAACCCAAATACCGGTTTTTACATTAATTCTACCGATTGGGGGCTTGTCAGCAACGGCAATTGGACTCAGGCCAAGGCTTTCGTAGGTGCCAATTCTGCACGACCGGGGTCAATTCTGATTTCTTTCAACGATGGCCCAGTGGCTGCGGTAGGTGGCTTTATCAATCATGCACCTTCAATTTCTCCCACGGCCAGCGTGACAGCTTATGATGCGGGTATGAACGTGCTTGAAACCTATGACGTCACGAGCGACCTGGTGACGCCCGACGGCATAGATGAAGGCAGGTTCCGCGGGATTACCCGGCCCGTTGCTGAGATAGCACATTTTGAGTTTTTCGGTGGCGTGCCAGTACTCGACGATTTAACCTTCTCAGCGATCGCAGCTGAACCTGCTGAACCTGCCATGTCTGTTCCCACGCTGGGTATCTGGTCTAGGCTGGCGTTGATCATGTTCTTGCTGATCGGGTCAATGATCGGAATCCGCAGAACACGACTGGACTGATCGCCCTTCGTTATTCTATTTGAAACCAGCCACTTTCGTGGCTGGTTTCCATTGGCTTTCCGACCTGGCTTGAATCTGGCCTCAAAGACAGTAAGTTGGGAATATGTGAAGCCAATCTACCTCTGCCCTACGCTTTTACTGTCTAATGATTGCGTGATTTGATATAACGATTTTCACATCGCCCAAATTCACTAAATTGCTGAACCGGTAATCATTATTCGCATGAGCAAACTCAAAGCAAGCACCATACGTATCGGACGTCGTTACAGGGCCATTCGCCTGGACGGACCCTATGATGCAGTCGTTATTGGCTCTGGCATTGGCGGCCTGACGACGGCAGCCCTGCTGAGTGACCTTGGATGGAAGGTCTGTGTGCTCGAGCAACATTACACCGCAGGTGGCTACACACACTCCTATGACCGCAACGGTTACGAATGGGATGTGGGTGTGCATTATATCGGCGATGTCGGTGCAAAAACCCGTACACGCATGATGTTCGATTATTTATCCGCTGGAAAGCTCAAATGGGCACCGATGGATGATGAGTATGATCGCTTCTATATTGGCGATAAGACATTTTGTGCAAAGGCAGGCAAACAACAGTTTCGCGACAACCTCATCAGGCAATTCCCTGCTGAGAAACAGGCGATAGACCGGTACCTGGACCTGCTTGGCCAGGTGGGTGATGGTTTGTCTGCTTATAGCGTGAACAAGTTACTCAAGCCGTGGCAACGTTTTGTTGCATGGCCTTACCTGAAACTTAAAATACCATCACTACTTTTTCGTAACACCTACGAAGTTCTGAGCGAACTGACACAGGATCAGGATCTGATTGCGGTGCTTTGCGGTCAATGGGGCGATATGGGTCTGCCACCAAAACGATCCGCCTTTATGGTTCATGCCATGATAGCCCGTCATTATTTATACGGCGGTTTCTATCCTGTTGGCGGTAGCTGGACCATTGCCGAAAACATCATTCCAAAAATTCAGAAGAGTGGTGGTGAGGTCTTTACCTATGCCCTGGTCAAACAGATCTTACTGCAAGACCAAAAGGTCACCGGTGTTGAGATGGCCGATGGCCATCATATAGATTGTGATTGTGTCATCTCATCGGCAGGCATAGACAACACGTTCTCCAGATTACTTCCCGCTGATTCTGTGAAAAGCGCTGGTTATGACAAGCAGTTAAACAAGGTAAAACCAAGCATGGCTCACCTTGGGATTTACATCGGTCTAAAAGAAACAGCCGAACAACTGGGTCTGCCAAAAACGAATTTCTGGATATATCCCGGTAATGATTTCGACACTGCCGTCGATGGCTTTATGGGCGACCCGCAAGCGCCCTTCCCTGTTGTTTATATTTCATTCCCTTCGGCCAAAGACCCGGATTACGAGCGTAGGCACCCCGGCACGGCGACTATCGAAATTGTCGCACCTGCCCCCTATGAGTGGTTCGCAAAATGGCAAGGTACGACATGGGGCAAACGCGGTGATGATTACGATGCGTTCAAGGCACAGCTTGGTGAACGCCTGATGCAGCATCTCTATGAAAAATTGCCACACCTGGAAGGCAAGGTCGATTACTACGAGGTATCAACACCGCTTTCCACCGATCATTTTTGCGCCTACCAATATGGTGAGCTTTACGGTCTGGATCACGACCCGGTTCGCCTTCAGCAATCATGGCTTGGGCCGCGTACGCGTTTCAAGGGATTGTGGTTGACTGGTCAGGATGTTCTGACCTGCGGTGTCACCGGCGCCATGATGGCCGGCCTGTTGACAACGTCGGCAATTATCGGTTTTCGGAAGGCAGGGACGCTGTTAAAACGAATATTCAGCTGATAACGAAGGTTTCCGAATTTACGACGGGTAATCCTCACACCAGCGGGAAATTACCGACACCCATTGTTCGTGATCATTCAGGCATGGGATCAGGGTCAGGGTTTCACCACCTGCCTCTTTGAATATCTCCGCACCCTGTAATTCGATCTCCTCCAGTGTCTCAAGGCAATCGGTAACAAATGCCGGGCACATGACCAACAGCTTCTTTACACCGCTTTTGGCGAGTTTCTCAAGCGTGTCGACCGTGCTGGGTTCCAACCATTTGGCCCTGCCCAGCCTGGATTGAAAAGCGACCGAATACTGTTCAGGTTTAAGACCTGCTTTTTCCACAAAACGCTCCGTGGTCCGAAGCACCTGGAACCGGTAACAGGTTGCATGAGCAGGAGATGCGACCTGGCAACAGTCATCACGTTTCAAACAGTGATTCCCCGTCGGATCAGCCTTGGTCAGGTGCAATTCCGGCAGGCCATGATAGCTAAACAGGAGATGGTCAAAACCGTTGTCATCATTAAGCCAGGGAGCGGTACTGGCCACCAGTGCATCGATATAAGCCTGCTCCTCGTAAAAAGGCTGCAAGACAACCAGTTTCACATTCAGCTGGTGTTTTGCGATAACGCTCTTCGCCTCTTCTATCGTGGTTTTTATCGTGCTGTCAGCGTAGTGGGGATATAGCGGTATCAGGAGTATTTCTTCGATACCGTCTTTTTCTGCCAGTTGCAATAATTGTGATTCGATAGAGGGACTGCCATAACGCATGGCCACGGCCACCGGCACATCTGTTTTTTTCTTGACTGCTTCAAGTAAACGTAGAGACAACACCACCAGCGGTGAACCCTCTTTCCACCAGATGCTTTGATAAGCATGGGCAGAAGCCTTGGGCCGTGTGGGTAAAACAAACAGGCTTACGATCAACCTCCTGAGCAGCCAGGGTAACTGGATCACATAAGGGTCCATCAGGAACTGGTTCAAATACCTGCGAACAGCTGAGACATCGGTGCTGTCGGGTGAGCCCAGGTTGGTTAAAAGTACTGCTCTATTTCCCATAAAAGTTTTACAACCCTGCGTTCATCACTTGATTTCAGAAAGTTTGACGATTAGTCCGGCTGATAATACCTGACTTCCATTCTCAGGAAACCAGTTTGAGTCCGATGATGCCCGCGATAATCAGGAACAGGCAAACAACCCTCAAAACCTCACGCGACTCCCCAAACAACACCATACCGAGGATTGCCACCCCAATGGCACCAATACCCGTCCACACGGCATACGCGGTTCCAACCGGGATCGTTCGCATAGCGATCGATAACATCCAGACACTTAAAACCATGGCTACTACTGTGAGTAGTGATGGAACCGGTTTACTGAAACCATCGGAGTATTTAAGTCCGATGGCCCAGCCGATTTCGAACAGACCGGCTACGGTTAACCAGGCCCAGGCCATATTCGTTCTCCCGTGAGGTTTCTATCGCTTGGCAATTATTTCCCTCTCTGCAGAAGGGCCTGTGCAACAGCTTCTGAAGAAGCCGGATTCTGACCTGTAACCAGGTTTCCATCAGTAACGACATAGGGGTGCCAGTCAGACGATTTAGAGTAGTTCGCCCCAATCAACTGCAATTCATCTTCCAAAAGAAAAGGTACGATATCTGTTAACTCGACCGCTGCTTCTTCACTGTTGCTAAAGCCGGTTACAGACTTCCCCTCTACCAACGGCGAACCGTCCGGTGCTTCTGTATGCTTGAACACGGCGGGCGCGTGGCAAACTGCGGCAACGGTTTTGCCTGCTGCATACATCACTTCAATCAATGAAATCGACGTGCGGTCCTCGGCCAAATCCCATAATGGGCCATGACCGCCGGAGTAGAACACGGCATCATAATCATCCGCTGAAATTTCGGAGAGTTTCAGGCTACCGGCCAGTGCCGCCTGCGCCTGTTTATCTTCCTTGAACCTTGCCGTGGCAGCGGTTTGAAAATCAGGTTCATCACTTTTTGGATCCAATGGTGGCTGACCACCCTTTGGTGAGGCGATGGTGATGTCAGCATCCGCGTCTTTGAAAACGTAATACGGCGCAGCAAACTCCTCCAGCCAGAAGCCGGTTTTCAAACCGGTCGTGCCGAGTTGATCATGCGAGGTCAATACCATGAGAATTTTCATATAAAAACATCCTGTTTGTTTATGTTCAGGCCAATCGCCAGGGTGCTGAGTTTGCTTTAAGCATCCGGGCTCAAGGCGACTTGATTGTTCGTCTCTTTAAGCTTGGGGCAAATGTCCCACTTTCACGAGAATCAGTGTTTCATCTTCAACACGGGGGAAATGTTCGCTCAAATGAGGACTGCGAACCCAGCTGCCCTCGGGGTATTGGCCATACTCATCGATGAACCTGCCCTTGAGCACCACAACTTCCTCACCACCCCAATGGGCATGCCGTTGAAAGACTTCGTTTGCCGGCCAGAACACCAGGGCTGTGCTTGTTGTTCCGAAGCTGTGTAAAGACGACACCTTTAGATTACCAATCCCGGGCCGCCATTGCTGATCTTCCGGGCGCAGCACCACTTTTTCAGTATCATCCGGGTCAAATTGATCCAGCTTCACAAACAGCGTACAACCCTCTTTGGTAAATGGCCGGTGACTGGACCCCGGTGGGTTACGCAGATAGGTGCCCGCCGGATAGTCACCATACTGGTCAGAAAACACACCATCGAGCACATAGATCTCCTCACCCAACGGATGTGCATGAGCGGGGAAATGGGAGTCGGGACTGAACCGGACAAAGCTGGTCTTGTGACCGGACTCAGCCGACATACGTTCCAACGGTACCCGTGAGACACCATCAGCCGGGCTCTCAATCCATTCATATTGCCCGGGCAACATACAGACCGGTTTATCAAAGTCCATATTCAGGCGAATCCTGTCCTTGGTGTTGCTTGATTTTGACGCCATCCTGACCCCTGCCCTTCCCGGTTCCTCAAATAATGCCGTGTAAATTAATGTAAATTGAGCGATAAACATAGCTTTATTTACGCATGGCTATAGTAAAAACTGGCCTTTACTCTTATCCTCTTCATCCTGATTTATTATCTACATCTTCTGCCGAACCGATGAGTAATGGTATGTCCGGAAAACTAAAGATTTCGCTCCTGGTAATCGCGGTCGTCGCGGCGGGAATTTTCTGGCTGTCAGGCAACTCGGATACCCCTTCTTCCACATCGAAAATAGAAACGGCGGCAATTGATTCGGGTGACATCAACCGTAGTGTGGCAACCTCCGGCTCAGTGCGACCGTTGATTACCGTGGAAGTCGGATCGCAGGTCTCGGGGCAGATCAAGGAGATTTTTGTTGATTTTAACTCCACCGTCCAAAAAGATCAGCTGCTCGCCCTGCTTGATGCACAAACCTTTGAATCACGGGTCTTGCAAAACAAGGCCGATTTGAGGGTCGCTGTCTCAAACGTTATTGTGCAACAGGCCAGCATCGATCGCGCAAAAGCCAATCTGCGCCGGGCACGTTTGGAGTATGAGCGGGCGGAACCGCTAAGCCAAAAAGGCACACTTTCTATTTCGGAGCTTGATACTGCACTGGCAAATTTTGAGTCTGCCAAGGCCGACCTGACCATGGCCGAGGCGCAACTGGTCAATGCACAAGCCGCCCGGGATCAACGCCAGGCCACGCTGGAATCAGCTGAAATTGATCTTGAAAGAACCAAGATACGCTCACCGATTGATGGTGTAGTCATCAACAGGGCTGTGGATCAAGGCCAGACGGTGGCCGCCAGCCTGTCCTCACCGGTCTTGTTTAATATTGCCCGGGACCTGACTGAAATTCAGATAGAAGCCAATGTGGATGAAGCCGATATCGGTAACGTAAACGAAGGTAATGAGGTGTCATTCACCGTCGATGCATTTCCAGATATGGAATTTACCGGCCAGGTAAAGCAAGTCCGGTTGGCGCCCAATGAAGCCAATAATGTAGTCACTTACACGGTCATTATCACGGCCAGCAACCCCGGCCGGAAACTGTTGCCCGGCATGACCGCCATTGTCGAGATCGTAACCGGTGTGGGCAAAGATGTTTTGCGGGTTTCCAATGAAGCCATTCGCTTCAAACCCGCTGCCGACTCCAAACTGGCGAAAAAAATAGCTACCGCCAACGGTGAAGGCAGTGGCGGAAGACCACGTGGCGGACCGGATATGGCCAAGCTGAAGACCGAACTGGGTCTTGATGAAGCCCAGGCGCGGCTTATCGGGAATGAAACGAAGGCCGTATTTGACAGAATGCGCGCTCAATTCCAGACAGCGGGCGCCGGCGATGGCAGCGTTGATCACGGTGCAATTCGTGAGCAGATGAAACAACAGGTTTCCGCAGTATTTAAAAGGCATCTGACAGCTGAACAGTTCCAGCAGTATCAGCAAATCCGCAGGCAGGCATCCGAAACACGTTCCGGTCAAATCTGGATTCAGACAGCGGATGGTGAAATCAGCCCCGTGCAGGTCAGGTTTGGTATCGGTGATGACAACTTCACACAACTCATCAGCCAGGATGTAGAACCGGGTGACCTGGCAGTAACCCGTATCCGCACCGTGAAAAAGTAGGCCATGCAAGCGATTCGGGTTCAAAGCTAATGAATCAAGCCCTTATTGAATGCCGTGCCGTGTGCAAGGATTACGACATGGGTGGGGAGGTCATCCACGCATTGCGTGATGTCAGCCTGACGATTGACCGGGGCGAGTATGTCGCCATCATGGGCCCCTCGGGGTCTGGTAAATCCACCCTGATGAATCTCATCGGTGCATTGGATGTGCCATCGCGAGGCGATCTGATCGTCAATGGTTTGAATTTGTCAAAACAGCAACCTGATGAACTGGCTGATTTTAGAAACCACATGATAGGTTTTGTTTTCCAGCAATTTAATCTGTTGCCAAAAACCAGCGCGCTGGAGAATGTAAAGCTACCCCTGTTTTATTCACGCAATAACGATATCGGCGATGCCACCACGCAGGCGAAAGCCTGTCTTGAACGTGTCGGTCTTTCCGACCGTATGGATCATGAGACCACGCAATTATCGGGTGGCCAGCAACAACGTGTTGCCATCGCACGCGCGCTGGTCAACCGGCCATCGGTGATCCTGGCCGATGAACCCACGGGTGCGCTTGATACCAAAACATCGCTGGAAATACTTGACCTGTTTCGCGAGTTAAACGAAACCGGAATAACGATTATCGTCGTCACGCATGATCAGGAAGTTGCCGATGAATCCGAAAGGAACCTGATGTTCAGGGATGGCCGTATCGTCGACGATACCGTGAGAGAAGGCTGAAGGGCCGGCTCACATGGGAATCTGGAAGACAATCAATATCGCGCTGGTCGCACTTAGGCTAAATGCCATGCGCAGCTTTCTGACCATGCTGGGTATCATTATTGGTATCGCCTCGGTAATCGTTATGGTATCGGTCTCAAGTGGTTCAAAGGCGGAAATAGAGCGCGCCATCGACCAGCTTGGCAGTAATATGCTTTCAATCAGACCAGGGGCACGGATGTCCGGAGGCAGGCATTCGGGGCAAGGGTCAGCGACACCATTTACCGAGAAAGATATCAAACGTCTGAAGGATAAGTTTGCATTTCTGGAGGGGGTTTCAGGCAGTATCAATACCAGCGCACCGGTTATTTTTGGCAATAATAACTGGACCACGAGAATTACCGGTATTCATAGCGACTATATCGATGTGAGGCAATGGGTTGTCGAAGAGGGCCGTGGCTTCACAGACCGTGAAATTCGTTCCGGTGGCAAGGTCGCCATCCTGGGACAGGATGTTATTGAAAACCTGTTCGACGGGGCGGCACCGTTGGGGGCACGTATCCGGATCAAAAACGTACCTTTTACCGTGATTGGAACCTTAAAAGCCAAGGGTGAATCCAGCTGGGGCAGAAGCCAGGACGATATTATTTTTATACCGATTTCAACCGCACGTATGCGGGTGAGCGGTCGCAGTGCACGTTCGGTTCCGGATGACGTCGGGAATATCTACCTGACCGTCAACCTGGACCGAAACATAGAAATTGCCGAAGAAGAACTTGCCGAGTTTATCCGTGAATTAAGAAAAATAGCACCCGGTGCCCAAGACGACTTTTCCGTCAGGAATTTTTCCGAGTTCATCAGGGCCAGGAATGAGACTTCAAGCACCCTGGGGTTGTTACTCGCGGCCACCGCAGCCATCGCCCTGTTGGTCGGTGGTATCGGCATCATGAATATCATGCTGGTCTCTGTTACTGAACGCACCCGGGAGATCGGCTTGAGACTGGCCATAGGCGCGCGGCGCAACGACATCCTGATGCAGTTTCTTGTCGAGGCTGTGACGCTTTGCCTGATCGGCAGTTTTTTTGGTGTCGCCATTGGTGTGGGGACTGGTGAACTGATACGTCAATCCAGTGAAATACCTGTTTTGCTCAATATACCAATCATTTTTGTCGCAATAGCCTCCGCAACATTTGTTGGGATATTTTTCGGTTTTTATCCGGCAAAGAAAGCATCGCAAATGAATCCGATCGACGCACTGCGTTACGAATAGTCCACAAATCGTAACAAGATTTAATATGTAATTTTTCCATCTATCGTTAAGATGGACGGGTTGAACAGAATCCGGAGTCAGAAACAGCATGATTTTACAAAACACCAGGTTGCCATTTACGACATTTTTGTTATGTTGCTCTCTCCTGCTGCTCCAGGCTTGCGCGAGCATTGATCCGGACTATGAACAACCCACGGTCACATTAAGCTCTTTCAAGGCAATGCCCTCTGAAGGAGGCATACCGACATTTGAAATCGGCCTGCACGTGCTGAATCCCAACTCCAGTTCATTGAGCCTCGACGGCGTCGTCTACACCGTGTCGATACAGGGTCACGATGTGGTTAAGGGCGTGGGCAAGGATTTCCCGGTGCTTGAGGGCTACTCGGAGCAAACCCTCAAGCTTACAGCCACAGCCAACCTGTTTGCGGGCATCCGCCTGGTGATGGATTTGATGAACTCGCCCGAAAAAGAACTCAATTACGAATTTGAAGCCAAGCTTGATACAAGTGGCTTTGGCCGCTCAATACGGATCAAGGAAAAAGGTACATTCCGTATGGATGGTAAGGGCGATACCCGGCCTACCAGCGATGCTTCGCCTAATTCTGAAACCTGATCTTTGATCATTCCTGCTGTCCCACTTAGTTCAAGGGGCACCCCGAGTCGGGGATTAGCACCACATACGAAGTGACAAAGTGTAATATCAACACAATCGTCATTATTATGTCGCAAGTGCCATGGGAAGGATGAAACATAACAAATCGTTATGCTGATATAAACTTATGGAAGCCAGATTTCGAATTTCAGAGAAAGACTACGTAAATGCCTTGAAGCTTCACGGAAGGCTCACCCCGAAGTTGATGGCAATTTATCTATCAGTTGCAGGCGCCCTGCTGCTGATTGCGGTATTTGGTCCGTCATTGATTAGGGAGGGAGCAATAGGTGGGCTGATCGGTGGCGGCATAGTCGTAATTTTTGGACGCTATTTATTCACACCTATACTTGCCAAACATCACTACGGAAAATACAAGGCAATTCATGATGAGTTTGTTGTTGATTTAAGTGGCGATGGTGTTTGCATTGCGTCGTCAAATGCAAAAGGCATACTTCCCTGGAACAATATTTTGAAATGGCGCGAAAATGAGGAGTTTTTACTTCTCTATCTCATGCCCAAGCTGTATCACATAGTCCCCAAGTCGATTTCCAAACAGGGTGTTGATATTGCTTTGCTTGTAGAAAACTTAAATAAATATGTTGGTAAATCAACATAACAAGCGGTTGCAGACCGACGTAGCTGTGCTGTACCGCTTACCCAGGTCTTAAGTGTCCTTGCGACACCCCTATTGTATCGGAGAACGTCAAAATGACAGCCCCATTGAAATTTAGTCCAAGCGAATACGCAATCGGAATAGGCCGCAATCTTGCGGCCTTTAAAGTCAGGGAACAACCGGACCCACCTGTACCCGTGGACGGCATGACGTTTGGTGTAGCTTCGATGTCAGAAAACTCTCCACATGGTGGTGAAATGCATCCTGATGGGGACGAGGTGCTATACCTGATATCTGGCCGGGTAAACGTAGTTTTCCTGGACAGCCCGCTGGCAGATGTTGAGATGAAGCCCGGTGAGGGATTGGTTGTTCCAAAGGGTATCTGGCATCGAGTCGATATATTGGAACCGTGCCAGATCATGTATTTGACGCCTGGACCAAACAACGAGTTCAGGCCTCTTGCCGATGACACTTAACGGCGCAATAATCAGCGTCCTAATCCTCGCGGGGGCGACATTTACCCCTACTGAAAGCCGGGGCCAGGTTGATCCAGCCTGGCTGAGCAACTGGAATGAAGCCCAGGAGAGTCGACCGGTAACTATGACGTCTAGTGGCAGAATTGCCCCGGAGAATGAATCCGGTATTCCCATGATCATCCACGGTTGGCTTTTCGATTCCGATGGCGCATCAGCGGGTGGAGTAGTCGTCCATGCCTATCACAGAGACCGTGATGGCTTCGAGTACGGGCCCAACGATGACTCTCTCACAACCTGGAGGCTCCAGGGCTGGGTGGAGACCGACGCGGAGGGACGCTTTGAATTCAAAACAATCCGACCGGCCCCCGATCACTTAGGTAGGGAAGGATCTCATATTCACTTCACGCTTGAGTCTGTCGACTTCGGGCGTCAATGGGCTCCCAAGGTTTTCCTCTCGGATGATCCGCTGGTGCCAGCAGAGCAACGTCAACGATCCAAAGAAGCGGGAGAGTTTGGTTCGGTCCGAGAGGTTCAAATCGTTGATAGCGTACAGCACGTTAATGTGAGAATCCGGCTTAAGGAGAAAGCTGATTTCTGAGTCTAGCCCCGATCTTGAGTTGAGCTTGAGATGCTTTAGCCGTGATTACACGACACTTGCAACTTTCAATTCAGATTCATTTCGGCTGTTGAATTCAAACCATTCGGCTGTCTCAGTTTTTTTATGATCAGTGCTGACTAATGCCTTTTAGTCAAGGGTTTCGTCATCAACAACTTTTTCAACTGCTTCTTCAACTGCCTCTTCGTCACCTGACAGGTTCCCAAAACCAAACCATTCAAGTTCGGCATTCATCCCGCTCTCCAGGGTCACATGCCGGGAAAACGATGTGGTGGGATGATTACCGCCATAACCACAGGTCAGCAAATCGAAATCGGCGATAACGCAATACTCTCCCTGTGCAAGATTCGTGAACGTGAATTCACCATCTTCATTGCTGGTATGGTTTTGAATCATATCCCCGCCACAGTCTCCGTAATAAAGGCGAACACACATACCGGCGATGCCTTCTTCATCTTCTTCACATTCCCCATCTTTATTGCAATCAAAAAAGATGCCACCGGAGATTGATGCAGTGTATGGCTCTTCAACAGGAGTGCAGGCTGCAAGACTCAGCAACATGATAAATAGCAGGAAAGTCCAGATTTTTTGCGTAGTTTTCATTACACGCTCCTTTGTCGTCTATTCTGCATTACACGGTGCCCGGTAATACAGGTTAAAAAGTGATTCAAACATCGACTTGATTTCGGGATCTTCCACTTTTTCCGCCCTTTTATCTGTGGGTGGGAAATTGTCCCTTATTCAGAACACGTATATTATAATATTCTAATGTATGAATCTGACTTGATCAAGATCAATAACTAATGAGGTTTTCCAGGCAATGTCAGTTTGGCCAATTCCGGATAACCCCGGGACATCGGAAAGGGTTAACCCTGCTCTCTTCCAAACTGGAAGACCTGTGATTCAGGTCAATGTGTTTTAGTGGCTAAAACTTTAATTTTGAAAAGCACAAACAGGAGAGTACTTTGGACCTTTGGAAATGCCATTCAAGACACCCGTAACTTTTCGTTAAAACCGGATGGTGGGTAACTAGTTACCCACCCTACAGATACATCCGAAACCGCTTAGGGTAGGGTGCGTAACTTGTTACGCACCGTCGAGAAATGCCATTCACGGGTGTCCCAGCATTTATTTAGTCCTGAATTTCAGGCGTAAACAACCCACTCAAAGAAATCAAAATCCTTCCAAAATCAAAACTCGACATATTACTGATCATCGCAATCACAAGACCGTCTTCCGGTCTGATCCAGAACTGGGTTGTGCCACCCACAGAACCGCCACCATGACCGATCCACGTTTGGCCATTTTCATCGTTTGTGATCTTCCACCCCAGTCCGTATCCGGTTTCCTCACCTGAATTGGTTTTTTGCACGGTCCAGTATATTTTTCGTGTGCTTTCGTTGATCGGGTTGTCACCAGTTTGCGCAAACCCGAACCGGACCAGGTCTTCGGAGGTTCCAATAAAACCACCACTTGCCCATTTATAGCTGTTATCCACTTCGGGGGCATTCAAGACATGATCCTCTTGAGTCAAATAATAGCGACCGCGACCCGGAACGATCTGCGCCAGGTAGTCTGGTGAAGTGTTTTCCATTCCCAGTGGCTCAAAAACATTAGCTGACATATAGGCCAGGTACCGTTGCCCCGAAACAGCCTCAATAATCGCACTGATCAGGTTATAACCGTAGGATGAGTACAAGTATGAATCTCCGGGCATATGCACCAGCGGATCATCCTGAAAGATGACCAATCCTGCACTCACAGTGTCATAGTGCTCCCGACTGAAGAACTCCCCTTTACCATAGTGTCGAATACCCGACAGGTGACCGAGCAATTGACGTGTGGTGATGGGCTTTTGTTTCTCAGGAAAATCAGGAAGATATGTTTGAACAGCTGCATCCAGATCGAGACTGCCCGCCTGTACCAGTTGAGCAGTTGCATAGGCCGTCATCGACTTGATGACACTGCCAATACGAAACCGCGTTCGCGCCGGATCCGCCGGCACCAATTGCTCCAGGTCCGCATATCCGAAACCTTCCGACCAGATAATTTTGCCACCCCGGCCTACAGATACAACGAGGCCCGGCGTTTCGTTGGCATCGAAAAACTCCTGCATGAGCGCGTGGGCCTGATACGAAACACTTGTGTCCCTTGCTGCTACTTCACCAAAAGGACCAAGCAGCATAAATAGCAGAATGAGCGATAGTGACTTGCCTGTTTTCACCATAAAAATGTATCCCTTAATGGTCTGGAGTTAACGACTTGAAGAATACCTGTTGCAGAGATATTCACAACTGGTTTACCTTCCTGTCAATTGCCGAGACTGATTTCAGTGTACGACCCGTGACGAAGATCGTTCTCGACAAATGCTATACTTAATATTGCGTCGCCGAGCGCTAATTCATCGCCAGATTGTTCATAAAAGCCTGCAAACAAAAACCCGACAAGCTTCCGATCCGGTAGCGGTGCTGACGCATGGCAATGTGGATTGCCCCTTGAGAACGGAGATTGCAATGAAAATTGACCTGAAAGCATTTGCACTGGCCTGCAGCATTATTTGGGGTGCAGCGCTTTTCCTTGTTACCTGGTGGGTCATCATTCTTGATGGTGCCAGCGGCGACCCCACTTGGCTCAGCCGGGTTTACAGGGGCTACAGCATCAGTATTGGTGGTAGTTTCATAGGCCTGGCCTGGGGGCTTTGGGACGGTCTGATCGGTGGCGCGGTGCTGGCATGGTTGTACAATAGGTTTGCAAAAGGTGAAGCTTGAACCATAAGGTCTCATAGGCCAAACTGCTGAAACGAGGCATTATGCGCTTTAACACTTCAAGTAGATTTTATAGATTAGTGGTCGGATTTTTTTCGCCATTAATTTTCGGATCCATTCTATTTTCGATAGTAATTATTTTAAAAAAGGCAGAGTCAGGGTCTATTCCAGTTGATTATTTTATCGAAACCTTATCGGCACTTCCTAAAATTTTTGTTCTTGCCATGATGTTTGTGGGCCTTCAGTCTCTTACCTACAGTATTATCATGGAGTTTCTTGTTCGACCAAGAGTGCGCAAGCTGACATATTTTTTGTTAACCAGCTGTTTTCTAGGGCTTCTATCTGGTCTTATTCCAGGAATACTGATCATTGCTTTGGAGGTGTTTTTGCCGATTGGGATACTGGCAGGTTTGTTCGCCGGCTTACTCATTTACGTCAAAGAAAATGAAGTAAGCCGACAAAATGCATAGCAAGTATATGCATTGGTTTATCATAAGCAGGAAATTTTTCTGAAGAAGGTACACAGATGACCGCAAAAGGAACATTCGAAGTAGATCTAACACCACAAGCTGATACCGACTCCCCGGCGGGAAGGATGGTTATAGACAAAGTTTACCTGGGAGACATAACCGGCTCCGGTATCGGTCAAATGATTAGTAAGAGAACAGAAAGCGGTGCAGCCGTCTACTTTGCGATTGAAGAATTCTCCGGTTCAATAGAAGGTAAGAGTGGCGCTTTTACCCTCATCCATAAGGGTTATATGAGCAAGGAGTCTCAGTCGTTAGAGGTAGTTATTTTTGAGGGTTCAGGAACCGGGGAGCTCGAAACCATCTCCGGTTCGATGGTTATCACCCAGGACGCGGACGGCCACACATATGAGCTTGCTTACGAACTATAGAACACAATATAAATCGTTCATTAAGTTCCGCCAGCAAGCTGACTTCAGCTACCACCGATAGCCAAACAACAGGGTACCCTGATTTTTTGTGCCATTGAGACCAAAGAAAGCCGAAAAGGTCCAGTTGCGTCCGATATCCTTATTCACACCCATCATGAACAGGGTTTCCTCCATAGACACATCCAATGCAAATGAGACAGGGTCCCTACCCTCACCCAAATCAAGCTGACCCATAATCGTACGATCGGTATCAAGGTATTGAACACCGGTCAGGATCTGCATACCCATGTCACCAAAGTCGTAACCCACCATTCCGACGATAACCAGTGTATCAATGGTAGAACTTGTTTCATTGGTAACGGTTCTGGCATAAGTGCCGGACAGGGACATCACCAAACTGTCATATTTAAACCCCGTTGTCAGTCCAATACCAAGAATAGTGGCCGATGTACTCGCCGGTGCATTAACGAACTCAGGCAGTTCGTCACCTGTTTTCAGCTCATAGAGATTCTGGAAAAGTGGTGTGAAATGAATGGTGACATCTGAATCTGTTTCGAGATTCCCACCCAGCACGCTCAGGTTGAGAAATGGCAACACCCAGAAATCCGCCCTGACCTGCAGGGTCCTAATATTGGAATCTGTTTTGTTGCCCAAGCGCTCAATTAAGGGGATATCATCAACTACGGAAATGCCGCCGAGTTCAATATCGTCGATCACGAACTCGGCATTCTGAAGCATGCCGATAAGACCGACACCATAGGTCTTGGGCAGTTCAAAGCCAAGCTTGCGTACATCGTCTGCCCACAGTGGCAATGTACGGTGCAAATCCAGTTTGACGACAGCAGATGTTTCGAATTCTTTTTCAATGAATTCACGGGTGATCGGTGCCGGGGTTATTTTATCCAGCGATTTACCTGTAGCACTATCCTCGGCCATAGCTACTTGCGAAATTAATTCAGTCGGCTGATGTTCCCACACGATGTCACCGATTTTTTCGTGTGTGTAGCTAATGACCCGGCCATGCATATGTACATATTGCAAATCACCCTTGGTATGTACTGAAAACTCTTCTTCCATCTGGTCAATAACGTAACCACCTTGCGTGGGAACCGACCCGAACACGACGCTGCTTCTATAGTTCTCATTGCGGACTCCATCGCGCTCGATGGTGCCATCGGCAATAAAATCTATGCGCTGTAAAACATTATCCTGTATGGATACGCGTCCTTGAAGGGATAATAGCCAGCGTTGCTTGGTCGGCACCTGGGTTTTGTCATATCTGAATGAAATAATTTCGTGCCCGCCCTCACTCTCAATGAGCTGAATGCTGGCTGGATCGTACAAACGCGTTTGCTGCCGCACCCAGTAGTCAGACCCCATAGATACTTCAAGCGAACGGCGATACTCTTTCATCGACCGTAAGGGCTCATTCTCAAACTCGATATAAAGATCACGGCCATATTCGGTATTTGGTTTGTATACCATCCGGAAACGCTCCTGATGTTCACCCCTGACTCCGCTGGCCTGGTAGCTCACCATCATTTCAAACGCAATACCCTGGGACATGGGAAACACGGCAATGTCCAGCACCCTTGGACTGATACCACGTTCTGTCAGTGGGTCGCTGTTCAATGGCCCCAGTAAAGGCGTGGCAGAATCCTGCTGAGCAAAGATGGAATGAGTAAAAAACAATAGAGCCAGAATCAAAAATAAACGAAAGGTGGAAAATACTGAATAAATTTTCATACCCATACCCTATGTTTTTGTTTCTGCAGTCATCAAAAAGGGCCACCGAAGTAGCCCATTCTAACTTATAAATCAGTGATCGGATTTATGAAATGCGTTTTCTGTTTTTGAACGCAAGTCCGCCAATCATCAGTGCCATCAGGATCAACGCCCATTGAGAGAGAGTCGGAATGCCGCTGGATACTGGTTCGAAAAGTGCAACTTGACTTGCTTAAACATAGATCTCTCCAAAATAGTTTTTATGCGTGAGTAATTCTACTTTACAACTTCAATTTCACCCGCTCTCCAAGATTTATCGAAGAAGCCCTTCGTTGGTGAATAGAATCTTAGAATTTGGAACCAACCTCTACCTGGAATGGTTTTTACATAATTTCCATCAGACACACCTTCAGGTTTCT
>RCNE010000464.1_pt1 | contig 21935 bp, 15 predicted proteins | sample 2041361 | NCBI WGS metagenome assembly RCNE01 (sample SAMN09708229, study PRJNA481090) | Marine sediment metagenome, whole genome shotgun sequencing project.
GCAATCTTTTCTAGAGATGCGTTGACCGTTCGGTCCTCGTCGACGGCGACGAACGCGTGGTCGACAACCCTTAATGCGGTGACGATGCGAAGTCGGTCGACTTCGTCGATGATCAACTTGCCCTTTTTGGCGATCTGTTGCGCGTTGTTGTTGACAATCACGATCAACATGTCGCCGTGTGTGGACGCATCCTCGATCATGTCGAGATGGCCAACATGAATTGGGCTGAAGTAGCCGCTGACGATGACGGCGCTGCTGTGGGACACGGTTCTCCTCAGGGGTTATCGGAACAGATCCTCGTTGGGTGACCTGACGATTTCGTCGGCAACACTGCCGGCCCGGAACCAATCGGCCGGAACGCCCCGGATGATAGCGGCGGGATAACCAGCACTCTTGCCCATGACCAGGTCTGCGGCGGCGGCCAGCTCATCGACAACAGCAACCTCCGTCACCTGTAGCTCACGTCCGAGAGCGTCATTTGTGCCGCGGAGATCGAGGATGGGGCCGATGCCTGCGCTCCCGATGGCTACGTCGGTCACTCCTCGTCGCCATGGGCGCCCGAACGTATCTGAGACGATGACGCCAATGTCGAAGTTGCGAGTGGCTCGAACGACATCTCGAATTCGGCGTGCGGAGCGGTCGGAGTCGACCGGGAGTAACACGGCGTGTCCGGCTTCCACATTGGAGAGGTCGACACCAGCGTTCGCGCAGACGAATCCATGTTTCGTCTGACTGATGATGAGGTCGCCACGACGACGAAGTACGCGGACCGACTCGTCTTCAACAATGGCCTTGTGCCCCCGCGGGTCAGCCGTATCGATTTCCACGACCTGACCTTCTGCCTTTGAGACCACTTTTTGCGTGACGATCAGGATGTCGCCGTCGGAGAGTGCTGGATCAGCTGCCAACATCGCTGCGAGGTCGTCGCCCGGAACAATCTCCGGAATGTTGGTGAGCGGAAAGATCGAGAGCATCAATGAACTCCTGGCTGCGGGCGTACCGATCGGGCGAGTGTTGCGGCCGAAAGCACCTTGCGGGCCAGCGCGGCGCTGCGTGCGGGGCCGTCCATGATGGTGTCGGTGATGTAGGGGACGACGCCGACCGAGGCGATCTCGAGACTGCGAGCTGCGTCTTGATCATCGATCAGGAGAACGTCGGCGAGATCGGCCCAGAGTTCGGCGACGCCCGTAGCCGTCGGGTTGTGTCCGAGTTCGGCGAGCATCCGAGCTGCCGGCCCCTTGAGGGCTTCGCCACCAATGATCGGGGAGATCGCAACACAAGGAACCTCGCGGCGTTCGATGGTGTTGCGCATTCCAGGAATGTCGATCACCGGTGCAATCGAGACCAACGGGTTCGACGGGGCAATCACGATCAGGTCGGCTTTGTCGAGCGCTGCCATCACCTGTGGGGTCGCCGACGTGTGTTCGATGTTGTCGAAACGAACGTGCGACAGCGAAACATCGTGTTGTTCTCCGACGAAGTACTCCTGAAAGCTGATCTCGTCGTTGGTGTCCGCCCGGGTGACCCATGTCGACACGCGGTCGTTTGTGACGGGCAAGAGGGTGACACCGACACCCCAGGCCTCCGCGATTTCTTCGGTTACCTGCGTGAGTGTTGCGCCCTCGGCAAGGCGCGCTGTTCGTTGTAGGTGTGTGGCCAGATCCTGATCGCCGAGGCTGAACCAGTTTCGGTCGCCGTATCTCCCGAGCGCCTCCATGGCTCTCCAGGTCTCGTTGCGCAGTCCCCAGCCGCGATCGGGGTCGATTGCCTCCGCGAGGGTGTACGTCACGGTGTCGATGTCAGGGCTCACCGACAAGCCGTGTAAGACCATGTCATCGGCCACATTGATGATCGCGGTGACGGTTCGCGGGTCGACGACGCTCGTAAGGGCTCGAAGGAATCGCGCAGCACCGACACCGCCGCATATGACGACGATCTGTGGCGATGCAGCGTTGTCAGGTGGGTTGTTCATCAAGGCGGTCCCGGGCGTCTCGGAGGATATCTTTCAGCGAGTCTGCCAGCGAGATCTGCGGTTGCCAGCCAGTCTTGTTGGTCAACTTTTGATGATCACCTCGAACGATCGGTGTATCGATTGGCCGGGTGAGATCGGCGTCGGTCGTCAGACTCAGCGGTCTGTCTGCCAGCTTGATCAGTGCCTCCGCAATTTCTTGGATCGACCGGTCGACACCGCTGCAAACGTTGTACACGTCGCCAGCGTCACCGAACTCTGCGATCAGTCGATAGGCCCGAACAACATCTCGCACGTCGGTGAAGTCTCTTCGGACCGCCAAGGCACCAACCTTGATGGTGGTGTCTTCGTTACGTTCCGCAACAGCGATGCGATGTGCGAGTCCAGCGCAGACGAAATCTGTTCGTTGTCCAGGCCCGATGTGGTTGAATGCGCGAAGTCGCACGACGTCCTGGCCCCGGCCTAGGTGGCTCTGCTGCGCAATGGCATCGGCTGCGACCTTGCTCGCGGCATAGGGCGTCATGGGGAGCAACGGCGCTTCCTCGGTGATCGGCATCATGTCGGGCGACAATGACCCGTAGACTTCCGCGCTACTCACCACCAGGACCCGTCCAACGCCAGCCTGGTGTGCTGCGTCGAGCACGTTTTGTGTTCCTTCGACATTGGTTCGCAGGGTTGATATGGGATCGGTCCACGACGTTGGGACGTGGGCCTGGGCAGCGAGGTGATAGATGATGTCGGGCGACGCCGTCGAGATCACGTCCCGCAGTGCATCGCGGTCGGTGATGTCGGGAGAACCCGTGACGCGGTCGAGTCCAGTGACGAAGTCTCCGGCATCGAGGAGGTGGCTACTCAGCGCTCGACCAACAAAGCCGGCCGCGCCGGTGATCAGTGCGTGCATGAACGGGGAGACCTATGGGGGTGCTGGTCGAGGGGGTCCACGAACCGATAGCGTAGCGGGGCTGTGCAATCGGCCTCCGACTCCTCCGCCGCGGACACGCCCGCACCACCGACCGTTCGCGTCGTCATCCCTACTCGCGACCCCGGCCCATGGTTCGACGATGTGATCGCTGCCGTCGCTGCACAGGACTACCCGCAGTTAGCCGTGACGATCGTCCACGGGGAAGATGAGGGACCGCTGCTCGAGCGTCATCGCTCGACCATCCCCGACGTCGACTTCGTTGAATGCTCGAACGAAATCGGATTCGGCGAAAAAGTTAACGTCGTCGCCGGTTCGACCACCGAACAGCTGCTGCTCATCCAACATGATGACTCGGCCATGGATCCTGGAGCAGTGTCTGCGTTGGTGCGGGAGTGGCTGCGCCGTCGCGACTCCCGGAATGTGATCTCGGCAAAGCTGCTCGACTGGTCCGACCCTCGCAAGCTCATGCCGGCGGGGTTCGATGCGGACTGGTTCGCTATGACGTCTGCGACAGTGAAGTTCGGCGACCTCGATCAAGGTCAGCAGGATCGAATCGTCGATGTCTTCGGGTCTTCTACCGCATGTCTGCTCATCGAACGGCAGTTTTTCCTGTCGATAGGTGGCTTCGATGGTGCGGTCGACTGGCATGGTGAGGCGCACGACCTCGCGTTACGCAGCCGTTCTGTTGGCGGCCAGGTCATCATCGCCGCAGCAGCCACGGCCCGACATCGTGGGAACTTCGACGCTCGCGGCGGACCCGAGCGAGTATTTCGCGAACGCCGACACCAGATGCGCTCGGCGTTGGGTGCGGTGCCGAGTCGGCGACTGCCGCTATTGCTGCTGGGGTTCGTGGCTCTCCACGTGGTCGAATTCATCGTTGCCCTGGCGCGTCTTGATCTCGCCGATGCGGCGTCGATCCCCGGAGCGTGGTTGTGGAACATCAAAAAGCTCGGGTCGCTGCGTCGCCGCCGCTCATCGCTGCTGTCCGCGGACGGGTTCTCGGCCGATGCACTCAAGCTCGTCCGTCGTCGGGGTTCGATCCGACTTTCTGAGTCGATCGACCGCAGGGTCTCGCAACGAGAGATCGCGACCGAGGCTGGAGAAGCGACGATTTCAGTCGTTCGTGCGGCCGGTGGGGTCGTCATCGGAGCGCTGTTGGCCTTCGGCGCGCGACATCTGATCACGCGTCCGATCCCGGCGATCGGCGAGTTTCGTGCTTTGCCTGAAGATTTTGGAACCCTCACCGCCGACTGGTGGAGTGGGTGGCGGCCGTGGGGGATGGGCAGCGAAGGTTTTGCCTCGATGGCGCTGCCGCTGCTCGATATAGCGGGATTCGCGACACTCGGGTCCGAATCGTTCTTGCGGATGTTGTTGGTCGTTACGCCGATTCCTATTGGAGTGATCGGAGTCTGGCGGCTTTTCAGCCGATCTGGCTCCGACCGGGCCCCGGTCGTTGCCGCTTTCCTTTATGCAGCCTCGCCACTGCCCTACAACGCGGTCGCTGGCGGTTCGGTGCAGGCGCTCATCCTGTACGCGTTGCTCCCGTGGGTATTTGCTCAGATCGTGGCGATCACCGGAAGTCAGGCCTTCGGCATTCCGCGTGGCCGCAATGCCGGTCTGGTCTCTCTAATCGCCACGATGGTCGTAGTGGTGGCTTTCTCCCCGTTCGCCGCCGCAGTTATCTCCGTGCTCGTCATCGGTGTGCTCATCGGCTCGTTCCTGGCCGGCGATATGCGCGGTGTTCCGACGCTTTTCGTTGGCGGCGTCACCGCACTCGTCGGAGCATGCCTCTTCAACCTGCCGTTCCTGTGGGGCATTCGATCTTGGGAGATGTTCGCTGGTGCTCAAGGGTCCGGAGCGACGGACACCGCGCTCTCAACCCTGCTCACGCTGACGACCGGCGAGGTTGGTTCGACTGTTCTTGGGTGGGCAATCTTTGCTCCGGCGCTGTTCCCGCTCATCTCCGCTGCTGGTGAACGGTTTACTTGGGCGATGCGCGTGTGGGGCGCAATGTTGCTCACGTGGGCCATCGCATGGGCTTCGGTCCGGGGCTGGCTTCCTGTTGGACTGCCAGTTCTCGAAGTCCTGCTCGGCCCGGCAGCTTTGGGCTTTTCGATCCTCGGCGGGCTTTCGGCAATGACGGTAGACATCGATCTTGACGGGGCTCGGCCTCGAAGGCTTGTTCCCGCCGTTGTGGCTGCGGTTGGCCTAGGTCTTGCATTGTTTCCTCTCCTCGACGGGAGTTTCTCCGGACGATGGGAACTGGCCAGGGTCGATCTCTCGACGACGTACGGGGCGATCGAGGCTCCTCCGGAGGAAGGTACGTATCGCGTTCTCTGGGTTGGTGACGCTCACGTGCTCGGTGCCGCATCGATTTCCACCGCCAACGATCTTGCATGGTCGTCCTCGCTCGATGGGGTGCCCGATGTTCGAGCGATCTTCGGGGGTCCGAACGTCGGAGCCACAGCCGAACTCACCGAAGCCATCACGGCGGGTCTCGATGGGCGCACATCTCGTCTCGGCCGGGAGCTGTCGAAGTTTGGGGTTCGCTACATCGTCGTGATGGACCAGCAGGCCCCGATCCCTGAGGTTTCACGGTCTTCGGTGGTGTCCAATGTTCGTGCTGCCGGGCTGAACGGTCAACTCGACCTCGTTCGTACTGGTGTCGTGAATCCGGCGGTCATCGTGTATCGCAACACCGCATGGGCTCCGGTTCATAGTGCGGTTGCTCCGGCATCGCTCGAGCCGCTTCGGATCAGCGACGCTGCCCCCGCAGTTGTCACCCGTGATGGTCATGTCGACTGGTCGGGTCAGACCCGCGCCGAGCGGTCGCTGTACGCCTCGTGGGAGCCGTCTCCTCGGTGGACCCTCGAGATCGATGACAATGTCATGCCGCGAATCGATGTGGGCACGGTTGGTATGGGCTTTGACACTTCTCCCGCCGGTGGTTCCACTACTGCGCGCTTCAGCTACCAGACCAACGATATCCATCGACTGATACTTGGTCTGCAGGCAGCAGCGTGGGTCGCGTTGATTGCGATACGTCGTTGGTTGGTGGGCCAGGGTCGCCGCGTTGCGCGTCGAGACGTCGCTCGATCGGAGCAGGTCGGATGAACGCGTTTCGTCTTCCCGGACTGTTGGTCGTCGTCGGTCTACTCGCCGGTGCGCTCACGATCGATCAGTCGCGGGCCGAGCCAGAGCTCGTCGTGCAACAAATTCGAGCACCTGGGCCCGCTGTTTCCCCTGACGACGCACGGTCGTCCACCTGGTTCTGTGCGGCGTCTACGTCTACCGCTGATGGTCTCGCCGATTCTGCAGTGGTGCTCGCCAATACGATGCTCTCAGACGCCACAGCCGCCGTGTCGGTTTTTGTTGGTTCAGCGGAACCGCAGGTCGATGCGCCAGTCACCGAGCTCGTGGTTCCACTGCCCGCCCAGTCACTTACGAATCTGCGCCTGGCAGATCTGGCACCAAACAGCGCAGTCGTGTCGCTTGCCGTCGAGGTCGACGGTGGAGGAGTGGTCGTCGACAAGATTTCGTCGGGACCAACCGGCGTTGATCGAAGTGCCTGTGCGATCGACGGCTCACGCGAATGGGTCGTCACGTCGGGTTCCACCGTGCCGGGTTCGCGCCTGCAGCTAGTGGTGTTTAACCCGTTCCCAGACGACGCCGTTGTTGACATCGACTTCGTGTCGGAAGTCGGGGCTCGAAGCCCTGAAGACTTTGTTGCGCTGCACATCCCGGCGAGGTCGTCTCGTGTTCTCGAGATCGGCGACGTTTTCGCGGCCTCAGAGAGCATCACGACCTTCGTACGAGTGCGTTCAGGGCGGGTGGTCGCGGAAGGTATTCAAAGTTTCGATGGCACTGAATCGCCATCGGGCCTGAGTGTGATCACCGGTGCTCCCGCAACGGCCGAGCGTTGGACGTTTGCCGGGATCTCACCTGCTGCTGGTCCGGCACGAGTTGTGGTGGTCAATCCAAGCGAGACGCGAGTGCGCGTCGATGTCGAGGTCTACCCATCAGGTTCCGAGAGGTTTGTCGAGCCGTTCGCGGTGGTGTTGCAGCCTGGACAGAGTGATGTCGTCGACCTATCGAGCGCTGGCCGACTCTCTGGAATCTCGTCGTTTACCCTTGTTGCTCGGTCGCTCGACGGGCCCTTGATCGTGGCAGGAATGGAACAACGCCCAGCGGTCGATGAACCTGATCCTCTCGATGCGATTGTCGAGGCGGAGGTAATCGACCTTCCATCGACAGGGTTCGCGTCATCGGTTGGTCAGGCCGTGGCGGCACGTTCGTTGTTCACCGTGGTCGACGTTTCTGACGATGACGAACGTTCGGCATTACATATCTTCAATCCGGCGCAAGACACGTTCGTCACGATGAAGGCGACGGTTTCAGTCGACGGTGCAAGTCGGGATCTTCGACTCGAGGTTGGCCCGCAGCGAACACTTCGTGTGCCCCTCGCCGAGCTCGGCACTGGTCAGTACGTGATCGAGATCGAGGCCTCTGGGCCGGTCATCGCAGCTCGAGAGATCACCGGTCTGAGTTCACGGTCGTGGGCGCCGCTACTTCCGGCGGTCAGCACGGTCGAGTGAAGCCCGAGATTACGGTTCGGCCTGTTCTCTGAGTTCTGCAAGCTTGGCCCACAAGTCGGCCGACGTCGGCGGACCGAGAAAGGAACCCCTCGCCACGCCGTCTGCATCAGCAATGACGACCGAGGGCACCGCGGTAATGTCGTAGCGCTGATGAAGCGCTGCATCGTCGAGGACCTCGATGTTTTGAATGGCCACGACGTCGCTCTCGACGAGTTGGGTTGAGGTCCACACCTTTGCGCAGGTCTGGCAGGTGGACGACGTGAATACAGCGACGAGCCAAGGTGCCTCTGGCCGGATGAAGTCACTGCGGTCGATTTGGGCCGGCGTCTTGTGGTTCGGTGCGCTTGTCGGCGCGTCAGGCGCTTGGCGCTGCATGGCCCAGCCAATGCCGAGAGCGACTGCAGCGACAGCGGCGACGATGATGATCTGGGTCATGGACGCAGGTCGGCGTTACTCAGCGGTTTCGAGATCGGCGTCTGCAGGAGCATCGACCGTAGCGTCGTCGCTCTCAACGTCAGTCGAGTGAGCGTCCTCGGCCTTGAGCGACGTTTCGCTCGGTGGCGTGAGCTCTGCACCCGAAAGGTTGAGAAGTCGGTAGACCTCGTCACCGGAGATGCTCTCGTGTTCAAGGAGCGCTCGCGCGATGAGGTCGAGGCCATTGCGATATTCGGTGAGGAGGTGTCGACACTGTGTCTCGGCCTCGATGAGTGTGCGGCGCACCTCTTCGTCGACCAGTCGAGCCGTGTCAGGGGAGTGGCTCTTCGACTGCATCATGTCTTCGCCGAGAAACACTGGTCCAGAGTCGGACAGTGACATCGGCCCGACGACCTCGCTCATGCCCCATTCGGTCACCATCCGGCGCGCGATGTTGGTGGCCTGTTGGATGTCGTTCGCTGCGCCTGACGACGACTCGTTGAATACGAGGGCCTCTGCAACGCGACCACCCATGGCCATCACCATCATGGCTTCGGCTTCGTCCTTGTCCATCGAGTGACGGTCGGCCTTGGGGAGCGTCATCGTGACACCGAGGGCCATGCCGGTTGGAATGATCGTCACCTTGTGTACAGGGTCGTGGTTGTCTTGCACGGCTGCGCACAGCGCATGGCCTGCTTCGTGGTAGGCGGTTCGTTCGAGTTCTTCTTGGGTCTGCACCATCGAGGAGCGTTCGATTCCTAGCAGCACGCGGTCTCGGGCCTGATCGAAGTGGCGCATACCGATCTTCGAATCGCCGGCTCGGACAGCGAAGAGGGCAGCTTCGTTCACCAGGTTTGCAAGGTCGGCACCACTCATGCCGGGCGTCCCGCGAGCGATGATGCTGGTGTCGACTTCATCTTCCTTGCGCTTGCCTTTGAGGTGGACGGCGAGGATTTCTTTGCGGTCATCGAGTTCGGGAAGTGGCACGACAACTTGGCGATCGAAGCGCCCAGGACGCAACAGCGCCGGGTCGAGGATGTCTGGGCGGTTCGTGGCGGCCATCATGATGATGCCTTCGGAGGATTCGAAGCCGTCCATTTCGGCGAGCATTTGGTTGAGGGTTTGCTCACGTTCGTCATTTCCGCCACCGAGACCAGCGCCTCGTTTGCGACCGATTGAGTCGATCTCGTCGACGAAGATGATGGCCGAGCCCATCTTGCGGGCGGTTTCGAACAGATCGCGCACTCGAGAGGCGCCGACGCCGACGAACATCTCCATGAAATCCGAACCGGTCACCGACATGAATGGCACGCCAGCTTCGCCGGCCACTGCTCGTGCGATGAGGGTCTTGCCAGTTCCAGGGGGGCCAACGAGAAGCATACCCTTTGGGGTCTTGGCGCCGATTTCGGAGAACCGGTCTGGGCTCTTGAGAAAGTCGACGACCTCGGTGATTTCGCGTTTCACTGCGGCGTAGCCGGCAACGTCGTCAAAGGTCGTGCCGGGGCGTTCGGTTGTATAGGTTTTTGCTTTCGAGCGGCCGACGTTCATGATGCCGCCCATCTGGCCCTGGGCTCGACGCTGCATCCAGACGAAGAAACCAATGAGCAATCCCACAGGAAGCAGGAAGAACAGCAGCTGGAGGATGGCGCTCTCTGATGGTGTCGAGAACTTGACGCCGGCGTCGAGGTCCGCTTCGGATGCCTGTGGCACATTGGCGAGGAGAGCGTTCTCCTCGTCGGTTGCGATGATTGGTCCGTTGGTCGAGAACTTTGTATCGGTCGAATCGTCGAGCACGAAGTCGATCTCGCCAGTGACGTTGTTTCGTTCCACGCTGCGAACCGCTGAGTCTTCGAGCAGGCCGATGTACTCGGTGTAGGAGACCTCTTCGCCCGAGTCACCGTCGCTGTTGAAGATTGCGAGCATCACAAAGATCAAAACGGCAAAGACGGCCCACATGGCCCACTTGCTCGAGGTGGTGCGCTCCGGTCCTGACTCGGACGGGGGCTTTGGAGGTGTCGGTGCCATAAAAATACCCTAGTTGCTTGCCTGTCAAATCGGAGATCGACTACAGGGTGTTAGCTCTTCAACCCAGATTGTTGGAAGTAATTCCGAGATTGCCGCCGGGTCGGCGCAAACTCACCTGGTCTTTACTAGCGGTTCGCGCGATTCCAGACACTGTGCGCGCGAAGTGTCCGCCGAAGTGTCAGTGGCTCCAACTATCGTTTCGAAGATGAGCCGAAGCTGCGCCCGACCTACGTGTTCTGTGTCCGCCGCTGCCACGATGTCGTACGACTATGAGGCGCAGGTTGTCTGGATTGAGTCATTGCACTCCGAACCGCACCCGATGATTCATGACCTCTGTGCAGTGCACGCTGATCGATCGACACCACCTCAGGGGTGGGAGCTGCGTGATGAACGTGCACCTCGCGGCATATACGCGCTGCACGCCAGCTGATCAGGCCGAGAGATCAGCCTCGTCCTCTGTAGGATCTCGCGGTGAAGAATCCCAGCGAGCCGCGGGCAATTGATGACCGGGCTCGCCCACGGTCGAGCTGGGGAGCCGGCGAGGCGCTGCTCGCCTGGCCAGCGGCGATCATGGTCGGCACGATGGGCTATCTCGTCGTCCTTCAGGTCGGCGACTATTCGAGCACGATTCCTGAACGTCCAGGTGGTCACCTCGGACGAGCGGTGGCACAGCTCGCTGCCGGCGAAGAGCTTCGTGATAATACGGTGCCACTCCTCTGGCAGATGCTGCTCCTGGTACCAGGGTGGATCATGCTTCTCGGGGTCTGCTGGCTTTTCGCTGGCGCCCTTGGACATGAGCGTGACGGATGGTCGCTGAAAGGAAAGGCGAGCGATATTCCGCTGGGCGCTTTTTCTGGGGCGGTCCTACAGATTCCGATCTTGATCATCGTCTTGATTATCATTCAAGCGATCTTCGGCGAGATCGAGCAGTCGGGCCGTGCGCTTGCGCTTGTCGACATGGCCGATACTTGGCCGAAGGTTGCGTTGCTTGTCCTTTTCGTGGGCGTTGGGGCGCCCGTTGTCGAGGAGTTGTTCTATCGCGGCATCGTGCAGCGCTGGTTGGTGGACACCATTGGGCCGGTCTTGGGCATCGCGATCGCGAGCATTATCTTCGGAGCCGTCCATCTGTCACTTATCGAGTTTGCACCTCTTGCGGTGGTCGGGGCTGTCCTTGGGTACCTCTACTGGCGAACCGGCCGGCTCCTGCCGGCCATCATTGCGCATACGACGTTCAACATGATCACGCTCGTGAACCTGCTGGTGGCGAGCCGGTCGTGAACGTGGGTCTTCGGACCGATTTCACCTGGGTCGTTCGCTCCAGTTGGCTCATCTGACTGTTGTCGTCGTCGAAGGGGCGGGACTGGCGAACAAAGGGTGGTCCCGATGAAACAGACGAGCGTGCAACAAAAGAAGTGCGTGAAGTGTTCGCGGCTGATGGTGGCGCTGACACTGGACATCGAGAACGAGAAGCGGACCCTTCGTTCGTGCTCACACTGCGATGTTCGTGAGTGGGAAGCAGTCGACGGTTCGATCAGCCTCGAAGGTGTGCTGACCGAGTTGTCGGATTCAGCCGGCCGCTGACCACCACAACGCTCCCGCGAGATGGGAGAATGGTTTAATGACGACGGCCGACTCCCGCGGGTCCACGACGACCCCTCGGCCTGATCCGGTCGAACGCGCAATCACCGCTGCGGTTGTATTTGGTGCAGCGCTATTTGTCTTCTGGCAGCTTCAGCCCGATCTGATCTTTCGAGACACGACGCCGACGGGCGGCGATATGGGCGCACATGTCTGGGGCCCAGCCTTTCTTCGCGACGAACTCCTTCCTCGGTTTCGGCTGACCGGGTGGACTCCTGACTGGTACTCAGGTTTTCCGGCGTTCCACTTCTACATGGTGATCCCGGCCCTCATGATCGTGATTCTCGATGTCGGACTCCACCCGGTTTTGTCGATTCCGATCGTTCTCGGTTTGCTCGGTGGTGCCGTGTACTCACGGTCGATCGGGAATCACGTGTTGGCGCGACGCCTCTCGATCGCCCTGGTGATCTTGGCTCCAATCCTCATCGGTCTGCCCTACAACATTGCCTTCAAGCTCGTTGCGGTCAGTGGTGTGGTGATGTTCCCTGTAGCAGCGTGGGCGCTGGGGCATCTCGGAGGTCTGCGGTTCCCGGGCCCTGCGGTGTTGTCGCTTGCGAGTTTGGCGTTTGCCTTCGACCGTTCATTCAACATCTATGGCGGCAACATCGCATCGACTCTCGCTGGTGAATTCGCGGCATCGATTTCGCTGAGCTTCTCACTTGTCGCTTTGGGCTTCGTAATCCGAGGCACCCGCACTGGCGAGCATCGTGGTTGGGCGGCAGTGTTCATTGCACTCACCGGTCTTTGCCATCTTCTCCCGGCCTTTTTTCTGCTCGCTGCCGTGTTTGTTCTGATGGTGTTTCGGGTCGCGCAACGGCGGTGGTCTTCGATCCCGTGGCTGCTCACGGCGGGCGGGCTGGCGGCCTTATTGTCTTCGTTCTGGGTGCTGCCGTTCTTCTTGCGAACTGACTATCTCAACGACATGGGATGGGAGCGCATCAAACTTGTGCACTCGCCGCTGGTCACGCGAAGCAATCTCAACCCGTCTGAGGTCTTGAGCGACTATCCGCCATTGCCGGTCTTGCTGGTGCTCGCTGGCATCGGTCTCATCCTGTCGTTGAAGGATCGAGTCGAACTCGGAGCGCTCCTGGGGGCCACCGCGGGCGTGATGGCTCTCGGTTTCATATATTTCCCCGATGGTCGCCTCTGGAACGCCCGAATCCTGCCGTTCTACTACCTGAGCGTCACGCTGCTTGCAGGTATCGGTGTCGCGCTGCTCATCAAACTTCTCCTCGACACTCCGACGTCCATACGTCTCGGCCTGTTCGCCTCGTCGTTCATTTTGTTGATCCCGTCAGAGATCCGCGATGCGTGGGTGTGGCCGGAGCCAGGTGGCGACACGAGTTATCTTGGCCCCGCCACGGGGTATGCGGTTCGAGTCCTCGCGACCACCATGCTCGTTGCTCTGGTAGGTACGGAGATCCCCCGCCAGCTCGGCCGCAACCTTCATCTGCGGTGGGTGATCGGCACGGTGCTTGCGCTTGCCCTACTTCTGCTCACTCGAGCAAGGGACTTGCTGTTCCTGCGGGGCGAGGCCAACACGCCTTCTCTTCGCTCGATCGAGGGGTTGTTCTGGGCAGCTCTGCTCACGCTCATCCTCTTCACGCTCCTCAAAGCGGTGCTTAACTTCGTCACGACACGGCCCACAGAGGAGGTCGCGACGGCGCCAGGTATCGAATTCGTGCAAGCCATTCCGTCGCCTGAGGAAGGTCTCGTTCCCCCCCCGATTCCTGTCGGGTATGGACCATCGCCTGAGGTCCTGGGGGTTGTGGGGACCCCGAAGGTTGTGGGGTCAGACCCCGAAACACCCGAAACATTTGAGCTTCTGGGGTCAGACCCCGACTCATGGCGTGGAGGCGTGACACTGGGACCACCGAGCCGACGTGCGGCACTGATCGCGTCGCCGTTGGTGGTTGCGAGCGTTGTGTTCCTGCTGCTCGGCCTCGCCCTCGACGTCGTTGGAGGTACGACCGACACCGACGACGGCCGCTCATGGAGTTTTGCGGGCCTTGATATCACCTCGAACGACAACAGTTTCGTGACTGGCTGGTCGAAGTGGAATTTCTCGGGGCTCGAGTCCAAGCAGCGAAACGAGGGTTCGGTGGGCGACGTTGGCCAGGGCGGCTGGGAAGAATACCAGTACGTCCAGCGGACGATGCTCGGCGTCGGTGAACAAGTGGGCTGTGGCCGAGCCATGTGGGAATTTGCCCCCGAGCTCAACCGCTACGGCACCACGATGGCCATGATGTTGCTGCCTATGTGGACAGATGGCTGCATTGGGTCGATGGAAGGGTTGTACTTCGAGGCCACACCGACGGTTCCGTACCACTTCCTTCTTCAGACCGATCTTTCGGCGCCGAGTCGCAAGGTTGGGGTCTCCGAGTCGGTCGGTGGCCCGTCGCAGGCCATGCGAGATCTGCCGTACGGAACATTCGATATTGACCGCGGTGTCGATCGTTTACATGAACTGGGCGTTCGTTATTACCTCGCATTCAGTCCTCAGACGATCGAGGCAGCACGACTCCATCCCGATCTGGAGGAAGTGACGACCGCGTCTCCATGGGTGGTGTTCGAGACTCGTTCTGAGCTCGTCGAAGCGCTCGATGTATCGCCGGTCGTGATCGATGGGGTGCGAAATCACCAGGATCAGTGGCTCGACGTGGGCGTCGAATGGTTCGGTGACCTCGATGAAGTCCGTCCGGCGTCTTCGGGTCCTGACAATTGGCAACGCGTGTCGGCGACTGAGATTGTCGAACGGTATGAGGCAGAAGGGACCGAGCGCGCCGGTTCCATTGGGTCCGATGATCCTTCGATGGCGGAGGTCTTGCCCGTCGACCGGATCGAGACCGCAACGAATGTTTCGAACGTCTTGGCCGAAACCGACCGAATCTCGTTCTCGGTCGACCAGATTGGCACTCCGGTACTGGTCCGAGCGTCGTACTTTCCGAGCTGGAGAGTGAACGGGGCAGAGGGTCCATATCGCGTAGCCCCCAACTTCATGGTCGTGGTGCCGACAGAAACTGATGTGGAATTGGTTTTCTCTCGTACCGGTGCTGATTGGCTGTCGATCGCGCTCTCTATTGCTGGCATTGCTGGCCTGATCATGTTGGCGCGACGTCCAGAGAAGTCGTGAAACGCAGGCTGCGCCTCTTCGTTGCTGTCGCGCTTACGGCGACGGCGATTGATCTCTTTGGTTATCTATTCCTTCGCGATCTTGGATTCCGTTGGTGGGCAGCCGATGTCGCCGCGCTTGTGACGGCTGCAATTTTTGGCATCTCAGCCCACCGTCGATTCACACTTCGAAACGATCCGAATCTGCGCTGGATTCACCGCCCTGTCGCGTTCACAGCGTCGATCACGCTCGCGGGCTTGGTCGATCTGTTTGTGCTGTTCAACTCGAGCGACCGTGGATGGATTGCAAAGGCCGTGGCTATCGCGGCTGCGGCGCTTGTTCGTGCAGTGTCGAACCGATGGTTTCTCTTCTCGGTCGTGCGCAGTGAACAGGGGGCGCCGGCCAGACGTTCCACGCCGACGGATCCGCTTCGGCTGTCGGTCGTGGTGCCCGCGTACAAGGAAGCAGCACGAATCGCGGAAACCATCGACATCCTGCATGAACATCTGTCCAACCTGATCGATCCGGACGACTTCGAGATCGTTGTGGTCGATGACGGATCTGGAGATGGCACCGCCGACGTTGCCACCATGACCGGCCGTGCCCGAGGAATCCTGTTGCCGGAGAACCTGGGCAAAGGTGGTGCGGTGCGCGAGGGCATGCGTGCAGCCCGTGGCCGCAGCCGAGTCTTTCTCGATGCCGACCTTGCGTATGGCCCCGACGAGGTCATCCGGATCATGGCCGAACTGGAGAACGGCTGGGACGTCGTGGTGGGCTCGCGGCGCGACTCGCGTCTTGTCACGCAGACAAGCGCAGGTCTCGTTCGTGATGTCGGCGGTCGACTGGTGAATTTGGCGACACATGTTTTGTTGCTCGGCCAGTACCGAGACACGCAGGCTGGTTGCAAGGGATTCCGGAGCGACGTGGCCGAGTTGATCTTCTCGAAAACGCAGCTCAACGGCTTCTCATTCGACATCGAGATCTTTCACTTGGTCGAACGTTGGCGACTCACGTTGAAAGAGATTCCGATGTCTGTTGCCGAGACTGGTGCGTCCACGGTGAATTTGGTTTCAGACACCATGCAATTGCTCGCTGACCTCGGCCGAATTCGCCGCTGGTCAGCACGCGGTGTTTACACCGATCCCGAGGCTGTGGCGACTCTGCCAGTGGCACAGCCGTAACGATGGGTTCTCAATTACTTACACACGCTGACTACGAACCGACCGGAGTGCCATGGGTGACATCGACGCAATTTTCAAAGCCTATGACGTTCGCGGGTTGGCTCCCGAAGAAATCGATGCGGAGCTGAGTCGAAACATCGGGGCAGCGTTTGCACGGTTTGTCTTGGAGACCGAGAGTGCAGAGACGATTGTGGTGGGGCACGACATGCGCCCGACAGGTCCTGAATACGCTGCGGCATTCTCTGATGGGGCGATGAGCCAAGGTGTTGACGTTGTCGACGTCGGACTGATGTCGACCGACATGTTGTACTTCGCATCGGGTTCGATGGACGTCCCCGGCGCAGTGTTCACGGCCTCTCATAACCCCGCCGAATACAACGGCATCAAGATGTGTCTGCGGGCCGCAGCACCGCTCGGAGCCGACAGTGGGCTTCTTGACGTGAAGGAGATGGCCCGAACACTGCTCGCGCCCAGCGGGCGTCCCGGACGACGAACGGAGCAGTCGATTCTCGAAGGTTTCACAGATCACGTGTTGTCGTTTGTCGACGTTGGCGACTTGCGTCCCCTGAAGGTTGTGGCTGACACCGCCAATGGAATGGGCGGCTTGGTGGTGCCGGCGGTGTTCGAGATGCTGCCATTCGATCTCGAGGTCATGTATGAAGAGCTCGACGGTACGTTTCCGAACCATCCCGCCGATCCGCTTCAGGAGGCCAATCTGGTCGACCTGAAAGCCCGGGTGCTCGAAGTGGGCGCCGATATTGGACTGGCGTTCGATGGTGACGCCGACCGGGTGTTTCTCGTCGATGGTGACGCCGAAGGTGTCTCCGGTTCGTTGACGACGGCTTTGGTGGCACAGCAGGTTCTCGAGCGGGAACCTGGGGCGACGATCCTGCACAATCTGATCTGTTCGAAGGTTGTCCCCGAGCTTGTCGGCGAACTGGGTGGAACGGCGGTAAGAACCCGCGTGGGGCACAGCTTCATCAAGGCAGTGATGAAGGAGACCGGGGCAGCGTTCGGCGGGGAACACTCGGGGCATTATTACTTCCGGGACAACTACCGAGCCGACTCTGGGCTGATTACCGCAATGGTTGTTCTCTCGGCCATGAGCGCCTCAGGACAGAGCCTCGCCGAACTGGTCGCACCGCTGCGGCGGTACAGCGCGTCGGGCGAGTTGAACACGACCGTCTCAGACACCAGCGCAGTCATCAAACATGTCTCTGAGGTCTTTGCCGACTCAAGTCAGGACCGTCTCGATGGTCTGACGGTCGATATGGGTGATTGGTGGTTCAACCTCCGGGCGTCGAACACCGAACCGCTGCTGCGGCTGAATCTGGAGGCCGCGACCGCCGATGACGTCGAACGTCGTGTGGCTGAGGTGCGTGCGCACATGGCCCTGTAGCGTGAGGTCATGGCACTCGCGACACAGCTGCTCGATATTTTGGCCTGCCCGAGCGACAAGGGCCCGCTCTTCTATTTCGAGGACGAGCAGAGCCTCTACAACCCGCGGTTGAAGCTGCGGTACTCGATCGTCGACGACATTCCCATCATGTTGATCGACAAGGCGGAGACAATCGACGACGCGGAGCATGACCGATTGGTCGCTCTGGCAGCCGAGCAGGGTATTTCACCGACATTCGAGGTCTGAGCGACCTCAGTGGTCGATTCCTCCATCGGCGCGTCGCTGGCGCTCTACACTGGCTCCGGCTGAACAGACGTTTCAGAGAGGCCAGTTGGCCCCAGCCGTCGAATCCACTTCAGGAGCCAACATGTCAACCACCGATTTTAAGGTCGCGGACCTTTCACTTGCCGAATTCGGCCGCAAGGAAATCCGCCTTGCCGAGCACGAGATGCCGGGCCTCATGGCCCTGCGCGCTGAGTTTGGCGACGCACAGCCTCTTGCAGGAGCTCGCATCGCCGGCTCCTTGCACATGACCATCCAGACGGCCGTCCTCATCGAGACGTTGCTCGCACTCGGCGCCGACGTGCGTTGGGTGACCTGCAACATCTTCTCCACGCAGGATCATGCCGCTGCCGCAGTCGCCTGTGGTCCCGAGGGCACGTCGGAGAACCCGCAGGGCATTCCAGTGTTCGCCTGGAAGGGTGAATCGCTCGAGGAGTACTGGTGGGCCACCGAGCAGCTGTTCTATTGGGCCGACGGCCAGGGTCCAAACCTCATTCTCGACGACGGTGGCGACGCCACGATGCTCGTGCACAAGGGCCTCGAGTTCGAAAAGGCCGGCGCCATTCCAGAGACGAGCGAGGACGCATCTGAAGAGGAAGGTGTGTTCATGGAACAACTTCGTCAGATCGCGGCGAAGGACGGACAGTTCTGGCACAAGATCGCGCCTGGCATCCGAGGCGTCTCCGAGGAGACCACGACCGGCGTGAACCGCCTCTCTCAGATGCGTGATGCGGGCGAACTGCTGTTCCCTGCTATCAACGTCAACGACGCAGTCACCAAGTCCAAGTTCGACAATCTCTACGGCATCCGTCACTCATTGGTCGACGGCATCAACCGTGGCGTCGACGTCATGCTCGGCGGCAAGACCGCAGTGATCTGTGGGTATGGCGATGTGGGCAAAGGTGCAGCGGCATCGCTCAAGGGTCAGGGCTGCAAGATCATCGTGACCGAGGTCGATCCGATCTGTGCTCTTCAGGCTTCGATGGAAGGTTTCGACGTCTTGCGTCTCGAAGACGTCATGGAGACCGCCGACATCTTCATCACCACCACCGGGAACAAGGACATCATCTCGGCCGATCACATGGCCCGCATGAAGCACCAGGCGATCGTCGGCAACGTTGGCCACTTCGACAACGAGATCGACATGGCTGGCCTCGAGAAGATGTCTGACGTGCAACGCACCAACATCAAGCCGCAGGTTGACGAATACGTCTTCCCCGATGGCCACTCGGTCCTCGTGCTTTCTGAGGGTCGTTTGCTCAACCTGGGCAACGCCACTGGTCACCCGAGCTTCGTGATGTCGTTCAGCTTCACCAACCAGGTGCTGGCGCAGATGGAACTACATGACAACGCCGAGGCCTACGCCGATCCTGCCCCACAGGTTGTCACCCTTCCTAAGTACCTTGATGAGAAGGTCGCCCGTCTGCACCTCGACCATCTCGGTGTCCGACTGACCGAGATGAGCAAGGAACAGGCTGACTACATCGGCGTCGCCGTGGATGGCCCCTACAAGCCAGATCACTATCGCTATTAATCCCGGCAAAGCCGGGATGAATAGCGATAGAGCTGTTTTTCGCCGCGGGTCGGGATCCGTCGCCTGGCGGCTCCTCGACCCGCCTGCGGACCGCATGCGCCTTTTCGCGGCGATCACTGGGGCGGTTTCGCAGCGCAGTTAGGATGCCTCGATGCCCGGGATACTTCGCATTCAAGAGGATGTTGGTCTGCTCTCGAACAAGCGCATGGCGCTTGAGATCGCCGTTGGACTGGCTCACCTTTCGGGCAGGCGTCTCTCCATGCCTTTCGAGAGGCCGATTGGGGCGGCACCCGTGTCTTCCATCTCCGCCGAGATGAGCGGAGCACCCGCGGGTTTGCTCGACTTACTCGAACTGCCGATCGGTGTTGTCCACCCAAACGAGTGGACTGACGAGTTCGAGGGATCTGCCATCGAGTCGCACGATTGGGGTGTGATTGGAGCGGGTGTGTGCGTGGCCGGTTCGAAGATCCCTCTTGATGACCCCGTGTTCAAAGACTTCATGCACGGCCGGACGAAGATCTACCGGGCCCCGTCTTCTGATGCACGGGTGGTCGAGATCAACGGGCGATTACTTTCGTACTACTCATACTTTTTCTTCGCTACAGGGCCGGAACGCAGAAGTTTGCACGCGTTGATACGCGGTGTTCGACCGCGTCGCCCGTATCGAGAACTGGCTTCGGCAATCGCTGCCGATGTTGGCACGTTTAATGCCGTTCATATTCGCCGAAGCGATCTCACGCAGGGCATCAAAGCGTACGCAGCGGTCACCGCCGAGATGATCGCCAAGAACCTGGCCGAACTGCTGCCGGCCGATGAGCATTTGGTTGTGTGTAGCGAGATGGACGCAAACGACGAATTGTTCGTTCCGTTGCTCGCTCGATTCTCGAACGTCTCCTTTGCGAATGATCTGATTCTGGGCGATCACGAGACGTCGTTCTTTGCCTTACCACATCACGAAGACAACGCTCTTGGTCTGGTCACGCAGCTGGTAGCAGCGCGGGCCGCCGCGTTCGTGGGAACGATGGGATCGACCTTCACGGCGATGATTCAACGAGACCGAATCATTGCGGACCCGAGCGAACGGTTTCTGTACACGGCGGACTTCAGCCCGGCCGGACCCACGTTTGCTGGTGGGGAGTTCCAGGAGATACAGGATGGTTCGTTTTCGTGGAACAGGGTTGGTTTGAAGATGTCGCCGGATGTTCTGGCATGGTTTCGCGAATGGCCGGAGGCCGCATGATCGACGACCCGCACGGACCGCTCTATTCCGTCGTGTGTACGGACACGAATCCGTATGGCGATTGGCAGACCAGACTTCTCGAACACTCGTGGCGCGAGGTCGAGATGCCAGGAGAACTGTTACGACTCGTTGCCGCACCCGGCGATACGCCGGTGCCCGTGCACAGTGTGGCGCGGGTTGTGCAGACCGAGGCAACGAACACACATCCGCGAATGCCGACGCCCTATGCGGGTATGAACCGGCTGTTGTCGTTGCAGGAATGGCTCGAGCGGGAGCGCCCGGTCGGCACAGTGCTGATCCTCGATTGTGACTTCGTGTTCCGAGCGCCTGTCGACATTCGTGCCAAGCCGGGTGTCCCGGTTGGCCAAGAGTGGTTCAGGTTCGGGACGAGCTCGAGGATTACCGAAATCTGGAGCGAGCTCACTGATGTTCCGAGGGACTCGGTCCAGCCAATTACGTGGCCCCTGTTCATCCACACGAGCGATTTGCGGCGCATCATGCCCCGTTGGATCGATCTGACCGTCGAGCTGCGAGAACGCGACGGGGCATGGGAGAGCGACATGTTTGCATGTGTGATCGTCCTGGCTGAATTCGGTTTGCTCTGCGAGTTCGAGACACTCGGCGCGTGGATGGATTGGCCGGAAGAATTCGTGGCTGGCGCGCCGATCATCCACTACTGCCAGCGGGTGCGAGACAACGAGGGTGAGTCGCTTTGGTATAAGCAGGAGTATCGACCGTGGGAGCCGCTGGGGGTCGACCCACAGTCGGCCTCGCTCAGTTACACCCGCGATCTGCTCGAGATTCTCGATCGGTTCATCAAGACGAAGCAGGTACAGCCGGAGGCGTGAGTTCGGTCGCTTTATGGCCTGGGAGCGGGGGAGCGATGCCCAGTCCTGCGTTTTCGTCGAAGGTGTAGGTGGCGCAGTCGAGCCCCGACCATTCGCTGTACGCCTCGACGGTTCGGATTGGACCGATCGAGTAGGGAGTCAGGATGCGGTCGGGGTCGCTACGCAGAAGTGCGCGGAGCCGTTTGACCGCAACTCCATGGCGGCGTCTGACCTCAGCCTTGTCGTGGTGGGAGATGAACTTCTTGTTGGGTTCGGGGTGGTTTCGCGTCCAGGCCACGACATGGCTTGGATTAAAAAGGTCGTAGCCCCAAGTGAAAGAGCGGACGGAGAGGGCGAACTCTTCGCCTGCATAGAGGTGTTCGGGGTCCTGACGCACCTTGACGTTCCAATCGCCGGTTGTGAAGGCGAACATGCCGGACATGATTCGGGTCGGACGAGGCATCACGGTTTCTGTAGGTATGACTCTCGAGGGGTGGTGGATCCAGCCGTCAGGTGACCATTCCTCGACGACGGTGACACGCACCTCGTCTAGCGATTGGGTGTGCAATACCGGGACGCCGTCAACGAGGTCGTACAGGTGTAGCTGTCCGGTGATCAGCGGCTTGTCAGATGGGAACGAGCGCATCATGCCGATCAGATCGACGTCCCAGGCTGGCGCCATGCGGGTGTGTGAATCGATCTGAAGGGTGTAGGCCTCGCCGTCGTAGAGCCCTTGTGTTCTGTGGCGGGCCCAGCAGCCTCCTCTGCTCTCGGTCCAATCGTGGCTCAGGAGCCGC
>RCNE010000531.1_pt1 | contig 21926 bp, 20 predicted proteins | sample 2041361 | NCBI WGS metagenome assembly RCNE01 (sample SAMN09708229, study PRJNA481090) | Marine sediment metagenome, whole genome shotgun sequencing project.
ATTTAGAAAATCGGAATTTGAAATCACCGAACTTTCTTTTTCCACGAAAGCTTCTTCGCTAATATCTACGTCTTTAAAAATATTCGGAATCTCTATACCGAAATGCTTCGCAAAATCATAATCACGCTGGTCACCACATGGCACTGCCATCACAGCACCGGTTCCGTAGCTTGCTAACACATAATCACCTATCCAAATCGGAACTTTTTTCCCTGAAAAAGGATGTAAGGCATATGCGCCTGTAAAGACTCCAGAAATGCTTTTTACATCAGCCATTCTATCGCGTTCACTACGCTTTGCGGTAGCATCTATATACGTTTTAACAGCTGCTTTTTGTTCAGCAGTTGTAATTTTTTTCACCAATTCATGTTCTGGTGCTAAGGTCATAAAAGAAACTCCAAAAATAGTATCAGGACGTGTTGTAAATACTGAAATACTATCTTCCGATTCCTCATTTATAGGAGCGACTTCTTTTGCTGTTTTTTTTGTTGCTTTTGGTGCAATTGGAAATTGTAATGCTATGTTGATTTTAGCGATAACAGCATCAACATTTTTAAGTATTTCTTTGTCTGTAAAACGCACAATGCTATAGCCTTCATTTTCAAAAATGGCCGTTCTTATAGTTTCGTCTTTTTTGCCAGAAATTTCAACAATTGTATTTTTTGCTACACATACAAAATCGGCCATATAGGTACCGATCGTGTATTTATGCCTGAATTTTGAAGCTCCTTTTTTGTCTTTTAATTTGTTCCAAAGCAACTTTTCTGCTTTTGGAGTATTCAAACGTATTTCTTTTAGAGCTTCCAATTGTTTGTATGAAAGCTTCCCGGTATCTTCACCTTGAGTATGTGCTGAAGTTAGGACGGCAAAAGAAACCATTGCGCCTTCAGATCTTCCTATCCAGTTGGTTTGAATATCCTTTAAAGGTTGTGGCCAATCTATGGTGTTTAATCCGTCCAACAAACGCTGTGCATACGCAGAAATACGCATACTCCATTGCTTCATTTTTTTACGAACTACAGGATGTCCTCCACGCTCAGAAACACCATTTACGATTTCATCATTTGCCAATACCGTACCCAATGCAGGGCACCAATTTACTTCGGTTTCCGATAAAAATGTTAAGCGATATTTTAGCAAGACCTCTTGCTTTTTAATTTCCGAAAAAGCCTTCCATTCTTTTGCTGTAAACGGTTCGATGTCATCATCGCTGGAAGCGTTCACTGTTGTGTTACCCTCCTTTTTAAACAGGGCAATTAGCGTCTTAATATCTTCGGCTTTGTCGGTATCTTTATTGTACCATGCGTTGAATAACTGCGTAAAAATCCACTGTGTCCACTTATAATAGCTAGGGTCAGAAGTACGAACTTCACGAGACCAATCGAATGAAAAACCGAGTTGGTCAAGCTGACGGCGATATGTTTTGATATTAATATTATCTTCGGTAGTAATTGCAGGATGCTGACCGGTTTGAATAGCATATTGCTCAGCCGGCAAACCAAAAGAATCATATCCTTGCGGGTGCAACACATTAAAACCTTTATGGCGCTTGTAACGGGCATAAATATCACTAGCAATGTACCCAAGCGGATGCCCAACATGCAAACCTGCCCCAGAAGGATAGGGAAACATATCTAGCACATAATACTTTGGTTTATCAGAAGTATTTGATGCTTTAAAAGTTTTCTTTTTGGCCCAATATTTTTGCCACTTGGCCTCAATTTCATTAAATTGGTAACTCATCCGTACGTTAAATTTTCAAGCTGCAAAGTTATAATTAATATGGTTAACCTCAATTAGTTATTTTGCATAAAAAAAGCAAGGTATTTGCCTCGCTTTTTTATTTTTTTATAATTCTTAGAATTGATTACCTACAGAAACCTGTGTTTATTGCTTTCTATTCAATATCCTCATTATTTATTTCATAATTATATTTATAATATCGCTTTGATGGCTCGCTAGATATCCAATAATCATCAACGTTATAAATATTTTTACCTTCGGTATTTTGCTTGTAAATTTTTACAATTTCATTCGATTCATTTTTAATATATATCGAGTCGTATGCTGTCAACCGGGGTTCAAGAACGCTGTCTCCTATAGAAAAACCGTCCTGAAATAATATAGTCTCATTGGGGTCTATTTGAAACGTTTCATTTAAACTGACATCCGATGAGTTAAATATTATTGAAAGGTTTTGCGATGTTGAATTCTTAATGTTAGCATCCATTGAGGATGTAGGATCACAACTTGATAATATTGAGATCATTGAAATAAATAAAATTAATTTTTTCATGTTGCTTAAGTTTAACATTTTTTGGATATAATTTTTCTTATTAGATGTTGAATTACTTTGTCATTTTTTTATTCAGAAGTTAATATGAGTTCAAATGTCCAATTACTTTCATTTTTGTATTTTTTTTGAAAATTTGGAGATTTTATTCCTGTATAAATCATTCCAGCAGCGGGTATAGCCAATAAAAAGGCTGTTGAATCAACTAATACGCCAATCAGTACACTAAATCCAAGAGTTATCGCTCCAGTGTATATAAAGAAACCGCTTGTCAAAATAGAAACCAATAAAGAGTTGCGTTTTATTTCTTTAATGTTTGTTAACTCGATTCGTTGCTTTTTTATTAAAATTATATTGTCTTTTTCTATTTTAAAGCGACCAGAGATTTTTTGTCCGTCGATAGTCTTAATTTTTATTCTTTTATTTTCTTTAATTATTCTTTCTTTTTCAGAAGTTTGGTTGGTAATTTTTATAGCGCCCTCTTGAGAAAATAATAGGTTAATAAAGAATAAGCTAAAAAATAAGATTGTCATTTTTTTCATAAATATGTTTTTTAATCTTCGTTAAGGCATATGGTTTACACAAGTCAAAGATTAGACTTTATACTAAGTTAGTTTCTAACCTTATTTCTTTAGTCTTCTTCGTTAGATGTTGAATTTCTGAAATAGGTTGCGTCAAAAACAATTACAAATATTTTAATTCAAGCAATCTTTATAGTTAGATCCTAATTTATATAATGTGCTATTAAGTTCACCATCTACAAAAAATTCTACAATAGTATCATCGCAAGAAAATTTTAAATCGTACGTTCCACTATTGCCAAAATGGAAATCAATAAAAAAAAGATTATCCGTAATAGTGTAGTCATTTGTTCCAGGAATAGGTTCTATAAAAATTGTATTCTCACCATAAAAAGTGTAACGTTCCCCCGCTTTAAATTCATACATTACTCGATCTTCAAAACCTTTTAGAAGCCACTGACTTTTTTCAAGTAATTCAACTTTTTCCTGTATTGTTAGTTCTTTTTCAATATCGTCTTTTGTATCATCACAACTTATAAATGTATTGATACTTATGATTGTTAAACAAATAAAATAATTTTTTTCATCTTGGGTGATTTTTTATATTATTTATGTTACCGCAACGTAACAGCAGCATAAACAAACGCCTATATCTACTAAAGATTATCGTAAGGTTGTAAATTAGGTTTGAAAAGGAAAAAAAAGGGGTTAAAAGGGTACTCTAAAAATTCAAAAAGCAGCTACATATTTAACCATTGTTTAAATTCAGCTGCTTTATTTTTACTAAAAAAATTATCTTCAATGTCATTTTTGCTTTTCACGCTGAAAAATACAAATTATAAAAAAACCGCCTAGATTTTCTAAGCGGTTTTTTTTATGTTGATACTATTTATCCTTTTACAGGAACAGTAACAATTGTATTTGACCAACCTAAATGCATATTTACATTTCCTTCCTCACCATCGAAAGCAATAGAGAATACTTCTATTGATTCTTGAGTATTGATTACTTTGGCTTGTACTCTTACAACATCTTCAGTTTCTTTATAAAAATAAGAACCCCAAACATTTTTGGCTGTGCTTAAAATTACTGTCCACTCTGTTTCCCCAGGAATTGTAAAAAAAGTATAGGTACCTGCTTTTACTTTTTCGCCACCAAAAGTAACATCTTTGTAAAATGTGATTTCAGCTGCTTCATTAGCACCTGTTCTCCAAACTTTTCCGGCTGGAGCCAACATTTCAAGTTCTCTTTCTTTTAATTGAGGTCTACCATAAGTGATTTTCACTAATTTATCGGATACTTTATAATCGCTAGGATACGATGCTGCGTCCATCGGACTTTTATCTAAGCCTTTAAATTCTTGAGCCGAGGTGTTGGTTGTGAATACTAATGCAATTGCAAGAATTGCGAATGTTAAAATACTTTTTTTCATGATTAATTTTTAGATGTTTATTATATATCTTTAATAAGACACAAGTAACAAAAAACCTTACAAATGTTATGCCATTTTATTTCATTTATTTTCTTGCTAATTTTTCTTGGGGCAGTAAAGCATAGTAGATAAATGAATTTACGGGTGTTTTAATGTCTAGCCTTTCACCTTGATGAACGATATAACCATTAAAATTTTCAAGTTCGCTGGGTCGACCCTCTAGTATGTCGCGCTGCATAGATGCAGTAGTATTATAATCTGTAGTATCAATCGCTTGAATTGCAGTTTCAATATCTTTTTCAGTTAAAGCAATGCCTTTAGCATTTGCCACTTGCTTTATTTCTGAAGCTGTATCGAGTATCATTTTTCGGATGGCTTTATCTTCTCGCATCATACCAAAAACAACTCTGGTTAATGCACCAATCCCGCTTATAGTGGTTATAAACAAAAATTTTCGCCAAATATCTAGATGAATATCTTCAGAAACACGATTCTTAATCCGAGCTTTATCAAAAACAGCTTTTACTTTTTGTATACGCGCTGTCTTTGAATTATCATATTCTCCAAAATTGATTTGAGGCACAAAAGCAAAATGATTGATGACTCCTGGTGCTTCGATTTTACTTACAATTCTGCTCAAGCCAGCTACTACATTTTTTGTTGGTAAAACTGATCGTAGTTTATCGGCATTATCGGCTCCATTTTGAAGCGGTAATACCATGGTGCTCGAATTTAGAATTGGTTTTATTTGTTTTGCAACATCAACAACTTGCCATGACTTTACACCGAGAATAATAAGGTCAGGATTTTTAACTGAGCTAATATCATCAGTAACTTTAGGAAAGACTGTAAAATCACCGTCAATGCTTTTAACTTGTAAGCCATTAGTTGAAATAGTTTCTAAATGCTTGCCTCTAGCTATAAATGTAACATCATATCCAGCTTTTGCGATTTTTCCACCAAAAAAACCTCCTACACCGCCTGCGCCAATTACTACAATTTTCATTTAAATTATTATTTGGTTTTAAATTTACCATTTTTTGTACATTTAAGCCTCATTAAAACTAAACCCCATGAAAAAAATACTTTTTGTTTTATTAATAGTATGTGTTGCTTGTCAAAAACAAGAAAAAGCAGATCTTTTGGTTGTGAATGCGAACATATATACTGTCAATGATAGTTTTGCTAAAGTGGAAGCCTTTGCTGTAAAAGACGGAAAAATCATCGCAGTTGGAAGCACCAACGAAATCCAACAAAAATATGCTACACTAAAGACTGTGGATGCTGAAGGGAAAGCTGTGTATCCTGGCTTTATTGATGCACATTGTCATTTTTTTGGTTTAGGATTACAACAACAAAAAGTTGATGTAAGGGGCACTAAAAGTTATGACGAAGTGCTTCAAAAACTTGTTGCATTTCAGAAAGAAAAGAATGTGAGTTATATTACAGGTAGAGGCTGGGATCAAAATGATTGGGAAGTGAAGGAATTTCCCACAAAAGAAAAATTAGATGCACTATTTCCAGAAACTCCTGTTGCCATTAGAAGAGTTGATGGTCATGCTTTGTTGGTAAATCAAGCCGCTATTGACTTAGCAGGCGTAACGATTGATACTAAATTTACTGGAGGTGATATTTTGCAAAAAGACGGAAAATTAACTGGTATTTTTATAGATAGACCTATGGGCTTAATTGGTGATAAAATTCCAGCACCTTCTAAAAAAGAATCTGCACAAGCCTTAATAGATGCTGAAAAAATATGTTTTGATTTAGGCTTGACTACGGTAAATGATGCCGGTGTATCAAAAGGGACTATTGAATTAATGGATAGTTTACATAAATCTGGAGAATTAAAAATGAGAGTGTATGCGATGGTTTCCGCCAACGAGCGAAACCTAGATTATTATTTAAAAAAGGGCATCAATAAAACCGACCGCTTAAATGTGAGTTCTTTTAAAATGTATGGCGATGGTGCTTTGGGTTCTAGAGGTGCAGCAATGCGAGAATCATATAGTGATAAAGCAGGTCATTATGGAGCTTTGATAAACACTGTTGAATTTTTGCGAAATTCTGCAAAACGCATTGCTGATTCTGATTTTCAAATGAATACGCATGCTATTGGTGATTCTGCAAACCACATCATGCTGCAAACGTATAAAGAAGTTTTAAAGGATAAAAAGGACAGACGATGGAAGATAGAGCATGCACAACTAATTTCACCTGAAGATTTTGAAATGTTCGATGATATTATTCCATCTATTCAGCCAACGCATGCAACTAGTGATATGTATTGGGCAGAAGATAGAGTTGGTGAAGAACGTATCAAAGGCGGATACGCTTACAAAGATTTATTAAATAAATATGGCAAAGTAGCTTTAGGTACCGATTTTCCGGTTGAGAAGGTGAGTCCGTTTTTAACTTTTTATGCCGCCGTGGCTAGAAAAGATTTGAATAATTTTCCTGAAAATGGTTATCAAATGGAAAATGCATTATCTCGCGAAGAAACCTTAAAAGGAATGACTATTTGGGCGGCTTATTCAAACTTTGAAGAAAATGAAAAAGGCAGTATTGAAGTTGGTAAGTTTGCCGATTTTATAATTCTAGATCAAGATATAATGACCGTAACTATTGATAAAGTGCCAAATTCTAAAGTGTTAGAAACATATGTAAATGGCGAAAAAGTGAACTAAAAGATAACGTCATTCTGAATTTATTTCAGAATCACATAATGAGAAACTGAAACAAGTTCAACTTGGCGAAAAACAAAAAACCCAAAACTTATCAAGTTTCGGGTTTTTTACTAACTATATACTAATTTAGTCATCTTGGTTTACTGCAAAATACCGTTGATTTTTAAATTCTAAAGGCACTTTAATTCTTGTAGCATCCCAACCTAGTAACATCTCTATTTTATTATTTTTCTTTTTAAATGAAATAGAAAAAGTTTCTAATGATTCTGCTTTACTAACCGGCACGGTTACTTTTGCAACATCGAATGTTGGATCGTATTGAAAAGCACCCCATACATCAGTATTCGAACTCAATATAATTACCCATTCTTTTTCTCCGGGAATAGATAAGAGTACATAAGTTCCAGCCGAGACTGTTTTACCTCCAAATTTAACGTCTTTATAGAATTTGATTTCTGTAGCTTCATTATGCCCAGTTCGCCAAATTTGTCCAAAAGGAACAACGTTTCCAAATATTTTTTGATTGTTTTTTGATGGCCTTCCATAAAGTACTTTAACTAATGGAGGCGTAGCTCTTGTTTCTCGAAAATACGAGATGTCATGCGGTGTTTTATCTAAAGAAGTAGAGCCTTGGGCTTGACCTTCAAAAGTAAAAATCGTACATATTACAAGAACTAAGACAGTAGTAATGTAAGTTTTATTCATAAATTTTCTCCCCTTTTAACAGAAACTATAACGAAGACCTTTACAGTTTTAGTATAAGTTTGAAATATTAAGTTATTAACAACTCTTATGAAGCCTACATATTAATTTGTTACTAATAAGTTAATTTTTATTTCAATTTGAAACTATAATCATTATTTTATTTTAATTATGATATAATAAATGAATATTTGCATCATAAATTATAAATAAAAGATATGTGCGGAATTGTATGTGCGTTTGACCTAAAACAGAAAGCTGAGAGCTTAAGGCCTCAATTATTAGAAATGTCTAAAAAGATTCGTCACCGCGGACCAGATTGGAATGGTATTTATAGTAATGCGAATGCTATTTTGGCGCACGAACGCTTGGCAATTGTTGACCCTGCTTCAGGTAAGCAACCTTTATTGAGTAAAGATGAAAAATTAATATTAGCCGCCAATGGTGAAATTTATAATCATAGAGAGATTCGCAAACAATTTGAAGGAAAGTATGATTTTCAAACAGAGTCAGATTGTGAAGTTATTTTAGCTTTATATAAAGAAAAAGGAACTGATTTTTTAGATGACCTTAACGGAATTTTTGGTTTTGCTATTTATGATGTAGAAAATGATAGCTACTTAATTGCACGTGACCATATGGGTATTATACCATTATATATGGGATGGGATCAACACGGAACATTCTATGTAGCTTCAGAATTGAAGGCATTAGAGGGAGTTTGTACTAAGATAGAATTATTTCCTCCAGGGCATTACCTATCTAGTACCGATGGCAAATTAAAACAATGGTATTCTAGAGATTGGATGGAGTATGATGCCGTTAAAGAAAACGAAACAAGTATTGAAGCTATAAAAGAAGCGTTAGAAGCTGCTGTACATAGACAATTAATGAGTGATGTGCCTTATGGTGTCTTACTTTCGGGTGGATTAGATTCTTCCATTACTTCCGCCGTAGCGAAAAAATATGCAGAAAAACGAATCGAGTCTGGTGACACACAAGATGCTTGGTGGCCACAATTACACTCTTTTTCTGTAGGTTTAGACGGTTCACCTGATTTAGCTGCTGCACAAATAGTAGCAGATCATATTGGTACAGTTCATCATGAGATAAAGTTCACTATACAAGAAGGATTGGATGCTATTCGAGATGTGATTTATAACCTTGAAACATATGATATTACTACAATTAGGGCTTCAACTCCTATGTATTTGATCGCGAGAGTTATTAAATCTATGGGTATCAAAATGGTACTTTCTGGTGAAGGAGCTGATGAATTATTTGGAGGCTATTTATATTTTCACAAAGCACCAAATGCTAAAGAGTTTCATGAAGAAACGGTTCGTAAATTAAGTAAATTGCATATGTACGATTGTTTACGAGCAAACAAAAGTTTAGCTGCGTGGGGTATTGAAGGGCGTGTACCATTTTTAGATAAAGAATTTATGGATGTAGCGATGCGTATTAACCCACAGGATAAAATGATTAATGGTGAGCGTATGGAGAAATGGGTAGTGCGTAAAGCTTTCGAAGATATGTTGCCTAAAAGTGTAGCTTGGCGACAAAAAGAACAGTTTAGCGACGGCGTAGGTTATAGCTGGATTGATACTTTAAAAGAGGTGGTTAATGAGGCTGTCACAGACGAACAAATGGAAAATGCTAAGTATAAGTTTCCTTTACAAACTCCTACAAGTAAAGAAGAGTTTTATTACCGTTCAATTTTTGCAGAACATTTTCCAAGTGATGCTGCAGCATTATGTGTGCCTCAAGAAGCCTCTGTTGCTTGTAGTACTCAAATTGCCTTAGAGTGGGATGAATCTTTTAAAAATATGAATGACCCTTCAGGTAGAGCTGTTGCTGCTGTACATGATGATGCTTATTAATGAAACTCCGAATTTGCTGATTTTCAGTATTGTAAATTTGATAAGTTGAATTCATCTCGCTGAAATTCGGAATCTCACAAAACAATATAGTTTATATCATCAATACGCTCTTAAAAACTTATTTGAGGGCGTATTTATTTGTATTCAATACATTATCATTAACTTTAGCAACCCTTAATAAGCAAATAATCGTTTTCATTAAATAAAATATATAAATGAAAATACTTATAGTAGAAGACGAAATTGAATTGATAGATAGTATGGCAACCTATCTTGAGAATGAAGATTTTATTTGCGAAAAAGCAACCAATTTTTTTGATGCCGAAGATAAACTCATCAGCTTTAATTATGACGTGGTTATTTTAGACATCACCTTGCCTGACGGCAGTGGAATTGATTTGCTAAAAATAATTAAACAGCGCGACTCCAAAGTTGGAGTATTGATTGTCTCTGCTAAAAATTCTTTAGATGATAAGTTAGAAGGATTAGACCTTGGTGCAGATGATTATATTACCAAACCATTTCATTTAGCTGAATTAAATTCAAGAGTAAAATCATTAATTAGAAGACAGAAATTTGATGGGAACGAATTGATTACATTTAATGAAATCGAAATAAATCCAACTTCAAAAGAAGTAACTATTAATAATAGACTTATTGAGTTAACAAAAAAAGAGTATAACCTATTGTTATATTTTATATCTAATAAAAATAAAGTAGTAACTAAAGAATCTATTGCGGAACATCTCTGGGGAGATGAAATTGAAATGGCCGATAGTTATGATTTTATATACACACATTTAGGAAACCTCCGTAAAAAAATTAAAAAATATGGTGCCAATGACTATGTGAAAACGATGTATGGTTTGGGCTATAAATTTTCTGAATAAAGCTAGCAAATGAAACTTATAGAGAGAACAGGGCGATCATATTTAGTATTATCATTAGTTATTTTTGTGCTGTTTGGTATTGTTCTTTATTTCATTTTAACTGCTGTAATGAATAATCGTTTAGATGAAAAGCTGCTTTATACTAAGGAAGTGATCTCTAAAAGAATAAAGTACGATTATCCGTTAATAATATTTGAAGAACCCGAAGAATTAACTCGATCAGAGAATTTATTATATCCTAATGATACGATTGTTTATAAGGATACGTTAATTTTTCTTGGAATTGAAGATGTTGAGGGCGTAGAAAACACCGAAGAATATGAAAAATATCGACAATTAACGGCTTATGAAACTTTACAGGGGATTCGCTATAAAATTATTACACGAAACTCTTTAGTCCGTAATCAAGATTTTGTAACCATAATTTCTTTTTTAACCATATTTATAACGTTATTATTATTAATAGGCTTGTGGTATTTTAATACCAGAACAGCTAACAAAATTTGGAAACCTTTTTATCATAACTTGAATAGCTTAAAAAACTTTTCTATTCAAGATCAAAAGCCTATTAAGTTACAATCTTCTAATATAGATGAGTTTACAGAGTTAAACGGATCTATTAATAGTTTGACAGAAAAACTGAGTTCAGATTATAATAGCTTAAAAGAATTTACAGAGAATGCTTCGCATGAAATGCAAACACCGTTGGCTATCATGCAATCTAAAATTGAACTGTTACTGCAGTCTACGAACTTGAACGAATCAGAAATAAAACAGCTTACTTCTATTTATCAAGCAGGGCAGCGTTTATCAAAGTTAAATAAAACATTACTAACGCTTGCTAAAGTTGAAAACAGACAGTTTAGCGAAATAGAAGAGGTAAATTTAAGTAACTTGATAAATAACAAGTTAGAACTTTATGAAGATTTTATTCTAGCAAAGAAACTAACTGTTGAAATAGCCATAGAAAATAATATTGTTTTAAAGACTAACGCTACTATGTTCGACATGCTCATTACTAATTTACTATCTAATTCTATAAGGCACAATATCGAAAAAGGCTCCATATATATCCAATTGTCAAGTACACACTTTCAAATTTCCAATTCTGGTAATGAATTAACGGTATCGCCAGAAAACTTATTTAACCGATTTAAAAAAGATAGTAGCTCAGCAGATTCTTCGGGTTTAGGTTTGGCTATTGTAAAGAAAATTTGTGAAATAAATGAATGGAAAATTGATTATACTTTTTTAGATGAGCAGCACCAAATTATAGTACGCTTTTAAATAGAAAAGCATTCCTCTATTATTATTTTGACTTCTCCAATGAACCTTTCATTCCTGCGAAAGTAAGAGTCTACTTCTTTTTATGCTTTAGATTCTCTTTAGATTCATGGATTACATTTGAATCATCAAGCAAGCCATGTTAGATAACAATAAGTATTAACAATTAAAACAATTAGATCATGAGAAAATTAAGTTTCCTATTTTTAGTTGCGGCTTTAAGTTTGGTAAGTACTACAGCTTTTGCGCAAGAAGTACAAAAAGAAGTAAAAGCGGTAGTACAAGAAAAAGTTGAAATTAAGTTAAGTGAATTACCAGAAGCCGTTACGAAAGCTTTAGGTGAACAATTTGCAGATGCTACTGCAGAAAAAGCCTATAAAGAAACACAAGATGGTCAGGACATATACCACGTGAGGTTAGAAAATGATGGAGCGTATACTATGGTACATTTTGATGCAGAAGGAAAGGTGTTAGGTCAAGAAGAAATTGAAGAAGAAAAAAGCTAATTCGATTATTGGCTTGTAGGGTGAAATAGTCTAAAATCACTGAATCAAATTTTAGGCTATTTCTTTTAAAATTTACTACAACATAATCGAATAAATAAATACTCTAAATTATGTAACTAATAACTTCTAGTTACTATTACTTAAAACACGTTCATTGAGCGTGTTTTTTTTGTAGTTATTTTGAACTAAATAATTAAAAATCAGTGAACAAATCTTTATTTTTAAACAAATGTATAGCATTTCAAAATCTTTAGATTTTCTTTAGATTCATGCTATATATTTGACTCATCAAACAATTAATAATGTTGTTTAGAGAACATTTAAAAATTGAATTGATATTTTAAAAAGAAGCTAATTCGGTTAATGGCTTGTAGGGTGAAATAGTCTAAAATCACTGAAACAAATTTTAGACTATTTCTTTTAAAAAATCAAGCTGGAAATCGACCACCATATACTCTGAATTTTGTTAATAACTTCCGTTATTAAGCATATGAAAAACACGCTCAAACGAGCGTGTTTTCTTATATTTGTATGTTTTGAAAAATCCATAAAAAAGAGTATTAAAAAATATGAGCGAAGAAGCAAAAAAACCTGATTATTCGGCCGATAGTATTCAGGCACTAGAAGGAATGGAGCATGTAAGAATGCGCCCATCAATGTATATAGGAGATGTTGGAGTAAGAGGTTTACATCATTTGGTTTATGAAGTAGTAGATAACTCTATAGATGAAGCTATGGCTGGTTATTGTGATGCTATAGATGTGTGGATAAATGAAGATAATTCTGTTTCCGTAATGGATAATGGTCGTGGTATTCCGGTAGGAATCCACAAAAAAGAAGGAGTCTCTGCATTGGAGGTTGTAATGACTAAAATTGGTGCAGGTGGTAAATTCGATAAAGATTCCTATAAAGTTTCTGGTGGTTTACACGGAGTAGGTGTTTCTGTTGTAAATGCCCTTTCAATTCATTTAAGAGCAACAGTTTACAAAGACGGAAAGGTTTGGGAACAAGAATATGAAAAAGGCAAACCCTTATACCCTGTAAAAACAATTGGCGAATGTGAAGCTGCTAAAAAAGGTACTATGGTTACTTTTTTAGCAGATGATACTATATTTCAAGCAGATATAGATTTTAGCTATGAAACTTTGTCTACGCGTATGCGTGAGCTTTCCTTTTTAAATAAGGGAATTAAAATTTCTATTACTGATAAGCGCCAGAAAGATGATGAAGGTAACTTCGTAAGAGAAGATTTTCAAAGCACCGAAGGTCTTGTAGAATTTGTTCGCTATCTTGACGCTACTCGTGAGCAATTAACATCACAAGTTATCTCAATGGAAGGCGAAAAAAATGGTGTTCCTGTTGAGGTTGCGATGGTTTATAATACTTCTTATGTTGAAAATTTACATTCGTATGTAAATAATATCAATACACATGAAGGTGGAACGCATTTATCGGGTTTTAGAAGAGGTTTGACTGGTACCTTGAAGAAATATGCAGAAGGCACAGGAATGCTCGATAAATTAAAGTTTGAAATAGCTGGTGACGATTTCCGTGAAGGATTAACTGCTATTATTTCCGTGAAGGTTGCTGAACCTCAGTTTGAAGGACAGACAAAAACGAAATTAGGTAACAGAGAAGTATCAGCTGCGGTAAGTCAGTCAGTTTCTGAAATGTTAACTAATTATCTCGAGGAGAATCCTGCCGATGCTAAAATAATCGTTCAAAAAGTAATTTTAGCAGCACAAGCACGACACGCAGCTAGTAAAGCGCGTGAAATGGTGCAGCGTAAAACTGTGATGACAGGCGGTGGTTTACCCGGAAAACTATCAGATTGTGCTTGGACAGATCCTGAAAAGTGTGAGATATTCTTAGTCGAGGGAGATTCGGCTGGCGGTACAGCAAAACAAGGTCGTGATCGTAATTTCCAGGCAATTTTGCCACTACGTGGTAAAATTTTGAATGTTGAAAAAGCAATGCAGCATAAAGTTTTTGAAAACGAAGAGATCAAAAACATGTATACTGCGCTAGGTGTAACTATTGGTACCGAAGAAGATAGTAAAGCTTTAAACTTGACTAAATTACGTTATCATAAAATTGTGATTATGTGTGATGCCGATGTCGATGGTAGTCACATTGCTACGTTAATTTTAACGTTCTTCTTTAGATATATGAAAGAACTAATCGAAGAAGGGTATATATATATTGCTGCACCACCATTGTATTTAGTGAAAAAAGGTGCAAAAAAGGAGTATGCATGGAATGATGAGGAACGGGATGCAATTGTTCAAAAATTTGGAGGAACTGCATCGATTCAACGTTATAAAGGTCTTGGTGAAATGAATGCCGTACAATTATGGGATACAACCATGAATCCTGAGTTTAGAACGATGCGTATAGTGACTATAGATAATAGCGCTGAAGCAGATAGAACGTTCTCTATGTTGATGGGTGATGAAGTTCCACCAAGAAGAGAATTTATAGAAAACAATGCGGTATACGCAAATATTGATATTTAAACCAAAAAATTTAATTTAAATATCATTCCCGAGAAGGAGGGAATCTCATTAAAGGAAAATAAAATTTTATAAAACGAATAAAAAATGAAAGTAACAGTTGTAGGTGCAGGAGCCGTAGGAGCTAGTTGTGCCGAATATATTGCAATTAAAGATTTTGCATCAGAAGTAGTAATATTAGACATTAAAGAAGGCTATGCCGAAGGTAAGGCAATGGATTTAATGCAAACGGCTTCTTTAAACGGATTTGACACCAAAATCATAGGAACTACCAGTGATTATTCAAAAACAGCAAATAGTGATATTTGTGTTATCACTTCTGGTATTCCACGTAAGCCAGGAATGACTCGCGAAGAATTGATTGGAATAAACGCAGGTATTGTAAAATCAGTATCTTCTAGCTTAATAGAGCATTCTCCAAATACAATTATCATTGTGGTTTCGAATCCTATGGATACGATGACATATTTAGTGCACAAAACTACCGGTTTACCAAAAAACAGAATTATAGGTATGGGTGGTGCTTTAGACTCTGCACGTTTTAAATACCGTCTAGCGGAAGCTTTAGGAGCTCCAATATCAGATGTTGACGGAATAGTGATTGGAGGACATTCTGATAAAGGAATGGTGCCTTTAACACGTTTAGCAACGAGAAATTCAGTGCCAGTTACTGAGTTTATTTCTGAAGAGCGTTTAACACAAGTAAAAGAAGATACTAAAGTTGGTGGCGCTACACTAACAAAATTATTAGGTACTTCAGCATGGTATGCACCAGGAGCTGCAGTTTCTGGCTTGGTCCAAGCAATTGCCTGTGACCAGAAAAAAATATTCCCTTGTTCTACTTACTTAGAAGGAGAGTATGGTTTATCTGATCTATGTATTGGTGTACCTGTTGTATTAGGTAGAAACGGAATTGAAAAAATAGTGAACATAAAATTAACTGATGCTGAAAAAGCACATTTAGAAGAAAGTGCTGCAGGCGTTAAAAAGACGAATGGTCTTTTAGAACTATAATTCTTATATTTACAGAATCAAAATATACCTCTTTTACCTTTTTGGTAAAAGAGGTTTTTATTAATATCAAAGAACGAATGAAATGAAAAAATTTATATTATTGTTTGTAGCTATCATTACCTTAAATATGGCTGCTCAAAAAGAAGTGAAAGAAGGTGTTATGACCATGAAGATGACAATGTCTACTGATAATGAACAAGCAAAAGCTGCTTTTGATATGATTGGTGATATTGCTGTTACAACGTATTTTAAAGGACAAAAATCACGTACAGAACAAAGTAATCAAATGACAGGAGATAATATTTCTATCGTAGATAATGATGTAAAAAAAGTATTAGTATTGTTAAATAACCCAATGATGGGTAAGAAATATACTGAAACAGATATTAGTGTTACCGATGAAGATGCTAAAGCGTTAACTGTAAAGGCAAACGGTGAATCAAAAATAATTGTTGGTTATACGTGTAAAGGGTATGATATTACTGGTAAAAAAGATGGGGTAGATATTAAAATGACCATGTTCACCACTGATAAAATTATTGCACCGACACAAAACACGAGTATGTTAGGAGATAAGTTAAAAGGATATCCTATGTACATGATTATGAATATGAATCAAGGTGGAATCGACATGAAAATTACGATGGAAGTTACCGAATTAAAAGATGAAAAAGTGGATGATAGCAAATTTTCAATGACGGTACCAGAAGGTTATACTAAAATGGAAATGCCTAAACCAGCTACAATTGATTAATTAGACTAAGAAAGCATACAAAAACCAGCCCAAAGGCTGGTTTTTTTTATATGTTCACGACCACATAACCGCTTCTCGTTTTTTTATAGCGTTTACCTCCCCAGGTGTAATATCGTTGACCTTTTATAACTACAACTTTGTGATTTCTAGGCGCTTGTTTAACAACAATTGTACGGGTTGCAACGGGTCTTGAGTTTACAACACATGAATTTCCTAAAAGTAATAGTGAGCATCCAATAATAATTAAAGCAACTTTTTTCATTTTTCTAAATTTTAGCGTTTTGTACTAAGACTTTGAGATTATGAAAAGGTTTAAAATAATTAAAATCCTTTTTTAATTCTTTTAGAAGTATATAATTCGGCAATTGTAATGTTTTCAGGCTTGTCTTCCAGTAGTATTAACTCATCATTTTTATGAACATTACCTGTTTCTAAAACCTTAAAGTAGAGACCACTTTTTGTGGAATGCCAAAAAGCTTTAATAATTCTTATGTCATTAAACCGAATGCCTAACTTAAAACAAGGTTCTCGTGGCTTAGTAACTTCAACTTTAGTTTCTCCTAATTGATACACGTTACCAACATGAATTTTTGTTTCATCTAAATTGGTGATGGTTATGTTTTCGCCAAACATACCATAATTCCAATCGTAATTAGGGTACAGTTTTTTCCAGTAGTTATAATGTTGTTCACCATAGGCATAGGCAGCCTGTAGAATTCCACCATGGTGAATTCTGTCCACAACATTATCATCCTTTACATCTTCTTTGTCAAGAAAAATAGGATTCTCTACTGGTGATTTGAAGATGCCAGTTTCATAGGTTTTACCTTTCCATTCTACTTTTTTTCTTTCACCAATGTTGACTGATACTACTTTCATAAGATGAATATTTAAGGATCATCTTGGCAAAGCGAAAACCTAAAAGATTCTTCACTACGCTCAGAATGACAGATTATTTTACTAAAAATGGCTGCAAACCATCGGCTATTTTTCTATCGTTTGATAAACGAGGCACTTTATTTTGACCACCCAGCTTACCAATTGATTTCATATAATTTTGAAACCCATCTTTTGTTACCTTAGTTAGAACCAGTGAGCGTAAAATTTTTCCTTCAATTAAATCAAAATAATAAGAATTTTGCTCTTGCATTGAAGTTTCTATAATTTCTATAAACTTTTCAAGATTTTGAGGTGCTGTTTCGAATTCTATAAACCATTCATGATAAGGCAATCCTTTTTGTGGATTTGTTTGTGGGGCAACGGTAAATTCATTTATATAAACCGAAGTTCCTTTGGTAGCTTTATTTAAGGCTTGTTCTACTTCTTTTGCAATGACATGTTCGCCAAATGCAGAGATAAAATGTTTGATACGGCCAGTAACAATAATCCGGTAAGGTTTTATAGAAGTAAACTCGACGGTATCGCCAATATTATACGCCCATAATCCAGCATTTGTTGAAATAATTAATACATAGTTAACACCTAATTCAACATCGGCAATCGAAATTCTTTCAGGGTGTTCAGTATAAAAGTCTTCAGCTTTGATAAATTCATAAAAAATACCGCCGTTTAATAAGAGCAACATTCCTTTTTCATTTTGCTTATCTTGATAAGCAAAAAAGCCTTCAGAAGCAGGGAATAACTCAATAGAATCGACTCTTTTGCCAATTAATTTCTCAAATTTATTCCGATAAGGCTCATAATTTACACCTCCATAGACAAATAGGTTAAAATTCGGATAAAGTTCACTGATACTTTTACCTGTTTTGGCAATCAATTTTTCGAAATACATTTGTACCCAAGAAGGTATGCCGCTAATAAGTGCCATATCTTCTTCAACAGTTTCTTCTACAATGGCATTTACTTTAGTTTCCCAATCTTCAATACAATTGGTATCCCAACTAGGTAAACGATTGCTTTGTAAATAATTTGGCACGTAGTGCGCTACAATACCAGATAAACGCCCTGTTTTAATACCATTTTTTTCATCGATAATTGGGCTGCCTTGTAAAAAAATTAATTTACTATTTACAAAATTGGCATTTCCAGTTTCGGCGATGTATAGTAATAAAGCATTACGAGCTGCTTTAATGTGAAAAGGCATTGACTCTTTGGTGAGCGGAATATATTTAGCACCCGAAGTGGTACCCGAAGTTTTAGCAAAATATAGTGGCTTTCCTTTCCACAAAACATCACTTTTACCTTCTAAAATAAGCTGAATATAGTTTTTTAACCCCTCATAATCTCGTACAGGCACTTGCTTTTTAAAATCGCTATACGATGAAATTGTTGAAAAATGATGTTCTTTACCAAAAGTGGTTTTCGTGGCTTGTTTAATGAGTTTTTTAAAAACTTTCTCTTGCGTTTTTATTGGATTTGCAGCCCACTTGTACACACGTTTTTGAATCGTTTTCGCAAAAGGCTTGGCAAGAATAGATTTAATCTTCATCGGCTATTCAAAATCTATATAGTTAATTGGATTTATCGGAAATCCATCATTCCATAATTCAAAGTGTAAATGTGGTCCTGTAGTGAGTGTGCCCGTAGAACCTGCATTGGCAATGACTTCACCAGATTTCACCAAGTCACCTTGTTCTTTATGTATGGTTTGATTGTGCTTATATACCGTAATAAAATTCTTAGGATGCTCAAGAATGATTACAAAGCCAGTATCTGCGGTAAAGCCAGTAAAAATAACAGTGCCATCAGCAGCTGCCTTCACAGGCGTTTCTTTTTTCACCGCTATGTCTATAGCGTAGTGTTTTTCCTTTGGATCGTAAAAGCTAGAGATTTGACCCTTTACAGGGGAAGAGAAAACAAGATCTGTTTTTTTAGTAGCCTTTTCGAAGACAGAAAATCGATCTTCACGTTCAATTTCTTCTCTAAAAATAGAGTCGGTTGACGATGGTTGTAAATCAACATCTTCAATTCGTAACTGTTCGGCAATGGAATCTTTATTTACAGTAACGTCTTGTATTTTGCCAGTTAATACTCTTCGAATATTTTGAATATAAACATCATTTACAGTGAGTTGTTGCTCTAAAGAATCTACTTTGTAAACCAAGTCTGATGCTTGTTTTTTTAGTTTAGATGAAGAATATCCTGGTATGTATTCCCGCAAAGGGGTAAAAGCTATTAAAAAAATAGTAAAGCTAATAAGTACAATAACTAAAACACTTCCAAAAACAAATACATTTAAACGATTTAATTTAAACGAAAAGCGCTCTTCAAACGTATCTTCATTCAATACAACCAACCTATATTTAAAGGTTAGTTTTTCTTTTAATTTACTTTGTTGTTTTTTGTTTATAGCCATGCTCCTAGTATGGCAAATATACAATGTAAATTTTAGTTTAAGAATATGAAATAAACCTATAAACTGTTATTTTTTATAAAAATTCATTTCGTCAATGTATTGCCAAACTTTACAAGGGACCAATGCCTGCATATTTTTTTTGTCAGCAATGCCTTTACGGATAAAAGTAGAAGAGATTTCCATAATGGGTGCATTAACTTTATGAATTTTAGGGTTCGTATCAAACTGTGTTTTTACGATGCTATTTTTATGCACTCTTGGATATACATAAATATGATGATTCTCTAAAATAACTTCATAGTTCTTCCACTTATGAAAAGAAGCTAAATTATCTTCCCCCATAATGATATTGAATTGATATTCGGGGTATTTCTCTGAAATGTGAGCCAACGTATTCACTGTATAGTTGGGCTGGGGTAATTTAAATTCAATATTAGAAGCTTTTAGTTTTGGATAATTTTCGACAGCAATTTCTACTAATTGTAGTCTATGATTATCAGCCAATAATGTTGATTTTTTCTTGAAAGGGTTGTGTGGCGTAACAACCATCCACACTTCATCAAGATCAGAAAACTCAACCATATGATTAGCAATAGCTAAATGCCCTATATGAATAGGGTTAAAAGTACCAAAGTATAAACCAATGTTTTTATTCATAGTACCAATTTCTTCTTAATGGATTCGTGACTTTTCTGCTAAAAGTTCATTTTCAAGATCTTTCTACTACGCCTGTCTACCTTCAGGCTGGTTCAAGGTGGCATTAAGATTAATTTTTTCTTTTCTCTTTCTTCTTTTCTCCTTTGTCATCTCTAACTCCAACAAAATCGGCAACAAGCTCTTCGGCTTCTTTTAAAGCAATAGCCAAATCATAATTTTTGATAACCTTATCGAATTGCGGTGCTGTAGCTAATTCAACTGAAGCTTTAGCAATACGCATATTTATCTTGTCATCGTTTTCTGTTTTTCGCTTTTTTAGACGAATTTTTAGCTCGTCAATACTTGGTGGTTTTACAAAAACAGCTAATGTTTCTTTCGGAAACTTCTTTTTTATACGCAAACCTCCAGCGACATCAATATCAAAAATAACATGTTTGCCAAGTGCCCAAATACGTTCTATTTCAGTTTTAAGGGTACCATAAAAATTATCTCGATAGACTTCTTCCCATTCTAAGAATTCATCACCCTTAATTTTATTTTTAAACTCTTTTGTAGATAGATAATAGTAATCTTTTCCGTCAATTTCTTCTCCTCGTTTTTCTCTAGATGTTGCCGAAACAGAAAATTCTAAGTTTAAGTAATCAACACTTAATAAATGACGAACAATAGTAGTTTTACCTGAGCCAGATGGGGCAGAAAAAACAATGAGTTTCCCTTTTTTCTTAACTGATTTTTTGTTTAATGTCATTATTCTATAAAAATACTAGTTAGTCTTTTTTTAATGCTATAAAAATTATTAAACTCTGATTAATAGCGGCTTAGATTAAAACAATACTATATGGTATGTTTTAATTAATGCTAAATCAATAAAAGAATATCGATATTATCTATAAAACATTTAATAATTGTTCTTTTATTTTTTCTAATTCATCTTTCATTTGCACCACTACTTTTTGCATTGGCGCATAATTAGATTTAGACCCCAAGGTGTTAATTTCTCGTCCAATTTCTTGAGATATAAAGCCTAGTTTTTTTCCGTTAGAATCGCTTCCGTTCACTTCTTTTAAAAAATAGTCTAAATGGTTATTCAAGCGTACTTTTTCTTCAGTAATATCTAGTTTTTCTAGGTAATACATTAGTTCTTGTTCGAACCTATTTTCATCTACTTCAGCTTTTAAATCTACTACAGCTTTGTGCAATTTTTGGCGTACATGTATCATTCTTGCTTTATCAATTTCTATAACTTCATTAGCCAACCCCTGAATTGTATTTATACGCTCAATAAAATCATTTTTTAGAACTGCTCCTTCATCTTTTCGGTACTTCACTATTTTATCTACGGTATTATCTACACCACTTTCTATAGCTATCCACTCTTCATCATCTAACTCTTCTCTTTCGGTTTTAAGAGCATCTGGCAAACGCATTGCAATTTCTAGTAACGTATCTGTTGTTGTTTCGGCAACACCTCTTA
>RCNE010000513.1_pt1 | contig 21899 bp, 19 predicted proteins | sample 2041361 | NCBI WGS metagenome assembly RCNE01 (sample SAMN09708229, study PRJNA481090) | Marine sediment metagenome, whole genome shotgun sequencing project.
CTCCATGTTTCTTACCGACAACTCACCGATGTAGTAAATTGCATCGTCTCCCTCGTCGATCTCCCTCATCTCTATCTTGCGGGTCTGACCGGTCAGGTTACGACCGGAAGCGGTGACCTTAGCTTTTACTGCCATTGGTAACTGGTTTTCTGAGTTTTTTAAAACCGAGATATTGATCAGGGCACGGCTGTCAGAGCGGCGGATACCGTACACTTTGGCCACTTCAGGAGAAATCAAACTTGAGCTCAATGCATTGTAGTGGATGGAGTAATCTCCAAACTGCTGTGCCTGCTGAGCGGTGGCATTGGCTGAAAATATAACGGCAAGTAGGGCCAGCGCTTTTAACAATGTCTTCATTGGTCAATTCCTCCTGGAATGTCTTCGGGTGATTTTCACACTACAACGGTGGCAGTATTTGTCGGGTTACTCATACAATAAGTTACTTACTACCATCCTAGCAGAAGCAAAAGAGCACGTAGTGCAATCAGTGCAAACAATGGTGACAGGTCAACGCCGCCCATAGGAGGTAACAGTTTGCTAATCGGTCTTAATACAGGTTCGGTCAGTTGATAAATCAGGGGAATTAACGGATGCTGCGACTTGTTCGCAATCCAGCTGACAATCACCCTGGCGATAATCAGTACAAAATAGGTCAATAAAAGTGCGATCAGCAACTTCTGCACCGCAAACAGGAACAGGAACTGAAATCCAAATTCCGTCTTACCGAGCAGGTTGATGAGCACAAGCTGTAACAGTTCCAGTAGAAGCATGACTACCACTGAAGCCGTATCCAGCCTGCCGATCGATGGTATAAGACGGCGGGCCGGAACAAGTACGGGGTTGGTTACCTTGATCAGGAATTGACTTAATGGATTGTAAAAATCAGCTTTGACCCACTGTAACAACAACCGCAGTAAAATCGCTGTTACATAGAGGTCTGTTAGCGTGCTGATCAGGTAAATGAGGGCGCCGGTCGTATTCATGGTCGTGCTTCTTCGTCTGCGAGTTCCTGTCCGCGCCGGGTTGCCGCTGTGAATCTATCAATTGTTCAAAACGGCCTCTATTGAGTTGTTCCATTGCAGCTTCGGTGGTGCCACCCGGTGTTGTCACCCGTTGTCGGAGTTCAGCGACATCCAGGTCGCTTTGCACCGCCATGGCGCTGGCACCATGGGCCGTATGCAGAGCAAGCTTGGCAGCGACCTCCGCCGGCAAACCCAATCGGGTTCCGGCATTGCGTAACGATTCAACCAGGTAATAGAAATAGGCGGGTCCACTGCCTGATACAGCAGTCACTACATCCAGTAGATTTTCGCTGTCCAGCCATACAACTTCACCAGCAGACTCCATTAGGTTTTGTGCCAATTCACGTTGGGCGAGCGTGCAGTTTACCCGCGCATACATACCGGTAATACCCAGACCGATCAGCGCGGGTGTATTGGGCATGGTACGGACGATTGGAGGCTTTGATTTCAGATGTGCAGCGATCTGGCTCGTAGGTATACCGGCAACGATTGATATGATCAATTGCTTGTCGGTGACCAGATCCTTTATTTCTTCGAGCACCAGTGGTAAAACCTGTGGTTTGACCGCCAGGACTATGGCATCCATCCCCTTGATGGCATCGGCTGCGCACTCATAGCAGTGGACCGGCCAACGTCTTTGCAAATGCTCCCGCGCAGCAGCACCGGGGTCGGCAACCTGCACACGGTCAATGTTGTGGCGTGATGCAAACAGGCTACTGATCAAAGCCGTTGCCATGTTGCCCCCGCCAATAAAACCGATTTTCATTCTTTATCCTTGTCAGTGTAATTCATGATTTACGCTCTCCAAAAAGGTCTGTCCCGATTCGAACCATGGTGCTGCCTTCAGTGATGGCTATCTCCAGGTCCGACGACATACCCATGGATAAGGTGTCGATGTCATGACCTTCACTCCTGAGAGTCTCAAACAGGGCTTTTACCTTGCGAAAGCTGTCGTGTTGCGCTTTTAAATCAGTTGTCATCCTGGGTATAGCCATCAAGCCTCTCAAATTTATACTGACGAGACCGTGGCAAAGGGCCGCCAATTGCAAAATATCTTCAGGGTTCGCGCCGGCTTTTTGTGGTTCCTGATCGATATTAACCTGTAAACAAACGTTGAGGGGTTCCAGGGAATTTGGTCGTTGTTCCGATAAACGTGTAAGAATTTTTTGCCGGTCTACACTTTGAACCCATTGAAAATTCTCTGCGATGGCGCGGGTTTTGTTGGATTGTAGTGTGCCGATAAAATGCCATTGTAAATTCAGGCTGACAAGTTCCTGCTGTTTTTGCAGTGCCTCCTGCAATTGATTTTCACCGAATGACTGAACACCCAAATTGTATAAAGTGATTATTTTTTCAGCCGGATGCCGTTTGCCCACAGCGAGCAAAGAGACCTCATCGGGCTGTCTGCCAGCGGCGAGACAGGCTTTATCGATTCTTTGCCGGACAAACTTTAGTCTGTTTATTGAATCATTCATGTTGCAGCGCGATAGTGCATTGTCTATTGTAAGGGTCGATGTTATGCGAACTAGGGAATTGTATAAGCATTTTTCTAATAATGAGTCATAATATATTGTAACGCGACCAGTTTCTGTACAAGGAGGGGTTAAATGGATATTGCTGAACTGCTGGCCTTTGCGGTAAAAAACAAGGCTTCAGATCTTCACCTGTCATCTGCTCTGCCGCCCATGATCCGTGTGGATGGTGATTTGCGTCGTCTGAACTTACCCTCTTTGGATAATCAAAACCTGACCGAGTTGCTTTACAGCACGATGAGTGATCATCAGCGACGCGACTTTGAGGCTAACCTGGAGGTGGATTTCTCGTACGAGGTGCCGGGGCTTGCCCGATTTCGTGTCAATTGCTTTCACCAGGATCGTGGTGTCGGTGGTGCATTCCGTACCATTCCTGCTGCGGTCTGGACCCTTGAAGATATTGGTGCTCCGCCGTCTTTCAAAGATATCATCAATGTTCCACGTGGGCTCGTATTAGTCACCGGTCCGACCGGTTCAGGTAAATCGACAACCCTGGCGGCGATGATCGATCATATCAATACCTCGGTTGCTGGACATATTCTGACTATCGAGGATCCCATTGAATTTGTGCATCAATCGAAAAAATGCCTGATCAATCAGCGTGAGATTCATCGTGATACCCATGGCTTTAACCAGGCACTGCGTTCGGCCTTGCGTGAAGACCCGGATATTATCCTGGTGGGTGAAATGCGTGATATTGAAACAATCCGCCTGGCCTTGACTGCTGCCGAAACCGGTCACCTGGTATTTGCCACATTGCATACGAGCTCAGCTGCCAAAACGATTGACCGAATCATTGACGTATTCCCCGCAGGTGAGAAATCGATGGTGCGGTCAATGTTGTCGGAATCCTTGCGTGCGGTTATTGCGCAAACATTGATGAAACGAATCGGCGGTGGCCGTATCGCTGCGCATGAAATCATGTTGGCCACGCCAGCTATTCGGAACCTGATACGCGAGGATAAGGTAGCGCAAATGTATTCAGCCATTCAGACGGGCCAGAATGTTGGTATGCATACACTTGATCAGTATCTGGAGGGACTCGTATCCAGGGGTATTGTTGCCCGCCAGGAGGCTGCCAGAAAGGCCGTAGACCGTAAATTGTTTATGTAGGGAATATAGGTTTTTTCATTAGGAAAGAGATCAAAAGATTGATTTTGGAGGTGCAGAGATGAGTGTAATAGATGGTTGGTTAAGAGAGGTTCACGAGGAAAAAGGCTCTGATCTTTTTGTAACGGCGGATGCACCTCCGTGCATTAAGGTCAATGGAAAGATACGCGCGATTTCGACTGAAGTCCTGTTGCCTGATGAAGTCAGTGAAATCGTTAAAAGTATCATGACCAAGAAACAAATCCGGGAATTTGACGAAACGCTGGAGTGTCAATTCGCGATCGCTCTCGGAGATGATGTGCGGTTTCGTGTCAGTGCATTCTACCAGCAGGCGCATATCGGCATGGTATGCCGGCGTATTGAAACCACAATCCCGACGTTTGAAGGTCTCGGTCTGCCGGAGTTATTGACCGATTTATCCTTGGCCAAGCGTGGAATAATTTTGTTTGTGGGTGCCACCGGTACTGGTAAATCAACTTCGCTGGCGGCCATGGTTGGTTACCGCAACAAGAGAATGAGCGGACATATTATTTCCGTGGAAGATCCGATTGAGTATGTGCACTTTCATGGAAAAAGCCTGATTACCCAACGTGAGGTTGGGATTGATACAGATTCATTTGAAGTAGCCTTGCGTAATACGCTACGACAGGCACCGGATGTCATCATGATTGGTGAGGTCCGTACACGTGAGACCATGGAATATGCCATTACATTTGCGGAAACCGGCCATCTCGTTTTGTGTACATTGCACGCCAATAACTCCAACCAGGCACTTGATCGTATTTTGCATTTCTTTCCCGAAGAAGCAAAAGACCAAGTGTTACTCGATTTGTCGTTCAATATGAAGGCAATCGTCGCGCAACAGCTGGTTCCCTCTGCAGATCAGACCCGGCGCTGGGCGGCGGTCGAGGTTCTTCTGGCCACGCCTTTGGTGCAGGAAAGAATTCGTAACGGTGAAATCACTGAATTGAAGAAAATCATGAAGGAATCCAGGCACCACGGCATGATCACATTCGATCAGTGTCTTTTCGGGATGTACAAGGAAGGCAAGATCACCTATGACGAGGCCATCAGGCATGCCGATTCGGCCAATGAAGTCCGGCTGGCTGTGAAAATGTCGGAAGGTGGTGATGCTGATTCCCTTGCAGAGAACCTTAAAGACGTGGAGCTTTTGGATCTTTAGTTGACGATAATTGAATTAACGAAAAATTCCATTTTGGTTAACCAATTTTTAACGTGTACAGGCATACACTTATTCACCACGAAATACTTCAGGTGAAAACTTGTTCGTATTGGAGCACAGCTACTCCTGCTGTGAACACGTTAACAGGGCGTTTCGGGCCCAGGTACGGTGGTAAAATCATCTGCCTGGGCCTTTTCTGTTTCTGGCCCATTGAACAAAGGTAGAAAAAGTGCGCATTTTGATTATCGAAGATAACCCGGATATTGCCGCTAATATTGGTGATTACCTGGATGAATTGGGGCATACCGTGGATTTCGCGGGAGACGGCATAACCGGTCTGCATCTGGCCATTGTTAATGACTTTGATGCCATCGTTCTGGATCTTGCACTGCCGGGCATGGACGGTCTGGAAGTATGTCGCAAACTACGACAGGAAGCGGGTAAGAATACGCCGGTTTTGATGCTGACAGCCAGGGATCGTCTTGAGGACAAACTGGCTGGTTTTGAGACCGGAGCAGATGACTACCTGGTTAAACCTTTCGAGTTGCAGGAAGTTGAAGCAAGGCTGAGAGTTCTCACCACGAGGGGAATCCGGCGGGCGAGCAAAGAAATTCAGGTCGGCGACCTGATGTTTAACCTTGACACATTGATCGTTAGCCGGCAAGACACGGAAATTGACCTTAATCCCATCGGTTTGAAATTATTACGCTGCCTGATGGATGCCTCTCCAAATGTCGTGACCCGGGCAGAATTGGAAAAAGAGGTGTGGGGTGAGGAGATGCCCGATAGTGACAGTCTGCGGGTCCATATCCACTCTTTGCGTTCCGCCATTGACAAGCCATTTGGCAGTAAAATGATTCAAACCAGGCACGGTATCGGGTACCGTCTATTGGAGTCAAATGCTATACAGACGTAGGCTCCGAAGCCGAATCATATTTTCTTTTTTGCTTTTTGGCACACTGCTCAGCGGTCTTTTTGCAATCAGTACGCTTTTTCTGCAAAGCAATCTCGAAGATGAACTCATCGGGTCGACCTTAAAGCAGGAACTTGATGACTACCTGGTCCAGTTGCGCAAGGATCCGACACTTGTAGAACCCTTCCATACCCGTATCCAGGGCTTTATTACCCGGCCTGGAGATCCCAACCACAGTGTTACGGCACAGATCAGAGAGCTCGAGACAGGTGTACATGAGGTTGAAACAGCAGAGGGTTACTTCAAGGCCGCGGTGCGCAAAGACGACGATCTATGGGCATTCCTTATATATGACATAACGGAAAACCAGCGCTTAACCAATCGGCTAATCTGGTCGCTGGTGGCCGCGGTGCTCGTATTTTCCCTGTTATCCCTGGCGTTAGGTTTGTGGTCTTCCAGTACGGTTATGAAACCCGTAAGTGACCTGGCGGATAGATTAAGTCATTTGGCCGAGGAGACACCTTCACCGGGTCTGGCCAGGTGGTTCCCGGATGATGAAGTCGGGCAATTGGCGGCGGCGCTGGATGCTTATGCTGCTCGCGTACACCACTTGGTGGAGCGGGACCGGGAATTTAACGCCGATGTCAGTCATGAATTAAGAACACCACTGGCGGTTATTTCCGGTGCCACGGAGTTGTTGTTGGCGCAAAAGGATTTGCCGGAGAAAACCAAGAACCGGGTTTTGCGTATAGCGAGGGCAGCCAGGCAATCGACAGATATCACCACCGCTTTGCTGCACCTGGTTCGCGCCGAGCAGGGTACTAACCAGGACAGTGAAGCTCATGATGTTCGAGATATCGTTGAAAAGTTGATACATCTTCATGAGCCTCTACTTGATAAAAAGCCGCTCGAACTTAAAATAATGGGAGAGGATAAAGTCAGTGTGATCGCCCCTGAATCCGTTATTGCGGTCACCGTTGGTAACCTGATCAGCAACGCCATCCGCTACACGCCGTCGGGTGAAGTGGTATGTACCATTGGCAGTGGCCGTATCCTGGTTGAAGATACCGGGCCAGGTATTCCGGAGGCTGAATTGTCAAAGGTAATGGACAGGCACTATCGTGGTGAAGGCGTTTCAGGTAAGGGCTCGGGTCTGGGGTTGGCGATTGTTCAGCGTCTGTGCGAGTTATATGGCTGGTCGATTTATTTCGAGAACCGGAAATCAGGTGGTCTACGTGCTGAAATGCGGTTTTTTGACCGGGATTAGCATTTCCAGGTCGGCTCGTATATAGGTGGGAGGACTAAATCATGGCCATTATTTCATGTCCCGATTGCGACAAAAACATCTCAAGCCACACCATGTTGTGTCCGTACTGCGGGTTTCAGCGGGGTGAGGTTGCCGAGGAGCAGTTGAAAGAATTCCGGCGTCGTAAACTTAGAGACCACATTTATCATTTGAAGATGACCAGTTACGCAGCACTGATGCTGTTAGTCGTGGCGTTTGGCTGGTTCCTGGTTGAGACGGCCAGCTTTCAGAAGATGCCATCCGCTGGCCCTTACATTTTGTTTTTCGTCGGAGCCTTTTGCTATCTCGTCATACGGGTTTATCTTTACAAGTTTAAAGTCGCTCTCAGGAAACTATGAATCACAATCTACTTCGCTCAGGATAAATCAGGGACTCCCTAAGCTATTGAATCCGTTTGACCGATACTTTGGATTTGTGGCCAGCCAACGATAATTTCCATTTTTTCATAAAACCTTTTTTAATGACTATTTGCGGGTTTTCGACTGCCGGAACATGAAAAGAATCGTTCTCGGTCTGCTGCCAGATCATGCCATTTGCCAATTTAAAAAGTGTTCCCTTTGTCTCCCACCCAGTGAAAGTTCCAACGATAGTGCTATTAATTACATCATCTTCCGGGTCACCTTTTGGCTGGTTCGGAAAACCCCGCAAATCTTCCTTGGTAGCGTTCTGCTCACCGGCAATCGCCACGCTACCGTCAGGTCGTGCTGTTGCGTTCTCCAGAGTGGCTACGGAATGACGCCTCAGCCAGTCATTCAGCGCAGCGAGTTCAGGATTCGTCAGCTTTCCAAGCCCGGTTTCTTTGAACTCTTTACCGGACATGCGTTCTTCAAGCGTGGAAAATTCATCAGCGGCATGCGCTGTGAAGTGCAGTAGAAAAGTGAGGGTAAAAAATAACAGTATTTTCATTTAACAATCTCGATGATAAGAATACACATCCTGTATATGGCGCAAGTTTACACTCTGGCTATCACATGAAAAATGTGGGTTGATCAAAAGTGATTAGATTAGAGGTCTTGCTGATACCTGACATAGGGAATACGACCGTAAATTGCTTCGAATGGATCTTGCAAACCGGTTTCAGTCTTGCTTTGGTCCCCACTGCCGGCACCCAGCACATTGGTGGTTCCGACACTGAGGTTAGCATTCCAGGGTGCGCGCCAGGTGAAGTGGACATCAAAAGTCGTTGAGCTATCGAGCTCCTGGTTATTCAGAAATTGAATCTGCTCGCGATAATAGCCCTGGAGACCACCGCTGAAGCTACCTTTGCTCCAGTCCAGGTTCATTTTTGCACTTTCGAACGGATTGGATATCGTCCAGTTTTGAAGGCCCGGGACTAAGTTTGATGACGCTTCATAGGACGCGTCCATGACGTGGGTTAACTGGAGTCCGAGCCGTATATCGCCTGCACTATCCATGGCGAAACCGACCTGAAACTCAATATCAAGACCGGAAGTCTCACCACTCATGTAGTTTAGCGGTAGCCCGGCGCTCATTGTTGACATCAGCGGGTTGCCGTTTTCAGAATTCAGCATTCCGGCACCCAAATTCGTGCCGGTCATTGGCGTTGTGTAATTTATGACACCCTTCTGTCCGGTTCCAGCTTCGCGACGGAACATGCTGACGGCCGTGTTGATGTTACCTTTGCCGTAACGCAAGCCAAGGGCAACCTGATCCTGCTTCAATACATTGGCCTGGTTGATGAAGTGGCAGTCAGAAGCACGGAAGGAGCCTTGATCAAGCACACCATTCTGACAGTGGATACTACCCAGTGGTTGAAATGATGACTGGGTTCTTCCCGCGCCAAGGCTGGATGTGATGTCCAGGCTATCTGTCAGTTGCAGACTCAGGGCGCTATCGAGAAAAACAGAGCCAACGCCGGAGGATGATTTCAGCTGGTTGTTATCAATGTTCAACGTAATCGGTTTTGACAGTTGTAATTCAAACTTGCGCGACTCCGACCCGCCCAGGTCAAAAGCGAGGTTTCCTAGAGAACTTTCCTTTTGTATCGGCAATAAAACCAGTGGCTGATTCACTCGCTCATTTTGGGAAAGGCTGAATAAAGGTGTAGCAGGCACGCTTGTGCTTTGTGCGACCGCGAGCAAAGGCAACAGGCATACGAAAACAGCCATCAGGCTGCTATAAAATCCGAATGTAAGTTTCCGTTGTTGTTCCACTTTGGCCCTCACCAGTACTTCTCTTCTGGGTAACGTAACTATAGAGTCCCCACCGGCGAATTAGTTCTATCTGAAGCATAGCAAATTTATCAACATTTTGCTCAAACAGATTGACCGGGCTGCCTGATATACTAACCCTTTCACCGATTCGGAGTAACACACATGGTTAGTTTACAGACACCGGTATGTGAATTTGGAAAAAAGGCACAAGATTTCACATTGTTGGGTGTGGATCAGCAGCAGTGGACACTGAAAAAGTGCGCTGGCGAGCGTGGATTGCTTGTCTTTTTTATCAGTAATCACTGTCCTTATGTGAAGGCAATACGTAAAAAGCTGGTTCGTGACACCCGCGAATTGATGTCACTGGGCATAAATAGTGTTGCCATCATGCCCAACGATACGGTGGCTTACCCTGATGATTCTTTTGAAAACATGTTGCGAATTTCAAATGAGTTTAATTTCCCCTTTCCCTATCTGCTTGATGAGACCCAGGAAGTTGCGCGTACCTATGACGCAGTGTGCACACCTGATTTCTTTGGCTATAACGCGAATTTGGAACTTCAATACCGTGGCCGTCTCGATGCAGCAGGCCCGAAATCTGATGATGACAGCCAGGTCAGGGAATTGTTCGAAGCCATGAAACAGGTTGCAGAGACCGGCCGTGGACCCGAACAGCAGATTCCTTCTATGGGTTGTTCAATTAAATGGCGTGAGGCAGTGTGAGCGGCCACTTTCGGCCATGTTGTCTTCATTGCCCCGAGTATGGTGCTATAGTCGCCGCTGAATTTGCTTTTGGTTGAGTTAGACTAAAGCACAAGCAACATGGAGAATGATTGATGAGTTCGGTATTGATGGTGGGGATTGATTGCAGTGAATGCGGGGAAAGGGCGATTGAATACGCAATTGATCATGCCAAAAGATCAGACGCAAAGCTATTGGTGGCGCACGTTATAGAATGGTCACCGTTTTCTTTTGGGACTGTTGAAGAGAATTTCCAGCGTCATAAACGCCGCGAAGAAGAACTCAAACGCGCATATTCCGAAGTCATTGACCCCGTTGTTAATCGCCTGAAAGCTGAGGGACTCAGCGCTGAAGGACTCGTCCGGCACGGCAATGTGGCCGATACGCTGCACGAACTTGCCGTGGAAAATGGCGTCACCAATATCATCCTGGGTCGTCAGGGAAGATCAAAACTCAAAGCACATGTTTTCGGCAGCGTAGGCAGTCACCTGGTGCAGGCGGCGGAATGCCCCGTGACAGTAGTACCCTGACTCATCCATCCAACCGGAGATCGTTAATGTCAAGACTAAGAGTGGGTATCACCACCCTCATTGGCTTATTCGCCAGTTTCTCTGCGTTCGCGGAAGTGGGGATTGATGAAAAAATCAATCTTTTCGTCAAACCTTTTGCAGACGCTGTTGCAGGGGCTGTCTTTTCCTCATTTCCTGTTGGTGGTGTGCAAATTCCATTTGTACTAGTCTGGTTGATAGTTGCGGCCATAGTATTCACTTTCTATTTCAAGTTTATAAACCTGCGTGCATTCAAGCACGGTTTTGAGCTGGTGCGTGGCGATTACCACGATCCGAAAGCCGCAGGTGAAGTAACGCATTTTCAGGCGCTTGCGACTGCATTGTCCGGCACGGTCGGGTTGGGAAATATTGCCGGTGTCGCCGTTGCCGTATCATTGGGCGGGCCAGGTGCGACTTTCTGGATGATACTGGCCGGCTTTCTGGGTATGTCTTCCAAATTCACCGAATGCACACTGGGTGTTAAATACCGTAACGAGTTACCGGATGGCACGGTGTCCGGCGGACCGATGTATTACCTGACCAAGGGTCTGGCTGAGAAAGGCCCCAATTTTGCCAAGCTTGGCAAAGTGTTGGCGGTTATGTTTGCGATTTTTTGTGTCGGTGGCTCGTTTGGCGGCGGCAATATGTTTCAAGCCAACCAGAGTTTCTCGCAGTTGGTTAATGTTACCGGCGGCGACGCTAGCTGGCTGGCTGACAAGGGCTGGTTGTTTGGATTGATCGTTGCTGCCCTGGTAGGTCTGGTCATCATGGGTGGTATCAAGGGTATCGCCCGGGTTACTTCAAAAATCGTACCATTCATGGCGGTCGTCTATGTACTGGCAGGGCTGACCATCATATTGATGAATTTCACCCTGGTGCCGTCGGCAATTGGCGCGATTATTGATGGTGCTTTTACAGCTGAGGGTATTTCGGGTGGTGTGATCGGCGTGCTTTTTCAGGGTTTCAAGCGGGCAGCGTTTTCAAACGAGGCCGGTGTTGGTTCTGCAGCTATCGCACACTCGGCGGTGCAAACCAACCGTCCTGTCACTGAAGGCTTTGTGGCGCTGTATGAACCATTTGTTGATACCATCGTTGTTTGCACAATTACGGCGCTGGTTATCATTATCACGGGCACCTGGGATCCGTCAGTTGATCCGAGCGCCGGTGTACAGCTCACCTCTAAAGCCTTTGGATCAGCTATTTCCTGGTTTCCGTATGTGCTGACGGTCGCGGTGCTGCTATTTGCATTTTCGACGATGATTTCCTGGTCATACTACGGTTTGAAGTCATGGACTTTCCTGTTTGGTGAAAACAAGTTTACCGATGCCACATTCAAGTTGCTTTTCCTGTTTTTTGTCGTCGTTGGTTCGTCCATGCAACTGGGTTCGGTGATCGATTTCTCGGATGCAATGATTTTCGCCATGGCCTTTCCCAACCTTTTAGGTTGTTACTTCCTGTTACCGGTAGTAAAGAAGGAATTGAACGAATATTGGGCAGATTACAAGTCTGGCAAGCTGGTCAAGACGAGGGTGTCCTGATCTTGGTCAACTAACCGTCGAAAAGAGGCTGCATTTGCATACCGGCTCTTGCTTCAACAGGGTCTCATCAGCGAAAATCATAGTATTGAATTCAATACTGGTCGGGGGGCCTTGAACATATCCTCCGGCTGTCCAATAACCCAGGCTCAGGAATTCCCAATGTCCTCACGAAATGAATTAGCAAATGCCATCCGTGCCCTGTCAATGGATGCGGTCCAACAAGCCAACTCAGGCCACCCCGGCGCGCCCATGGGCATGGCCGATATTGCAGAAGTGCTGTGGAATGACTTTTTGAAACACAACCCGGCCAACCCCGGTTGGTGGGACCGTGATCGATTTGTGCTTTCCAACGGACACGCCTCCATGCTCTTGTATTCGGTACTGCATCTGAGCGGCTATGACCTGCCGATGTCCGAAATACGTAATTTCCGGCAGATGGATTCCAAAACTGCCGGACACCCCGAGTATCACGAAGCGCCGGGTGTCGAGACCACAACAGGCCCTTTGGGTCAGGGAATCGCCAATGCCGTTGGTATGGCGCTGGCGGAAAAAGTACTGGCCAGGCGGTTTAACCGGGGCGGTCACGAGATTGTCGATCACAATACCTGGGTGTTTCTTGGCGACGGGTGTTTAATGGAAGGTGTTTCCCATGAAGCCTGTTCACTGGCAGGCACTCTCGGGCTTGGCAAACTCATCGCTTTTTGGGATGACAACGGCATCTCTATTGATGGTGAGGTACAGGGTTGGTTTACCGACGACACGCCGGCACGGTTCGAAGCTTACGGTTGGCAAGTGATACGTGACGTCAATGGACATGATCCTGTTGAGATCAAGCAGGCGGCTCAAACCGCGCGTGCGGAAACTGATCGTCCTACCCTGATATGTTGTAAAACTGTCATTGGCTATGGGTCACCAAGCAAGCAGGGTACCTCGGGCGCACATGGTTCACCGCTGGGTGAAGAAGAAATAGTTGCGACCCGGAAAGCGCTTGGGTGGAATTACCCGGCCTTCGAGATTCCGGATGAGATTTATACCGGTTGGGATGCCAAATCCCAGGGATCTTCAGTAGAGACGGCCTGGAATAAGTTGTTTGCTTCCTACCAGGAAACCTATCCTGAACTGGCGTCAGAATATAGTCGCAGAATGCGTGGCGACCTGCCTGAAAGCTGGCAACAGGAGACGAACCGGGCCATTGCAGAGTTACAGGAAGTAGGCGCGAGCGTTGCTACACGAAAAGCTTCACAAATTGCGCTGGATGCTTTTGGTCCTTTGTTGCCCGAGTTAATCGGAGGGTCAGCCGATTTGGCTGGTTCAAACAATACGATCTGGAAACAGAGCGTGGATGTCCGTGATGATACCGCCGAAGGCAATTATGTGTATTTCGGCGTACGCGAATTTGGTATGACCGCCATTTGTAATGGATTGGGCCTGCACGGTGGTTTTGTTCCCTACAACGCCACTTTCCTGGTCTTCTCAGACTACGCGCGTAATGCGGTTCGTATGTCAGCACTCATTCCAGCTCAAAACATTCATGTTTATACGCATGATTCCATCGGGCTTGGCGAGGATGGTCCAACCCATCAACCGGTTGAGCACGTTTCCTGTCTGCGCCTGATACCCAATCTGAGTGTCTGGCGGCCCTGTGATACCGTTGAATCAGCGGTAGCATGGAAATGCGCAATTGAAGAGAGTGCGGGTCCGAGTGCTTTGATATTTACACGCCAGAACCTGCCACATCAACAACGGGATGATGAGCAGGTAGCAGCGATTGAACGTGGTGGCTATGTCCTGCGTGAAGGTTCCGGCCCATGTGACGCGATTATTATCGCGACCGGCTCAGAAGTTGGGTTGGCAATGGCTACGGCAGAAGGCCTGGCCGCGCAAAACATCAACGTACGGGTCGTTTCCATGCCTAACCCCGGGCGGTTTATGGCACAGGAGCGTGTTTACCGCGAATCTGTCCTGCCTTCGGACTGCAAGGCGAGGGTAGCGGTGGAAGCGGGCATCGGGCACTACTGGTACCCCTTCGTTGGTGATCACGGTCGTATTATCGGAATCGACCGATTCGGTGCATCTGCACCGGCATCCGAATTATTTGAATTATATGGTTTTTCAATAGCAAACGTCAGCAAAGTGGTGAAAGAACTGCTGAGTACTGACTAAACAACAATCGGGAGATTTAGAAATGACAATTAAAGTTGCAATTAACGGCTATGGGCGCATCGGTCGCAATATCATGCGTGCATTGTATGAATTGGACCGTACCGACGAAATCAGCATCGTAGCCATCAATGATCTGGGTGATGCCAACAGCAATGCCCACCTGACCCGTTACGATACCGCACATGGCAAGTTCCCGGGAACGGTCAGCGTGGAAGATGGAGATCTGATCGTCAATGGTGATCGCATCAAGGTTTTCGCCGAACGTGATCCATCAAAACTACCCTGGGCAGAGTTGGGTGTTGACCTGGTAATGGAATGCACAGGCTTCTTCCGTAGCCGTGAAACTGCAGGCGCGCATATTACTGCCGGTGCAAAGAAGGTTATCGTTTCGGCCCCGGGCCAGAATGTCGACAATACCGTGGTTTATGGTGTTAACCATGACACACTTAAGTCCACTGATTTGGTTATTTCAAATGCATCCTGCACAACCAACTGCCTGGCGCCTGTGGCCAAGGTACTGAATGATGCTTTCGGTATTGAGCATGGTCTGATGACTACCATTCACGCCTATACCAACGACCAGGTTCTGACCGATGTTTTACACAGTGACCTGCGTCGCGCACGTTCGGCCACCATGAGCCAGATTCCTACCAGTACCGGTGCGGCTGCCGCAGTTGGCATGGTATTGCCAGAATTGGCTGGCAAACTGGATGGGTTTTCAATGCGTGTACCGACCATCAATGTATCTGTTGTTGACCTGACTTTCAGGTCAAGCAGAGCAACGACCATTGAAGAGGTCAACGCTGTTGTTAAAGCTGCTGCTGAAGAAGGCCCTCTGAAAGGAATATTGGGTTACAACGATGAACCACTGGTATCAATCGACTTTAATCATGACCCACGCTCTTCCATATTCGATGCGGGCTTGACCAAGGTCATGGAAGGCAACATGGTCAAGGTTTTAAGTTGGTATGACAACGAGTGGGGTTTCAGCTGCCGCATGCTGGATACCGCCATTGTGTTAATGAATACATAGAAATTATTGGGAGTAAATCGAAATGTCATTCCTGCGTATGGATGAACTTGACCTGACCGGCAAACGTGTGATGATCCGTGAGGATTTCAACGTTCCGCTCGATGCGGGCAGGGTGACTTCGGATGCCCGGCTACGGGCTGCATTACCGACCATGCAGATGGCTCTGGATGGCGGTGCAGCCCTGATTCTGCTCTCTCACCTCGGCCGACCCGTCGAGGGTCAATACAATGAAGCGTTTTCAATGGCGCCTGTGGCCGAGCATTTGTCGGGCTTACTGGGCAAACCAGTGAGACTGCAAAAAAACTGGCTTGATGGTTTTGACATTGAGCCGGGTGAAGTTGTTTTATGTGAAAACGTGCGCTTCAACGCCGGTGAGAAAGGTAACGATGAAGCCCTGGCCAAAACCATGGCTTCATTGTGTGACATTTTCGTGATGGATGCATTTGGCACAGCACATCGTGCCCAGGCATCTACCGAAGGTGTAATCCGGTTTGCACCAGCAGCATGTGCGGGACCTTTACTCAGCCGGGAGCTGTTTGAACTTGGAAAAGCTCTGACTAATCCTGAGCGGCCTATGCTTGCCATCGTCGGTGGTTCAAAGGTTTCCACCAAGTTGACGGTGCTCGAATCGCTGATGGCACGGGTTGATGAGCTCATCGTTGGTGGCGGTATCGCCAACACCTTCATCGCAGCCAGTGGTTATGATGTTGGTAAATCACTCTATGAACCTGATCTGATTCATGAAGCTCAACGTCTGATCCGACTGGCACATAAAGCGGGGGGTGAAATTCCCATTCCGAAGGATGTTGTCGTTGCGACCTCATTCTCAAAAGATGCCAAGGCAAAAGTGCGTCCGGTCGATGAGGTACAGGCTGATGAGATGATTCTTGATATCGGCCCACTCACCGCTGCGAAATATGCAACCATGATTCAGAATGCCGGTACGGTTATCTGGAATGGTCCGGTGGGGGTTTTCGAATTTAAAAACTTTGCTGCAGGTACCCGGGCAGTTGCTGATGCGATTGAAGTTTCAAAGGCTTTCAGTATCGCCGGCGGCGGCGATACACTGGCGGCCATTGATCAATTTAATGTAACGGATGGCGTCAGCTATATTTCAACGGGTGGCGGTGCTTTTCTTGAGCTGGTTGAGGGCAAAACACTACCCGCAGTTGCAGCGCTGGAAGCACGTTATAAAGTTTAGACGAGAATCACCGGGTTAGCGTCGCCCAAGATTACGCGCACCGAATACCGCTCCCAACCGGAGAAAATAAATCGCGCTACGGTCTTCGCTCCAGCCGATGCCCAGGTAAATCGGGCCCAGTGGCGAACTGTAACCCAAATAAACGCTGCCGTTTAAAAGCCCATCAGAAAAAATATCGCTCCTGTCCTCGGTTGCGTTGCCGTATTCCACGGTCATACCGACATAGCCAGGTAGAAAACCGCTTTTGGCAACCTGGTAGCGGTAACCGGCCAAAACTTGACCGTAATGTGGTCCAATCAGGGAGTTGGGTTCATAACCTGACATGTTAAAAAAACCACCAGCGGTATAAAGCGCATAAATAGGCACATTGTCATCCAGGCTGGTATTGTATCTGCCACCCCATATGAGATTGTGGAATCCGAAGGTGTGACTCCCAAATATTGTAAATTCGAGTTGGTCAAATGACTCGTCTGCACCCAGGCTTTCGACCGAGTTCGTATACTTCAAAGTGGAATAAATACCCCGTGTTGGTATGTAACGGTTATCAAGACGGTCAAATTTAAGCTCACCAAATAACTCACCTCCATTAAAAGAGAACGGCTTGATATCCGGATTTCCCACGGTGATGTCCAGGTTTCCCCTATAGCGGACAAAACCGGCAGTAAACTTGGCATGACGATGAAACTCGCGACCAAATGCCAGTGCTCCGCCCCACTCATCCAACTCGATTTCCGCGACCGCGTCACCGGCTGGATCATAGATTAACAGTGGGCGTTCGAACAAATACGCGCTGGGCTCGAAGCTGTATTTGAGACCGTCATCCAATATTTTGAAGTAATCCAGAAAGATTCCAGGTGACTCTCCAACCTGAAGGATCGCCCGGAATTCGGATCCACGATCATCAAGTGCGGTATTGAGGTAGCCACCCCTTAGATTCAGGTTTGTTCCACGTGGGCTAAAGGTGAGGTCAACGCCGGTTTCGATAAAATCCGTGCCACGCTCATCCTGAAAAACGGAGATTTCAATGCCTTGCTGGTCGTTCTCCTCAACCACGCTGTAACGGGCCTGGCGGATAAACCCAAGGGCGTAGATCTGGCGCAGATCATGATCCAATTGGTCGATATCAAGCGTTTGGCCCGGCTTGATAGTGATTAAATCCAATAAGACCTGGTCGGAAAACCTGGACTGGTTTTTCAGGTTAACAAAATGTACTTGTGGTGGACCTTCTACACAGTTGTTGATCTCCTGACGCCAGGCTCGGTATTCTTCTTCGGACAAGGAGTATTTCTGCAACTGATCCTGCATTGCTTCAGTGGCCGCGTAGCCAAGCGGGATGGCCTCATCCAGTTTGTCGAAATCGGCAGACCCGATGGTGTCACCGAGTTCAGGCGTAATTAAAACGTCATTCTCGCCAAGGCTCTCTATTTGTATGTCTGTGTTTGAAACGGTTAGTAAGCCACTAATCTGGTAGACGATGGCAATGGCACTGTTCATTTCCTCTTTGCCGGCCAGCTTGGTGCCGACATCGACGGCGATTACCACATCAGCACCCATGTCCCTGGCGACATCTACCGGCAGGTTTCTTACCAGTCCGCCATCGACCAGCAACGCACCATTGCGACCGACGGGGTCAAACACGGCGGGAACTGACATACTGGCTCGCATGGCCATTGAAAGTTCTCCCTCACCGATGACGACCATATCGCCTGTCACGATATCCGTGGCAATCGCACGGTAAGGGATGGGCAGCTGGTCAAAATCGGATGTGTTAACACGTTGGGACGTCACCGATTCGAACATAAAGATAACTTTCTGACCGGAAACTACGCCCTTTGGCAGCAGGCTGCTATCTTTACCTATGCCGAGTTTGGGACCGTACAAGCCAAGGTCATCATCTGCCTTTCGTCTGAACGGTTGATCTTCCCGGGGGGTCTTGTCCTTGAACAGGTCGTCCCAGTCGGCATCTCTAACTATCTGGGCAAGTTCATCAGACTCCATTCCCGTGGCGAGAAACCCACCTACGATGGAACCCATGCTGGTGCCCGCTATGTAATCGTAAGGGATGCGCATTTCTTCCAGTTTTTTAAGCACACCGACATGTGCATACCCGCGTGCACCACCGCCACCCAGCACCAACCCTATCTTGGGGCGGTCTGTCACTTCACTTTTGACACACTGGTATATATCGGCACTCGAGAGAGGTGTGTAAGTAGTGATGGAGAGTGTAAACACGGTCCAGAGCAGGTAGTGGATATGGGGGCTCTTTAACTTTGACATGGATTTCATCTGCTCAAGGGCAATAATCGGCGTGTCAATACTACACAAAAACCACTATCATTACGCTCCGGTCCTTAGCTGCTACGGGAAATAAACTTGAACTGGTCATCCAAAACAATTGTTCTTATCACCATGTTGACTTTCATGATTTCAGGTGATGCTGCTGAAACCGCTTCCACAGGTGCAGCAGGCAGTTCTCCCGAGTTGAATAATCTTACGAATTACCCGCGTACCGAACGATTTGAGCAGGGTAGTGTACAAGTGGATTTCCCGACCCTGGAGTCATGGCCGGAATTTCGTTTTTTAAGAGCCTGGCTACCCGTGGAAGTCATGATAAACGGTGATAGCAAGGCACGTGTCGGTTCCGCCTACGTTCAAGCCACCACCGATATCAATTTTGAGCAGCGAACGGTGGCCATTTCGGATCTGAAAGTGCTGAAAACAGAATTCTCTGATGAAGACCAGTCAGAAACCCGAACCAAATTGATTTCAATGGCATTTCAAGAGCGCGAAAGCATCGTTCCACTGGATGTCCTGCTACGTTTACTGCCGGAAGGTTTCGAGATTCCCGGGCAGGCAACGAGTGTCTCCGGACTGAATTTTGAACCGCCAGCGATAGTGGTTTCTGAAAAACCACTCAAATTATTGTCAGTTGACAAGGAACCGGTCAAGGCAGCTGTTGAGGGCACAGAACTGGAATACGTCGTTAATACGAACTGGAACGTCTTTTACTATCGCCCGGACGAGCAATGGTATGTGCTCAATGATAGTACCTGGCAGCAAAACAATTACCTTGCGGATGGTGACTGGACCACAACCGACAAGCTACCGGCGGATTTCGACAAACTGGCACTCAACGACGCCTGGCCGGAAGTTCAGAAGGCATTACCTGCAAGCCAACCTTTGAGTCCTCCGGTGCCCTTTGTGATCAGCCTGCAGGAAACGGAACTGATCCTGCTGGATGGTTCGCCACGTTTAACTGCTATAGATGAGACAGGCATCAGTTATGTCAGCAACACGAAAAGTGACCTGTTCCAATTTGCAGACCGCTGGTATTTCCTGGTTTCCGGTCGTTGGTTTGGCAACACTGAACTAAGCGGTCGATGGCAAACCGTCAAGGATTTGCCGGATGTTTTTGCACAAATCCCTGCCGACAGTTTGAAGGGCCACGTGTTGTATTCGATACCCGGTACACGGCAGGCGAAGCTGGCATTAATTGAGGCGGCATTACCCCACCGGAATGCGGTTGCAAAAAGTTCTGCTGCCGATCTTGAAGTGAGTTGGGTTGGTGAGCCCAGTTTCGAGGCTATTGAGAACACCCGGCTTCAGCGCGGGTTGAACACGCCATTCCAGGTCATCAAGCATAATAATTTCTATTACCTGTGTTATGAGGGCGCGTGGTATTTCTCTGATTCTCCCACCGGCGCATGGAAGGTCGCGTTGGATATCCCTGATGAAATTTATCGCATTCCTGCCTCCGACCCTGCTTACAACGTTACCTTTGTCAGGCTGGATTCAGAACAGGCCGAGACACAGGAGTATGTTAATTACAGTTATTCGGGTGGTTACAAGGGTAGTTTTTCGACAAGGGCGAGCGTGGTTTATGGCACCGGTTGGCATTACCCTTCGAATGTTTACTGGGACTCTGCCAACGGCCCGGCCTACTGGAATTATGGAAGGACTTACGGATATAACACAGGCTATCACCCGGTAGGTGCCTATTACGGTCGCCGTGCAGGATATTACGGCCGAAGGGGTTATGGACGACCCTACGGTGGTTGGGGCGGTTGGGGTGGTTATGGTCCGTATGGTGGCCGGGGTTATAGCAGTACCACCGTGACGATCGAGTCTCCCTCGGTAAATTACTCCCAGGGTTATGGTTCAGCATGGGAAGGACCCTTGCAAACAACGCCTGGCGATCCTTCTGTCACTGCAGAAAAATCGCTTGATCAATACCTGCCAAAGAAAAAGGTAGACGGAACAGAAAAGTTTGTTAAAACGAGCAAGGAAGACCAGGCGAAAGCGACCACGATCTCGGCTTCCTCACTGTATGTGGGTGCTGCGCTCTCATCCAACAGGTTTTCCGGTCCAGACGGAAAGGTATACAAGCGTGAGGACCAGGGGTGGAGCCATTACAGTGATGGCGATTGGTCGACCATGCAGGCGATCGCAAAGGAGCAACCTGTTGAACCACGGCCACAGCATAAAGCCTCGAACCAGTATCAACAAAGATGGTTGCCGGCACATAAACGAACTTTAAGCAGGTCAGAACTCGATCGTCAGGACAGGGCACGTATTGAAGGGATGGATCAATACAGCAAATACCGAATGATGCAGGAATCGAAAGAACAGTAACAATTCGGCAAAATGTTGCACATCAGTCAAAGTCTTGACTTGAACCAATCATATAGCCTGGTTTCATAAATACCAGGCTTCATCTTAAGGACAGAAACATGCAAACCATTTCAGTGTTTAGAAAGTTATCCGGATTGGTACCACTTGCCGCTGCAGCCCTGCTGATTGCAGGTTGTGCTTCCAAACCCACCATTGAAACTGATTACGATCACACGGTTGATTTCAGCCAATACAAAACTTACGCATTTTTCAACCCGATGGGTATTGAAACCCCCAATTACTCCAGTATCTACGGCTCAATTTTCCGTGGCGCCATCAGCAAGGAAATGGAGAGCAGGGGTTATACGCAGTCTGATAACCCCGATCTGCTGATAAACGTGTCAGGTCGCCTGCAGGATAAAACCAAGGTGACGACCACATCTGATCCCTACATGGCCGGAAGCTATTACGGCTATCGCCGGGGTGCTTATGGTGCCTGGGGCGGTTACGGTTATGGAACCACCACGCATGTCAGCAATTACACGGAAGGTACGGTGAATGTTGATATGGTTGACCGGGCGCAGAAGCGAATGGTCTGGGAAGGTGTTGCAGTTGGCCGGGTGAAAGAAAATAGTACGAATGAAGAATCGCGGACAAATATCTACGCCGGGATTCAGGAGATGTTTGCCGGCTACCCGTTCCGCGCTGGTCAGTAATTATCAGTCGGCCTATGAATGGGGTCACCCATTAGCCAGCCTGTGTCAAACCCCTAAAAAAGTCCCTGCCAATAAAACAGCATTCGGATAATATCATTGCCATCGCCG
>RCNE010000468.1_pt1 | contig 21880 bp, 19 predicted proteins | sample 2041361 | NCBI WGS metagenome assembly RCNE01 (sample SAMN09708229, study PRJNA481090) | Marine sediment metagenome, whole genome shotgun sequencing project.
GATTGCACCAAGCCCAACTAGGGTAAGTTGGTCCTTATCGCCAAACTCAAAAAAATGTTTGTATTGAAAATCATTATAAGTAGGCAGGAAAGGTAGTTTTAGGGCTTGGAAGAGAAATTGTAAATAGGACCTTCTTGCAGAAAGTATAAATGAGGAGTTTTTACCAGTTGGTCCGTTTAAGGTTAAGCCTATATCACTTGAACCCACCATAAAACTACCTCCTAATTTCTCTCTGTTACCAGTCACTTGTTTAAAATCCATCACAGAACTCAAGGCGTTACCTCTGTTTGCGGGAAAAGCCCCCGAGTAGAAATCTACTTCCCGGATAAAGTTTACATTGATCATACCAACCGGTCCTCCCGAAGATCCTTGTGTAGCAAAGTGGTTGATATTTGGTATTTCAATACCGTCCAAGTAAAATCTGTTTTCGTTGGGAGCACCACCACGAACGATGATGTCATTTCTAAAGGAAACCGTGGTTGCGACACCAGGGAGAATCTGTACCACTTTAGAAATATCCCGATTCGAACCTGGATTTCTGAATATCTCAGTTGCACCAATGGTTTGTTTACTCAAAGGACTTTCTTGAGATTTTTCTATTCTATTGGTTTGGATCACTACTTGATCGAGAAGTGCACTCTCTTCTATTAAGGCAATATTGATGTCTGTGGTAGCTGCAGAACCCACCGTAATTTCATATAGATATGCAGTTTTAAATCCAACAAAACTACAGCTGATATTGTATGTGCCAGGTTTAAGGTTGTCGATCTCATAACGACCTTCTTCATCAGAAGTAGTACCTATCTGTGTACTGTCTAAAACAATGTTGGCGAAAGGAATACTCTCGTTATTGATCTCGTTATAGATTCTTCCTCTTATTGACCCTGTCTGAGCGAATGCACCATTAACTAAGGTAAAGACAAGGATGGCTAAAGTGATAAATTTTTTGGTAAACACTGGACAATATTTTAATTAAAGGTAAAAAAGAATTGTTATTAAATACTATTATTTATAAGAAGAATGGACCGATGATTATAATAACCACCGATCCACGCATCCAAAATAAATCAAACTATCAAGAAAGATTTTTATTTTATAAAACTGGAATAAGAACTTTGTCTAATACATGGATTACACCATTACTTCCGTGCACATTTACTTCAATGACATTTGCGCCATCATTAGTAGAATCTTTTATAACGATTTCTTCACCTGAAATACTTTCAATAGTTATGTTTTGTTGGTTCAACATACCAATTGTCTGTCCTTCATTTAGACTAGAACTAAATGTTCTTCCAAGTGCAGCATGGTATTTTAACACCTCACTAATCTGGTCTACAGATAATCCTGCACCATTGTCAATTTCACCAAAAGCTTCATCTGTTGGTGCGAATACAGTCACATTGGTTGCATCTGTAAGCGCTTGAAGGATGTCAGCATAGTCTGGATTTGTTAATAAACTTACCAATACTGTAAATTCAGCATTTTCAGTCATTTTAGACATTGCATCTGCGATACCAACTACATTAGGAGCTGGTGGAACCAAAGTTCTGTTGATCACGTGAATCACACCATTGGTTTTTACAATATCAGTTGCAGTGATTTCAGTTAAGCCATTCACCAATACCCTACCTTGATTTAAATATCCAAGATAAATATTACCTCCTTCTAAAGTTGGAGCAATTCCACTTGCAGGAAGATCGGCAGCTTTAACTACTGAACCTAAAACATGATACTTCAATATTGGATCAAGGTCTTCTTTTTCTAAACCGTCTAAAGAAGTGATACCAGCGGCAACAAAACCATCGTTAGTAGGAGCAAAAACTGTTAAAGCAGGAGCAGTAGCAACTGTTTCTAAGAGTTCAGCTTTTCTTAAAGCAGCAGCAAGAATTGTAAAATTATTGTCAAAAAGAACAACTTCTGCAATCGTACCTACTGAGTAAGTAACATAACTTGGCAATAAAACGGCATCTACAACATGTGCTACACCATTAACAGCACTCAAATCAGCTGCAGTTACGTTTGCAGTGTTAATTTTAACACCATCTGTAAGATCAACAGTTACAAATTCAGGATCTGGTCCTCCAGGTATACCAGCTAATATAGTTGGTACATCTCCATTTTCTAATTGATCAGAAAATACAGCACCACCTAAAATGTGATAAGAAACAATTTCACTCAACAATGTAACTGGGATGTCGTCAATACTTTCTTTTCCTAAAACTGCTAACACACCTTCAAAAGCAGCATCAGTTGGAGCAAATACAGTAAGATCTGCCGTTGGGTCACTGGCAGCAGCTAATAAACCAGCTAATTCTGGTTTCAATAAAGCTTGTAATAAAATTGTGTGATCAGGACTTCCTGCAACGATCTGAGCTAATGTATTAGGATTGAATTCTGCGGGAATCAATACTTCGTCAATAATATGGATCACACCATTGGAAGCTAAAATATCTGCAACAGTAACATTTGAGGTACCGTTGATGGTAACACCACCAGCGTTTTCAACCTCCAAAGACTGTCCTGATAATAACGTTAGAACAGATCCATTCAATTGGTCTGATGTTAATTCGGCACCTGCTACGTGATACTGTAATAAAGATGTCAACAGAGAAGGTGTTGCAATAATGTTGCTAAGAATTGCTGGGTCCAACTTTTCAAATGCAGCGTTGCTCGGTGCAAACACTGTAAAAGGTCCGTCTGTCTGAAGCGCGTCAGTAAGTTCTGCAGCTACTAAAGCATCCACCAGAATGCTTAGTTGAGGTGTTTGAACAGCGATTTCAACGATGTTCAAGTCTTTTGTGTTGTTGTCGTCATCGTCACTACAACTTAATGTAAATAACGGAATGGCCATCAACAATACGGCCGTCGTAATTTTTTTTAGATAATTCATTTGGATCAAATTTTTCATTGTTTAATATTTAGTTATAAAAGTTCGACAAAGATAAGTAAAAAAATAGTTACTGTCCAAGAAAAAAGTGTAAAAATTGAACAAAATTAATATTTAATCTATTTTCCCTTGTTTTATAGAGGTAACTTTCTATATCTTTGTCCATCTATTAACCATAATAAACTATACATGATTACATATTCGGTTGCGCAAGTAGAGGCATTAACAGGTATTAAGGCGCATACTTTGAGAATCTGGGAGCGTCGATATAATTTTCTTGATCCAGCGAGAACTCCTACAAACATTAGGTATTATTCAGACAGGCAATTAAAAAAACTTTTGAACTTTGGGATTTTGGTGCGGAATGGGTATCGAATTTCTAAGCTGAGTGTTATGCATGATGAGCAGGTCTATGAGGAGGTTTCAAAAGTTTTGGCAGATCCAAGTTCTGAGTCAAGTGATGAAATGAAAGGGTTGACTTTGAGTATGTTGGAAATGAATGAAGAAGATTTTGATGACATATTTGAACGACAAGTAATTAGAAAAGGCTTTTTCCGTACCATAACCGAAACAATTTATCCCTTCTTACAATATGTTGGTGTGCTTTGGACGTCTAATAAGGCAATGATCGCACAGGAGCACTATATATCAAATTTGATCAGACAAAAATTAATTGCGGCTATAGAACGATTGACAATACCTCAAAAGGATGCACCTTCTATCATATTCTTTTTATTGGAGGGAGAGGAGCATGAGATTGGTATGTTGCTAGCCAGTTTTGTTGCAAAGGAGATGGGGTGGAACATTTATTATTTGGGGCTTGGAGTCCCTATCCCGAATATTAAAAAAGTAATTGAAATTGTTGAACCAGAGTTGTTGATGACCATGTTTGTATCGCCCAAAGTGAGTAAGGTAAATGGTTTTATAGAAAGGATTGTAGAAGGTAATAACGTGCCTTTTGTGATTTCTGGAAGTACTGAAAATTTGAAGACCGTTATAGATTCTGAGCAGATTCTTAAAATAGCTTCACCTGGAGATTTTCAATCTCATTTAACAAGAATTCAAAATAGTTTAAAAGCCTAAGCATGGATTTTTAAAAATCATGTTTTTGGTTGAAAACTTTTTTTGACTCTTATAATATTTTTTATAAATTGAAAAAATATTTTAAGGGAGAATCATCTCTAAGGTGGATTCTTAAAGTTTTAACATTTTTATCCATTTTCTGTAATGTAAAATTAACTTTAATGTCTATTTAGTTGAACAGGATATAACTTAGACAAAATAGTTCATAAAAAAACAAAAAAAGTTAGACAAAAATGTTGATTTTTATAAAAAATCAACTAATTTTGCCACCATATGATGAAAAAAGTAAGTGTTATTGGTTCTGGTTTTGCTTCGATTTCTGCCGCCTGTTATTTGGCTAAAGAAGGTTATGAAGTAAATGTTTATGAAAAGAATGATCAGTTGGGAGGAAGGGCCAGGCAATTTGTTCGAGATGGATTTAAATTTGATATGGGGCCAACCTGGTATTGGATGCCTGATGTTTTTGAACGGTTTTTTGCTGATTTTAATAAAAAACCTGCTAATTATTATCAGTTAGAGCGGTTAGGACCTGCCTACCGGGTGTATTTTGGAGAGCAGGATTTTATGGATATTTCATCAGACTTGGATGAAATTAAAGAAACCTTCGAGAAAGTTGAACCAAATGCCGCAAATGCTTTGACCAGCTTTTTGAAAAAAGCTGAAAAGAATTATGACGTAGCTATTAAGGACCTGGTATACAAACCTGGTTTGAGCCCATTTGAGTTGGTGTCAAAAGACACTGTGCTTGAAGTGCCGCAGTTTATAAGTACGATTCATGATGTGGCTAAAAGGAAGTTCAAAAGCCCTAGATTAAGACAGATCATTGAGTTTCCGGTATTATTTTTAGGTGCTAAACCTTCTATGACACCCGCTTTTTATAGTTTTATGAATTATGCAGATCTCAGTTTGGGTACATGGTATCCTTCCGGTGGTATGAAGTCAGTAGTGGATGGAATGATTCGTTTAGCAGAAGAAATGGGAGTTGTGTTTCATACAAATTCTGTAGTTTCAAAAATTACAACAACTAAAGATAAAAAGGTTCGCAGTATTGTTATCAACGAAGTGGAGCAACCTGTTGAGTTGCTTGTTTCTGGAGCTGACTATGCCCACACTGAAACTTTGTTGATCAAACAAGATCGGGTCTATAGTGAAGCTTATTGGAACAAAAAAGTGATGGCACCATCCTCACTCTTGTTCTATGTAGGGTTGGATAAAAAAGTGGAACAATTATTGCATCACACTTTGTTTTTTGACGTTTCCTTCGACGATCATGCTAAAGCTATTTACGATGATCCAAGTTGGCCTGAAAAACCACTGTTCTATGCGAGTTTTCCAAGTATCACAGACAGCAGTGTTGCACCTGAGGGTAAAGAGGCAGCTATTTTTTTAATACCTTTAGCCCCAGATCTTGAAGATACAGCGGCATTGAGAGAGAAATATTTTGATATCATCATCAATCGGCTAGAAAAATTGACAAGCCAAGACATCAGGTCATCCATTTTATTCAAAGAGTCCTATTGTGTTCAAGATTTTAAGGATGATTACAATTCTTTTAAGGGAAATGCTTATGGAATGGCAAATACCTTGATGCAAACTGCCTTTTTAAGGCCTAAACTAAAAAGTAAAAAAATTAAAAACTTATATTTTACGGGGCAACTAACGGTTCCTGGACCCGGTGTTCCACCCGCTCTGATCTCAGGTAAACTGGTTTCAGATCTATTAACTAAAGACAATTAACATGAAAGAATTATTCGACAAGCTATCTTATCAATGCTCGCACAAAGTGACCAGCATGTATAGTACTTCCTTTTCCCTTGCGGTTAAAATGTTATCTCCTAAAATTCAAAATGATATTTATGCTATTTATGGTTTTGTGAGGTTTGCTGATGAAATTGTAGATACTTTTCATGATTTTGATAAGAAAGTTTTACTCGATGAGTTTGAAAAGGACCTTTATAAGTCGATTGATAGAGGGATTAGTCTGAATCCTATTTTAAATTCATTCCAGGAAGTGGTGAATAAGCATGATATAGATGCGGCATTGATTGACCATTTTATGAAGAGCATGCGAGCAGATTTGTATAAAAATGAATACCAAAGTATAAAGGAGTATGAAGACTATATATACGGATCAGCTGATGTGGTAGGATTAATGTGTCTAAAGGTTTTCGTTCAAGGCGATCAAAAACGGTATGATGAATTGAAGTCACCGGCGATGAAATTGGGAAGCGCCTTCCAAAAAGTGAATTTTCTGAGAGATCTGAAAGACGATACTGAACACCTGCATCGCTCTTATTTTCCTCATATTCAAGGTGGCATTATCGATGGTGTAGCTAAAGAACAAATTATAGCAGAGATCAACCAAGATTTTGAGGAAGCCTATGCTGGTATTGTTCAATTACCTATTGAGGCTAAGTTTGGAGTGTATACTGCATTTATATACTACAGAAAATTATTGAGAAAATTAACAGTTACTGAAGCAAGTGAAATAAGGGAGAAAAGGATTCGAATCAGTAATCCAATGAAAATGTTCCTGTTGACCAAATCGTTTGTAAATTATAAGTTGAATTTACTTTGATAAGAGAATGGGTCATATTAGGTCTAATGTTTGTAACTTTGATACCTCAGGCGGCGCAAGAAAATAAGGCTTTAGAAATGATTAGATCAGAATTTCAAGAAATCAATAGCGAAGAAGATATTGAAAAAATACTGACCTTTCAAAATGAAGGTGCTTCTAAGAATGAGTTACTAATGATCAAAGCATATCAGGCTGCAGCTACTTGTATGATGGCTAATTATGTGTTCTCTCCAATGTCGAAATTGAAATATTTCAACGAAGGCAAAAAAAACTTAGAGGAATTGATTCTTTCAAAAAAGGATGTTGAAAATGTTTATTTGCGGTTGTTGTTGCAATTGAACGTGCCTACAATTCTTAATTATGATGAAAATATTGAGGAAGATGTGGCCTATCTGGATGCAACTTTGGCGAAGTCACCAATTGACTTAACCTATAAGAATGCGATGATCAAAAATTTGGTAAGTGTGGCCAAGAAAAAAGAATTAAAAGATGTTTTACTGCTGATTGACGTAGTGGAACAGAGCTGATAAAAAATTGAGAAAATGATGTTGTTTATTACTATTTTGATTACTACCGTTTTAATGGAAGGAGTTGCCTGGGGAATGCATAAATATGTGATGCATGGGCTTTTTTGGAATCTACATGAAGACCATCATGTTCGGGATAACCATGATTCATTTTTAGAACGTAATGATTCTTTTTTCGTCTTTTTTGCAATTATATCCATCACAGCCTTTTCTTTGTGGTCTATTTTTGGTTGGCAAATCAGCCTGGGTGTAGGGATAGGTGTATTTATTTATGGAGCTATATATTTTGTCATCCACGATCTATTTATTCATCAACGCATCAAGATCTGGAGAAGAACCAAGAATCCATATCTTTTAGCTTTAAGAAGAGCTCATAAAATACATCACAAACATCTTGGTAAACAGGATGGAGAATGTTTTGGTATGTTATGGGTCCCGATGAAGTATTACCAAGGAAAATATTAAATGATGTCGCTTTACCTTTGGCTAAATCTTCTTTCTATTTCAGTACCATTGCTGGTTTCATTTCATCCTAGAATAAGACTGTACAAGCGTTGGAAGTCTTTGTTTCTTGCGCTCTTGATCACATTGGTCCCTTTTATTATTTGGGATGTGTATTTTACCGTACAAGGTTATTGGGGTTTTAATGACACCTATCTTTCAGGTTTATATCTGCTGCATTTGCCCATTGAGGAATGGCTGTTTTTTATTTGCATTCCCTATGCCTGTGTTTTTACTCACTTATCAATCTTAGAGATTAACCCTAAATTGTCCTTGTCTGAAAAAATAAGCAATTGGATTACTATTGGATTATTTGTGATCTTTGTTTTGGTATTGGTTTTTAATTTTGACAAAGCTTATACAGCAGTTGATATGATCTTTGCGATCATAACTCTTGTTTTGGTGAAAAAGTTTAACCCTGATTTGCTGAAGAGCTTTTACCTCACCTTCTTGTTTATGCTTATTCCCTTTTTTATAGTCAATGGCATACTTACAGGAACAGGAATAGAAGGGAATGTGGTATGGTATAATGATGCAGAGAATTTAGGGATAAGAATAGGTACGATTCCTATAGAAGATAGCGGATATGCCTTTTCATTGATTTTGCTCAATTTATGGCTCTTTTTTAAGTTTAGTTCAGTCAATGCATCTAAAGGGGAAGAAAAATAAAATGATTGGTTTTAAACCATCATATCTTTAGGTACAATAACTGGTGTTTTATGCCGACCTCTTCAAATTCCTCTCCATATACTTGAAATCCTAGTTGTTCATAAAACGAGGTCACTTCGGTTCTGGAATGGATCTCAATCTGCTTGATTCCTTTTGATCCTGCAAAGGCAATTAAAGATTTGACAAGTAGCCTGCCCGCTCCTTTTCCTTGCCAGGAGATAGCAACAGCCATTTGAATCAATTGAGCTTTAAAAAACGACTTATCTAATGGAACTAGCAGCACACAGCCAATGAGTTCCGATTGTTCCATAGCCACAAAATGCCATGATTTTGCATCATTCATTTCCCACCCAAAATCCGGGATTCCGATTGGCCTTAAAAGAATTTTATTTCTAAGTTCACGCTCCTTTTGATAGAGTGGATCTTCCAGGTTGATTCTTATTATTTCTGGCATATGATGTTTTTTACAACAATGAAAACATGCTTTCAAGAACTTTTGTATTTTCTTCTAAGGCTTTTTCCTGTGCTCCAGAACCGTACATTAGATCAAGCCTGTTTTGATAGGTTTTCGTTATTTTATGACGAACCATTTTTAAAGTTGAATTGATCATTTGATTATCTTCAGAAAACTCTTCGGTCACAATCTGGAAATTCGTAGGGATCCATTTGCCAGGAAACTTGTCTTTGAATTCTTTTTGTTTTGAAAATAACAGCACTTCGTTTTTAAGATGCTTGTTTAGCCCTTCATAAGTCTTAATACCTTCTTTTTTAACCATTTCTTCCACGTCCTTTTTAGTTAAAGTAATGAGGGCTGTCGTATATTTTTGGTGGTCATTGTAGATCATGATCTGATGGATGCAGGCAGAAGAGTTTACAATGGCTTCTTCTATTTCTTCAGGAGAGTATTTTTCTCCATCTTCAGAGATGAGTAAGGCTTTTTCTCTACCCACTACAACCAAAAAATCATCCTTATCCATATAACCCAGATCCCCTGTAAACAGCCAGCCATCTTTTATGGTTTCTGAGGTTGCAGTTTCGTTTTTATAATAGCCCTTCATCACATTGTCTCCCTGAATGACTATTTCGCCCTTTTCTCCCTGTGCCAGTTCCTTTCCGTTTTCATCGCAAATCTTACAAGTGATGCCCTTAAGGACTTTGCCTGAAGTACCCATTTTATGAGCAAAAGGGGTATTGGTGGAGATAATAGGAGTGGCTTCTGTCAAACCATATCCCTGATAGATAGGAATCCCTATTGCTTTATAGAATTGTTGTTGCTTGATATCCAGCAAAGCGCCCCCGCCTACAAAAAATTCAATTTTTGGTCCGAAGATCAATCTAAGTTTACGAAAGATTAGTTTTTCGGCTAGCAGCATATTCAAATAAGTACCGGCCTGTATAGCCCATCCTGGTCTTGAAAACCCATCACCGTTTCTTTTTATAGCGGCCTCAATTCCTCTGTTGAAAATGCCTTCAACAAGTCCCCCTTTCGCTTTTATTCCATCTTTAAACTTTTGAATAAAATTACTGGTTAAAGCGGGTACGGTCAAAAGGAAATTGGATTTGGCTTCAACCAGGTTCTTAGGTATGTTTTTTAAGGCATTTACACTTCCTCCCCGAGCATCCACAAAATAGAGCGAAAGTCCCTTTACCAAAGCCGTATAGATACCTACTGTATGTGCAAAGGAATGATCGGTTGGCAGAATAAGGAGCGTTGATATTTTTTCTTTGATCTGAAAGGTAGCAACGGCAGCATGACTGTTGGAATAATAATTTGAATGCGTCAACATAATACCTTTTGGGTTGCCCGTGGTTCCCGAGGTGTAGGAGATGGTCACCACCTGATCTTCCTTGGTAGTATTTTCTATCTCTACAAGTCTTTCCTCATGATCTTGTAAATTTTTCTTTCCCAGAGCATATAAATCATCTACAAAAAGTAGGTCGTTTTCATTAAAACCGTATTGAGTACATTGCTTACTGATCTTTTCGGAAGGCCTGTCAAGTATAATCAAACGCAAGGAACCATTTTCATATTTATCCCATTGACTGATCACTTTTTCCAAGGTGTTTTCGGAGATAACAAAAAAGCTGGCATCTGAATGATTAACCCTGAATGGTGCTTCTTCCGGAAGTAATTTGATCGACAGTGGTACTGAAATTCCACCTCCGTATAAGACTGCGAATTCTGCTATGATCCAGTCGCTTTTCGCTTCAGACAGTATGGCTACTTTACTATCTTTAATAAGACCCAGTTCCAAAAAAGCAGCAGCGAGTTGTCTCGATTTCAACCTAGCTTCACGAAAGGAAGTCCTGACCCATCCCTTGTCATCTTTTGAACTCAAATAAGGATCATTAGCATACTTGGTGACGGCCTTATTAAGCATTGAAAAAACTGTTCTTTGACTCATCGTTTGAATAGATTAAGTTGCTAAAATACCTTTTTTTGTCAAATTGGATATCCCTGTAAAATGATTAACTTTGAATGATCCGTTTATTTAGCATAAAGATGCATATTCAACCATCAGAAGCTTTGGTAAATCTCGAAAATTCACCAAAAGAGTTTATAGAATTATTCCAGCATGGTAGTTTGTCAGTTGAGGTATACAAGCCTGAATTGACTGATCAGCAAACACCTCATGACAGAGACGAAATCTATGTGGTGATCTCGGGTTCCGGGAAGTTTTTAAATGGAAAGAGCACCGTCGATTTTAAGGCAGGAGATTTTTTATTCGTTCCTGCCGGAATTGAACATCGTTTTATTAATTTTACCAGCGATTTCTCTACCTGGGTCTTTTTTTACGGATCCCATGGGGGAGAGGCAACAGAAAAATAGCGCAATGACAGTACCAAAGTTTTTATTAGGAGACAATACCGATCATCCCGAAGATATCTTTATTGTTCATACTGAGTACCCACACTTTATCATTAATTTGTTAAATGATGATGTTGAATGGTTTGATGAATTAAGGGGAGATGAATCAGAAATCGCAGTTGAAATTGCTGGTCTTATTGAAGAAGCAAGTATTTTTTATGATCGCGAAATGGAAAGATATACTGAAGAATAAAACTATTTACTTTTTTGCTTTTCTGACCAATTCTAATTGGTCTACATCGGTTTTAGCGGTGAACAACCCGTAATTGATGGTTGCCATGTTTTTCTCTAATTTATCAATGGTACCTTTGGCATTACCTTCTTTTAACCTTACTGTGTCATTGATCTGGAAATGATAGTCTTTTATAAAAATAGCTTTTTCTCTTTCAACCTTTTCTTTTTTGACCCTTATTTTTTTTACTTCTGGTAGTATTTCCTGTTCAATTTTTTTAAGCTCAGCCTCTTTGAGTTGTTGTCTTTGCTTAAACTCCTTATTGATCTTTGTTCTTTCTCTTTTAGACAATGGTTTTTCCTTATGGTCGTTCTTTTTCTTGAACTCCTCCTTGATTTTTTCTTTTTTCGTGAGTTCGCTTTTAGTCTGTTCTATCAATGACCATTTCATAAATTCATCCCTGAGTTCTTTCTTATTTTTAGTCTGGAGGAATTTGTTTAATAGTTCATTGGTTTTGCGACCATAGGAAAGCATTTTTTGATTGTTGTCATATAACTCCTGAAAACTCTCAATTTTATCCTGAATCTTTTGTTGTTGTTTTAACAGTTTTTCGGCATTTGCTTTCGCGGCTGCCTGTTCTTTCATAAGGCCGTCGGCTCTTCTTTGAAGCTCATTTCTTTCTTTCTGTAATTTGGCGATCGTTTTGTCAAGACGAATCTTTTCTCTTTCCACTTTTTTCTTAGCTCTATTGATCAGACTATATGGGATCCCATTTTTTTGAGCCACTTCAAAAGTAAAGGAACTGCCTGCTTGCCCGGTATGCAATTTAAAGAGGGGTTCAAGGGATCTTTGATCGAATTGCATATTGGCATTCGTTACATGTTCCAATTCACTTGCCAGCACTTTTAAATTTGAGTAATGGGTGGTAATGATTCCATAAGCGCCTTTTTCATAGAATTCTTCAAGAAATACTTCGGCAAGTGCACCACCAAGTTCCGGATCACTTCCGGTACCAAACTCATCGATTAGAAACAGGGTATTGTCATTACACCTTTTGAGAAAATTTCTCATGTTTTTAAGACGGTAGCTATAGGTGCTCAATTGATTTTCAATAGATTGATTGTCACCGATATCAGTAAGGATTTTATCAAAAATACTTACTTCACTTTTTTCATGCACTGGGATCAGGATGCCACTTTGAAACATGACCTGGAGTAAACCTATTGTTTTTAAAGTTATACTTTTCCCTCCCGCATTTGGTCCGGAGATAACTATAATTTGCTGATTTTTATGCAGCTCTAAGGTTTGAGGGATGGTACCTAATCCTTTTTGGGTATTTTCCAACAAAAGAATTGGGTGGTAGGCATCTTTTAAATATATTTTTTTATCTCTGACAATTTTTGGCATACATGCCCCTATGTTTTGAGCGTATTTTGCTCTCGCACCGATGCTGTCTAAATGAGACAGGTAGTGCTGGTATTTTTCCAGAAGCGGGCCATAGGGCCTGATCAGAATTGTGAGGTTCTTCAGGATCTTCACGATCTCCTCTTGTTCTTCGTATTTGATGTTCTGCAGTTCTCTTGAGAGTTGAAGCGTAGCTTCGGGAGCGATATAAACGATACTTCCGGTCCTGGAATTCCCCATAATGGCCCCGTTGACTTTTTTTCGATACATGGCCTGAACTGCCAAAACTCTTTGGTTGTCAACAACCGATTCTCTGATGTCATCCAAATAGCCCTGTGAAGAATAATGTGCTAAAGCTTTGTTGAAGCTACCACCCAATTGCCCTCTTATTTTGTTAATTTCTTTCCTGATATTTTGCAAAGCCGCAGAAGCGTTATCAACAACTTCCCCGAAAGGGGAAATGAGCGATCTTATTTGAGTGCCCATTAATTTGTTAAATTCAATATCTTCAGACTCTGTGAATAGGGTAGGGTAATAATCCTTAAACTTTTTAAAGAACATTAGTAAATCATTGACATTTTCAGACATTGAGGCAATCTTGATAAATGCATTTCCTTCAAGAAAACTATCTTCAATACCTAAAAGCGAAATTTCTTTACTGATCTCTTCAAAATAGTGACTCGGAATACGATTCTCATTTTCAAATGCAGACAAGTATTCATTTACCTGATGTAAGGTTGATTTTAACTCAAGAGATCTGTTGATAGGCCTAATATGCTTAACCTTCTTTCTTCCAAGATCAGAAATGCAATATTCCTCTATTGTTTCCAATACTGTGGAAAATTCGAGATCAATTAATGTTTTATCTGTTATGTTCTGTGCCAAAACCTTAAATTTGTCACGGCAAAAATAACCAAATTTATACTATGAATATAGCAATCTCTGAGAGTTGGAAATTTGTATTGCATAAGGAGTTTGAAAAAAGCTATTTTTCCAAGTTAACGAGCTTTGTAAAGGCCGAGTACAAGACATATACCTGTTATCCGAAAGGTGGTGAAATATTTGCTGCCTTTGATCGATGTAGTTTTGAAGATGTTAAAGTAGTCATCCTGGGCCAAGATCCCTATCACGGAGTAGGTCAGGCCAACGGTTTGTGTTTTTCAGTACATGAATCTTTGCCCCATCCTCCATCTTTGAGGAATATTTATAAAGAATTGGAACAGGATATTGGTAAGCCATATCCGGTTAGTGGAGATTTAAGTGCCTGGGCCGATCAGGGAGTTTTACTTTTGAATGCGACCCTTACCGTGCGTGCTTCAGAGGCGGGTTCGCATCAGCGCCAAGGTTGGGAGACATTTACAGATGCGGTCATTCAAGAATTATCGGATGAAAAGGAAAATCTAGTTTTTTTACTTTGGGGAGGTTATGCCAAAAAAAAGGGCAGCAAAATAGATCAGGAGAAACATTTGGTGTTAACCAGTGGTCACCCTTCACCTTTAAGTGCTAATAGAGGTTATTGGTTTGGAAACAAGCATTTTAGTAAAGCCAATGCCTATTTGCGAAAAACAGGAAAGCAAGAAATTAGATGGTGATCATCTACTTCTTAATTACGATATGATGTTAGTTATTCTTTAGCGGTATATTTTTTAAAATTTCCTGCAAGAATTTCCAAAACCTTAAAGAAGAAGAAATACTGGCCCTTTCGTCAGGAGAATGAGCACCTTTGATGGTCGGACCAAAGGAGATCATGTCCATTTCAGGATAATGAGTACCCAAAATACCACATTCCAATCCTGCATGACAGGCCACCACAGCAGGTTTGCTTTTAAAGACATCCTCATAAATTCCTGTAAGGACTTTTAATATGGCTGAATCTCTATTTGGGTTCCAACCTGGATAGGCACCTGAAAATGATACCTTAAATCCCTGATCTTCAAATGACGTTTTTAAAGAATTTGCTACTGCTTCCTTGCTAGCCTCTGCTGAAGACCTTGTAAGGCATAAAATTTTGATCTGCCCATTTTTGACCATCACACGCGCAATATTGTTAGAGGCTTCCACAAGATCAGGTATTTCTTCACTCATTTTATACACTCCATTAATGGCATTCTCCAATGCGAGAATTAACTCTTTTTGAGTCATTTGATCCATACTTGAAAATTCTCCTTCCACCTCATTTAAAGCGCATAATAGACCAGGTTCAATGGTTGTATATATGGTCTTTAATTCGGCACAATAGTCCTGGTATGCTGTTCTTAAAGCTTTAGCATCTTCTGATTTGCATAAGAATAGTACTTCACTTTCCCTGGGTATGGCATTTCTAAGTCCGCCACCGTCGATACTGACGATGCGTACAATGTTTTCAACTCTTTGCAAAAAAGAATTCACGAGTTTGTTTGCATTTCCAAGCCCCTTATGAATGTCCATTCCTGAATGACCTCCCTGTAATCCATTGATGACAAATTTAAAAGCTGGATCTTTATCAATATTCTTGATCTTAGGGTAGGTTTTAACTGCAGTGATGTCAATACCTCCGGCGCAGCCTATATCTATCTCGTCATCTTCCTCAGTATCAAGGTTGAGTAGAATTTCTCCGTTTAGGTATCCGGCCTGCAGGCCTTGAGCGCCCGTCATTCCGGTTTCCTCATCAATTGTAAATAAGGCTTCCAGGGGAGGATGTATCATGTCATCAGAGGATAATACACTCATAATGGCTGCCACGCCAAGACCATTATCAGCTCCCAGAGTTGTACCTCTGGCTCTGACCCAATCTCCATCTACATACATTTTAATACCTTCAGCATCAAAGTCAAAGTCAGTATCTGCATTTTTTTGGTGAACCATGTCAAGGTGTGACTGCAATACCACTGTTTTTCTATTTTCCATACCCGACGAACCGGGCTTACGTATAATTACATTACCAACAGGGTCAACAATGGTTTCAAGACCAAGGTTTTTACCAAAAGAAACCATGAATTCAACGATTCGATCTTCTTTTTTAGAAGCTCGTGGTATCGCATTAATGTCAGCGAAATGATTCCATAATATTTTTGGTTCCTGATCTCTTACAGCTGTATTTTTCATGTTCTTTTTGTTTGTGATTGATTGTAAAATAAAAGCACTAATCTACTTCAATGATTACTTGTTCCAGGGGTTTTCTTACTTTTTTCATAGAACTCATGATGTCGTCACTGGCTCTATACCCTACAGGAAGCAGTAATACAGATCTCAGGTTCATTTTTCCGAGCTTCAGGATTTCGTCAAACTTAACCGGGTTAAACCCTTCCATTGGGCACGAATCTATTCGCTGTTCGGCACAAACCGTCATAAGGGTACCAATTGAAATATAGGCCTGATAGATTGCCGAAGTATCAATTTCCTCACGATTTTTGTTTTTATAGATTGTTTTCAACTGGTTTCGAAATTTCCCTACAATCTCTTCTGTGGTGCCTCGAATGTTTTTTTCAAGATCGAAATAGGTATCTATATCATGCTCATCAAAAGCTGTATCGATACAGATGACAAACAAATGGGAGCAGGTAGTAATCTGTGGTTGAAAATAAGCGTGAGGAAGCAATTCGGCCTTGAGCGCATCACCTTTTACGACCAGCATTTTTAAAGGTTGGAGCCCGAATGAGGTAGCTGAAAGATTAAATGCTTTTATTAAATCATCCAGTTGATCCTGATCTAATTTTCTATTTTTATCGAATTTCTTACAAGCATAACGCCATTTGAGACTTTGGATAATATTATTTTCTGAGTTCATATATAAATTAGTATGATAAATTGAAGTTGGCGATCATTGAATTTCACGAACTCAATGATTGCATCCTGACCAGATTGAAATAGACCCCTTTCTTTTTTAATAACTCCTCATTTTTCCCTTGTTCTACGATCTTCCCTTTTTGCATGACGACAATCATGTCTGCATTTTGAATGGTTGATAACCTATGAGCAATAACAATAGAGGTCCTATTTTTCATCATTTTTTCTATGGCATCCTGAACCAGTCTTTCAGACTCTGTATCAAGAGCAGAGGTAGCTTCGTCAAGTATCATAATAGGAGGGTTTTTAAGCACTGCACGGGCGATACTCAAGCGCTGTTTCTGCCCACCTGATAATTTATTACCACTATCACCTATATTCGTGTCATACCCTTTTGGTAGATCTTTTATGAACTCGTCTGCATTGGCAATCGTCGCAGCTGATAAAATTTCTTCATCTGACTTATCAGTGACTCCCAAAAGTATATTGTTCTTAATGGTATCATTAAACAAAATTGAATCTTGTGAGACTAATCCCTGAAGACCTCTTAACGATTTTTTAGTAATGTCGCGAATGTCTGTCCCATCAATCTTAATACTGCCTTTATTTACATCATAAAACCGGGTAATTAAATTGGCAATTGTTGATTTACCACTACCGGACTGACCTACAAATGCAACTGTTTTTCCTTTTGGAATCTCCAAAGAAAAATTTTCCAGCACATAGTCATCTTCGTATTTAAAAGAAATATTTTCAAAAGAAATGCCTGAATCGAAACTGCCTTTTACGATGGCATTGTCTTTATCTTTTAAAGGAGATACTGTATTTAAAATTTCTAAAACACGTTCTGCCGCGGCATCCCCTTTTTTAACTCCATAAACTGCTTTAGAGATGGCTTTTGCGGGAGTAAGAATGTTATAAGCCAATCCCATAAAAACAATAAAAGCGTCCGGGGCTAAGGTCTTTTCGACGAGCACTAAAGAACCTCCATACCAAAGTAAAATAGCAATTACACCGATGCCTAAAAACTCACTCGTTGGAGATGCTAGGTTTTGCCTGTTTAAAAGCGAGTTTGAAAAATGATAAAATTTCGATGTAGAAGCTTGGAATTTTGAATTAAAATACCCTTCGGCATTGAATCCTTTTATGACCCTTAGGCCGCCAAGTGTTTCTTCCAAAATAGATAAAAAATACCCTTGTTCTTTTTGAACGCTATCTGATTTTTTTTTCAGGGATTTTCCCACTAACGAAATAATATACCCCGATACAGGAATAAAAATAAATACAAATAATGTAAGCTGCGGACTTAAGGCAAGCATCGCGATTATTGTAAACATGATTGTCAAGGGTTCTCTAACGATCAATTCTAAAATCGATAAAAATGAATGCTGTATTTCCAACACATCGGTTGAGACCCGCGCAATTAAGTCACCTTTTCTTTTTTCGGAAAAATAAGATAGAGGTAAGTCTACCGTTTTTTCATATAAATCATTTCTCAAGTCTTTTAGGACACCATTTCGTAAAAACGTAATAAAGAACATCGCTAAATACCCAAAGATATTTTTCAATAAAAATGTCGAAATGATAATGATAATCATAAATAGCAATGCTTTTAACTCACCTTCGCTATTTACTTTTTGGGTAATAAAAAAATTAATATAATTTTCAATATAATCGCCAAGTTGCTTGATTCCTGTATAAACGGGAGCTGTGTTTATCGGCTCTGAACTTTTGAACAAAACTTTTAACATTGGCATCAAAGAAACAAAAGCCAATGTGCCAAATAAGGCATAAAATATATTACTGATGATATTTAAAACACCAAATCTTTTATAAGGTTTGGCATACATCAAAATTTGTTTGAAATATTTCATCAATTATATTTGGCCATTCCGTTGTTTAATTCAGCTTAAATTCTTTAATAATACTTTGGATCTTTTGATCTAGATCAGCTTCTACCTGTTTGGCATCTTTTGTATCGTTCAGTGCAGTATGTACGCTGAAATAAAATTTGATCTTTGGTTCAGTTCCACTTGGTCTGGCAGCCATTCGGGAGCCTTCTGCTGTTTGATAGATCAAAACGTTGGATTTTGGAAGATCGATCACAGTTTCTTCACCCGTGATCAGGTTCTTACAAACCGAGGTTTGATAGTCAAATAGGAAATTCACTTTTTCTCCATGCATCTCAGTAACGGGAGAGTTTCTCATATCGACCATCATTTGCTCTATTTCCTTTGCTCCTTCAACCCCTTTTTTTACAACCGAAATAAGGTGCTCTTTATAAAAACCATGTGCTGCATACAGTTGCAGCAATTCTGCATAAACGGAAGTGCCATTATTTTTAGCCTGGGCCGCAATTTCACAAGCAAGCAGTGTACTTGATACGGCGTCTTTATCTCTTACAAAATCACCCACCATAAATCCAAAACTTTCTTCACCACCTCCAATAAAATCTTCTTTTCCTTCAGCTTCCCTGATCATTTTGGCGATCCATTTAAAACCGGTGAGACCCACTTTCGTATTCACGCCATAACTAGCTGCCAATACATTGATCATGGGAGTAGAAACGATAGTAGAACCTACGAATTGCTTTCCATTAATCCTGCCTTCTGTCTGCCATTTTTTAAGGAGTGCATTGACCAAAACAACAAAAGTTTGATTTCCATTGAGCAAGACAAGTTTATTGTGAAGATCTCTTACGGCTATTCCCAAACGGTCACAATCAGGATCAGTACCAATAACGATATCTGCTCCTATTTCATCGGCCAAGTCAGTAGCCATTTTAAGTGCTGCTGGTTCTTCAGGATTCGGAGAAGCAACAGTAGGAAAATCTCCGTTTGGTTCTCTTTGCTCTTCAACAATACTAACATTCGTAAATCCTGCAAGTTCTAAAGCTCTTGGAACCATTGTAATTGAGGTACCATGCAATGAGGTAAATACTATTTTTAACTGATCGCGATTTTTGGTATCCTTAAAGGTTGAATTGGCGACCGCTTCTTCCGCAAACTTTTTGTCTATCTCTTCTCCTATCATATGGATCAAAGAGCTATTGGCTTCAAATTTGATATCCTCAAATTTTACTTTATTGATTTCATCTATAATTTCTCCATCCTGTGGTGGAATAATCTGCCCACCGTCATTAAAATACACCTTGTATCCATTGTATTCCGGTGGATTGTGCGAGGCAGTCAATACGATACCTGCATCACAATCAAGTTCCCTTACTGCGTATGAAAGTTCAGGTGTTGCCCTAAGATCTTCGAATAAGTAAACGATGATATTGTTGGCAGAAAACACGTCGGCCACTGATTGGGCAAAGAGCTGACTATTATGACGACAGTCAAAAGCAATGGCCACTTTAGGTTGTTTATTCGGAAAGCTTTTCAATAAATAATTTGACAAGCCCTGGGTGTTTTTCCCCAAGGTATATTTATTAATTCTATTGGTTCCAGCTCCCATTATGCCTCGCATACCTCCTGTTCCAAATTCGAGGTCTTTATAGAACCTGTCAGTAAGGTTTTTTGAATCACTGTTAAGGAGTTCCTGAATCTCTTTTTGTGTTGCTGTATCAAAGGGTGCTTTGATCCATTGTTTGGCTTTGTTGATAATTTCGCTTGTATTCATGTTGTATTGGAGTTTAAAGGAACAAAGATAAACTTTTTGGGATGATTTTAAATCCTGTAAAAGCCATCATTGTAAAGGTTTTTTACTTTTTTAAAGTAGCTTGAATTTTCATATGTTAAAGATCAAACCAACTGTTGTTATTGGAGATTAATTTTGTCGCTAATTGAATATCGTTTTGTTTTTCTTTTTGACCTTAAAATTAGTTCTCCCAAGAAGCCTGCTAAAAAGAGTTGTGACCCCAGAATCATGGAAGTGAGAGCAATAAAGAACCATGGGTTATTGGTGATCAAAATTGTGGGTTCATGCTGGTATAATTTTATGAGTTTTGAAACGCCGATAATAATTGCAGAAAGGAAACCTACTATAAAAACAATGGTTCCCAGCAATCCAAAAAGATGCATGGGTCTTTTTCCAAATTTGGTCAAAAAATTAATAGTGATCAGGTCAAGAAACCCATGTATAAATCGATCTATACCAAATTTGGTAGATCCGTATTTTCTCGCTTGATGAATGACCACTTTTTCTCCAATATGGTGAAACCCGGCATTTTTTGCCAATACGGGAATGTATCGGTGCATTTCTCCATAAACATCAACGTTTTTTACCACTTCATTTTTATAGGCCTTCAATCCACAATTAAAGTCATGAAGCTCCAGGCCAGAAGTTTTCCTGGCAGCCGCATTGAATAATTTTGAAGGAATGTTTTTTCGAATTTTAGAATCGTATCGCTTTTTTTTCCAGCCTGAGATAAGGTCATATCCTTCAGTCTGTATCATTTGAAATAATTCTGGTATTTCATCAGGGCTGTCCTGCAAATCCGCATCCATGGTAATCACAACATCTCCAGAAGCTTGTTTGAACGCAGCGTTTAAAGCTTGTGATTTTCCGTAATTGCGTTGAAACCGTATACCTTTCACTGAAGGATTGGTCTTTGAAAGTGTTTCAATCTTATGCCAGGATGCGTCATCGCTCCCGTCATCAATAAAAAGCAACTCATATGAAAAACGATTGGACTGCATGACTTTTGCAATCCAATCGTGTAATTCTTGTAATGATTCTTCCTCATTTAAAAGAGGAACAACTATGGATATATCCATCTAAAATGGTTTATGCGTCTTCTTCTGATTTTTTCATGATCAAACCAGCGATCAAAGAAATGATTAAACCAAAGAAAAGACTCATGATTAAAGTAATGGTCACATTAACACCAGTGCTGGCAAACATGGCTGCATTTTTTTTAGCTCCTTCTAATTGTTCATCTGTTAAATTTGGATAATTTTCCAAAATCATTTGCTCTTGAACTTTTACCATATTGGTAAAAAAGTCAGGTTCTATCATATTGTAAAAAATCAACAAATAAACTATATAAATCACTGCCGAAATAAGTGAAATTCCCAAACCAGTTTTAATCGACTCACCGACACTTAAAAACCCAGAATTCATTTCTTTTACTTTTATAAGTCCAAGAACGATAATTGTTGAAGTAATTACTATTGACGCTATCATCAATGACCAATGGGGTTGGTATATATCACCAAACACATAATTGACTAAAGCGAATATTATTGATACGAATCCTAACAATAATCCGTAATTCAACATGATTGATTTTCTTGAGTTTTGGGTTTGGTCTTCCATGGTATTTATTTTTAAGGTTTAACAAATATAAATAATAAAATGTATTCACATCATTAGTATGCCTTCAAAATAAAAAGTTACAAAAAAAAGCTTGTTTAATTGCAAAAGGGTAGTATTTTTGCAGCGGCAAGTCCTGCACAACCAGCTCCCTTTGAATCCT
>RCNE010000469.1_pt1 | contig 21858 bp, 22 predicted proteins | sample 2041361 | NCBI WGS metagenome assembly RCNE01 (sample SAMN09708229, study PRJNA481090) | Marine sediment metagenome, whole genome shotgun sequencing project.
CTTAGACTTTCATTGTATGCAGACCAGTTCGTGACACGGTACTTTGCTTTGGGAATTTTGGCGCGACGGGCATCATTGAATTTGTAGGGGATCTACCATCGCTCGCGTCAGAGAAAACGTCCGAAGTACTGCGACCCGGCGATCCATGCAAAAAGGCCGCAGCAGGCCTATACGGGGTTTCGCCGCTGTTGGAAGGTGCACATCTATTACCAGAAATGCGTTGCTTCGGAAAACACCCTTGCGAGAGTTGGGTAACCTGTGCGAGTAATAGGGAGCTTGGTGTTCCCGTGCGGAGCCTAAGAGGGAATCTGGTGAGAACTTGTTCAATACCAGAGCCGCCCCCGCGACTGTAAGCGGTGAGCTTGCGCCCATTATCCCACTTGCCCACACGGGGCAGGGAAGGGGGGCAAAGGCCACGACCCGCGAGCCAGGAGACCTGCCAAGCGTAACGGTGAAACCAATTCCGTCGGGTGTGACGGGCAGGAGTGAATATTATGACGAAGAACATTACAACCCGTACCGAAACCCAAAACGTATCGCGTTATTTGCCCGTGCTTTTCGCCGGTGTCTTGGGTTTGGCGGTCATCATATTGGCCGGGCACGTACAAGCCGCGGCATTGCATGATGCAGCACATGATGTGCGCCACGCGACCGGCTTTCCCTGCCACTAAAATGACCCAGAAAATTTTGGTCAGCGCGTTGTTCGCTGGTGCATTGGCGGGCCTGTTGGCCGGCCTGTTGCAGTTGCTATTCGTGCAGCCTGTTTTGCTGCACGCAGAGCTTTATGAAGGCGGCGATCTGGTGCATTTTGGCGGCACGCTTGTGTCTGCCAACCCAGAGCTGCCCGGGTTTGAGCCGGTCCGTGACGGGCTCAGCCTCGTATTTACGATGCTGACCTACACCGGCTATGCACTACTTTTGATAGCGGCGATGTCGTTTGCGGACGAACGCGGGTTTGGCGTGGATGCGCGTACGGGCATTATCTGGGGGATCGCCGGTTTTGTGGCGTTCCATTTGGCGCCGGGCATTTCGCTTGCACCCGAGGTGCCGGGCGTTTCAGCAGCTGATGTCGGTGCGCGGCAGATTTGGTGGTTCGCGACCGTTGCCGCAGCAGTAATCGCCTTGGCACTCATCGCATTCGGCAAAAGCTGGGCTGCGTGGGGTGTTGCAGTGATACTGCTAATGGCGCCGCATCTTATCGGCGCACCTGAACCAGCAACGTTTGCAGGCACGACACCACCCGAAATTGCGGGCCTGTTTGCTGCACGCGCTTTTGGTGTGGGACTGGCAGCATGGGTTATCCTCGGATGTGCTGCAGGTTTCTTTTGGCGCCGTGAAATTGAGCGGGTGCACTGATGGACCGCCTCGGACTATTTCTCATCGGCCTTGTTTTTGGAGGCGGAGTTGGCTTCCTTGTCGCCGCTTCCAACGGTATCACGCTCGACGGTCACGACCATGCAATCGACCACGGCGCAGGGCATCAGATGGCAGACGGGGATCATGGCAACCACGATGCCCCGCTCGAGGTGGTAGGCGGTGCTGTGCCCCGCGTTGAAATCATGGTGATGCCTGATCCGGTTTCCGGCTTTAACGTACATGTGATGACCACAGATTTCACCTTTGCACCGCGTGCCGCTGGGATGGTACATGTTGAAGGTGAAGGCCACGCGCATGTTTATATCGACGGCACCAAATTGTCGCGGCTTTACGGTGAATGGATGCACATCGCTTCGCTGCCCAGTGGCGAGGTCGAGGTCGAAGTGACATTGAATTCTAATGATCACCGCACCCTGAGCGTTGGGGGGAAGCCTATTTCGGCCAAGGCAATGGTGACCGTGCCATGACCACGACACTACACGTTTGTACAAAATGCCTTGGCGGCCAAAGTGCTGAAGATGACGCCTTGCGCCCCGGTCGCCTGCTGCATGCCGCGATCATGGAGCAGGGTGCGCCCGACGGTGTCACCGTACGCGCTGTCGAATGCCTGTCGGCCTGCTCAAATGGCGCTTCTGTTGCCTTGTCTGCACCGGGCAAGTGGACCTACGTCTATGGCCGTATGACAGCTGAGGATGCGAGCGACATCATCGCTGGTGCCGCCGCTTATGCTGAGACGGATGACGGGCTTGTCCCTTGGCGCGCTCGGCCTGTTATTTTCCGCAAGCAAAGCCTTGCCCGCGTTCCCCCGATGGAGATTTCCGATGAATGACCAAAGCAATTCCGACCTGAGCAAGATACCGGTTACCGTGATCACTGGCTTTCTTGGCTCTGGTAAAACCACGCTAATCCGGCATTTGATGATGAACGCGGGTGGCAAGCGCCTGGCCATTCTGGTCAATGAGTTCGGCACCGTGGGAGTCGATGGTGATATCCTGAAAACCTGTGCAGACGAAAACTGCCCTGCCGAGAATATCGTCGAGCTGGCAAATGGCTGTATCTGCTGCACCGTGGCCGATGATTTCATCCCGACGATAGAGGCGTTGATGGCGATGCCAACCCGCCCCGATCACATCCTGATCGAGACATCGGGTCTTGCGTTGCCCAAACCTTTGCTCAAGGCGTTTGATTGGCCTGCGATCCGCTCGAAGATTACGGTAGACGGTGTGATTGCCCTGGCCGATGCCGAAGCGGTTGCAGCGGGTCGCTTTGCTTCCGATGTGGCAGCCGTCGATGCCCAGCGTTTGGCCGACGAGAGCATTGACCATGAGACGCCGCTGTCAGAGGTTTTTGAGGATCAAATCTCGTGTGCCGATATTATCTTGATGTCCAAAGCTGACCTTGCTGGTGAGGCAGGACTGGCAGCTGCGCGCACGATCATCGAAAACGAATCTCCGCGCAAAGTTCCCATTTTGCACATGAGTGAAGGGGTTATTGACCCTAAAGTGATCCTTGGCCTTGGTGCCGCCGCCGAAGACGATCTGGACGCGCGCCCCTCGCACCATGACGGGCACGATGACCACGAGCATGATGATTTCGACACCATTGTCGTGCCTATGCCAGAGGTTGACGATGTCGATGCACTGGTTGCTGGCATCGAGAAGCTGGCGAATGAACAGCAGGTGTTGCGGGTCAAAGGCTATGTTGCCGTAACGGGCAAGCCGATGCGCCTTTTGGTGCAGGCAGTGGGTGCGCGGGTGCGTCACCAGTTTGACCGCCCATGGGGCGCTGATACGCGGCAGGGTGCCTTGGTGGTGATCGCCGAGCATGATCACGTGGACGAGGCGAAAATCAAAGCAGCACTGGGCGTCTAAATGCACGTCGTATTCCGCGAAAGTCATGGGTTGGAGGACACCGAGGCTCCCTTTGATCCGGGCCAAACCCCCGGCGATCTGGTGGTGCTTTCGTTCTCCGACAGTGATCTTGGCGCTTTCGCGGCAGGCTGGGAGCGGGGCGGTGGGCGTAACGGTAAGCTGCCCACGTTGCGCTTATGCTCACTTGTCGCGCTGCGTCATCCAGCCAGCGTCGACAACTATGTCGAGCAGACCCTGACGGGCGCAAAAGGCGTTCTGATACGTCTGATCGGCGGTGAGAATTATTGGCCCTACGGGATCATGCAAGTGCAGGACCATTGCCGCCGTCATAGTATTGCATTGGCGATTTTACCTGCTGATGGCCGCGAGGACCCGGCCCTTGATGCCCATTCTACTCTGCCGGTTTCAACTTTGCGCCGTCTCTCCGCCTTGTGTGATGCGGGAGGTGCTGTTGCAGCCCAAGCAGCACTTGCACAGCTTAGCCTTGCAGCGGGTCTGTATGCGGGGCCTGTGTTAGGGTCAAAAACAATCCCCCCGTGCGGATTTTACGAGACTGGAAAGGGCGTTGTGCCTGAGCCAACGAAGACCGGCGCGTCTGTGGTTGTTACCTTTTACCGCAGCTATCTTACTGCTGCCGATTTGGCCCCGATTGACGGAATTATGGCAGAGCTTGCGTTGCAGGGCTTTGCGCCTGTGGGTGTGTTCGTTCCGTCGCTTAAAGCAGCTGCGGCGAGGGATTTCCTCGCCGAGGCACTGCCCGAGATACAACCTGTCGCCATTATCAATGCCACCGCGTTTTCCGGCCGTGGCGCCGATGGTGTCTCCCCGCTTGACGGACCGGGATGTCCAGTGTTTCAGGTCGCACTGTCTACCGCGCGGCGCAAGGAGTGGGCACAGGCAGAGCGTGGTTTGTCCCCGGCTGATCTTGCCATGCATGTGGTCCTGCCAGAGGTGGACGGCCGCGTGTTTGGTGGTGTTATCAGCTTCAAATCGCCAGGCAAAAAAGACCCCGATACGCAATTCAGCCGCTTTGCCCACCGCGCGGATGCGGAGCGGATCAAAGGAGTAGTCGCCCGTATCTCTAGCTGGCACAGATTGGGCCAAACGCCGAAACCCGCGCGCAAGTTGGCAATGATCCTATCGACATACCCCGGTCGCGTCGATCAGATTGCGCATGCCGTGGGCCTTGATGCGCTGGCCAGTGCGGAGCAGATGTTGGTGGCTCTCAAAGAGGCGGGTTATCACACAACAGAGGGCCAAGGTTTTGGCAAGAGCCTCGCATATCAGAGCCTGACGTGGCCCGTGTCCGAATATCGTAAGGCCCTCGCGGATTTACCTGCATCGCTTCAGGCTGATTTGGAAACGGCATGGAAAGACGCGGGTGCAGACCCGATGGTGCAGGGCAATCATTTCCATTTCCCCGCACAGCAGTGTGGTAATGCTCTGGTGGCGTTGCAGCCTGAACGTGGTGCAATAGATCAACGCGACACCGATTATCATGATCTGGCCCGTGTGCCGCGCCATTCTTATGTGGCGTTTTATCTGTGGCTGCGCGCGCAGGGCCATCATGCGCTTATCCACGTTGGCGCGCATGGCACGCTGGAATGGTTACCCGGCAAAGCAGTCGCTTTGTCGGATACTTGCTGGCCCGAAGTTCTGATCGGTGATTTGCCTGTCATATACCCTTTTATCGTCAATGACCCCGGAGAGGCAGCACAGGCTAAACGGCGTATCGGGGCAATCACGCTGGGCCATGTCCCACCGCCCTTGAAAGATAGCGAAACACCGGATGGGTTGCTGCGGCTAGAGCGTTTGCTAGATGAGTACTCGACTGCTGACGGTCTTGATCCCGCGCGTCGCGATCGCCTGATTTCAACCATTCGCGACGAGGCACAAGCGGCCGGTGTCGAGGCCGATCTCGATATTCCGCAAGACGCTTGCGCTGCCGAGGCGATAACCCGGATCGATGCCTTCGTCTGTGATATTAAGGAAAGCCAGTACGGCGATGGTCTGCATGTTTACGGGGCGGCTGAGGGTGAATTTGACGGGTTGCTGACGGCGCTGGACGGGCGGCGCGTGACCTCTGGCCCAAGCGGCTCGCCGTATCGGGGGCGCAGTGACGTGCTGCCAACGGGACGGAACCTGTATTCGGTCGATCCGCGTGCTGTTCCGTCCAGGGCTGCCTATACCCAAGGTGTGAAACTCGCCGAGGAGCTGGTGCGCAGACATTTGCAGGATCAGGGGGACTATCCAAAGTCCCTTGTGGTTGATCTGTGGGGCTCCGCCACAATGCGCACGGCAGGCGAAGAAATGGCGATGGCGATGCATCTCGCGGGTCTTTCGCCAAAATGGGATGAAAACAGCGACCGCGTCGGTGGCTTTGAAATCCTACCTTTGACCTTGTTGAACCGCCCTCGCATTGATGTGACCTTACGTGTTTCTGGCCTGTTCCGCGATGTGTTCCCCGGTTTGGCACAGATATTCGAGGCGGGTGCCGCTGCTCTGGCTGAGCGCGAAGAAGCCGCAGATATGAATCCATATCTGTCAAAATCTCCCCGTGTTTTCGGCCCTAAACCGGGGCTTTACGGCATGAATATGGATGCTGCCCTGACCGATTATTCGGATGCCGGTCGCGATGCGGCGGGTCAAGCTTGGCTGAAAGCCAGCGAATGGACGATCGATGCACAGGGCAACGCCGCGCAGGACCGCGCAGCGCTGGAGGCGCGACTTGTGGCGTCTGACGGTTTCGCCCATGTGCAGGATCTGACCGAAACGGATATCCTTCTGGCGTCTGATTATGGAACGCATGAAGGTGGGTTTGCCGCAGCTATGGCGCATCTTGGGGCTGATGCCGCCCTTTATCACATCGATGCCACCCGTCCTGATAATATCAGCGCACGCACGGTTCCGGAAGAGATTGCCCGCGTTGTGCGCGCGCGCGCGGCCAACCCCGATTGGGCGAGTGGTATGATGCGGCACGGGTTCCGGGGTGGCTCCGAGATTGCGGCGACACTGGATAATCTGGCTGCCTTTGCGCATCTGACCCGCGCTGTACCTGCACATTTGTTTGATTTGTATTTTGACGCAACGCTGGGGCGTGCTGATTTAGTTACGTTTATGGAGGCGGAAAACCCCGCAGCACTTGCTGAAATGCAAGCGCGGTTTGCGGCACTTTTTGATGCCGGTTTGTGGGTCACAAAACGCAATTCGATCCACGCCGCGATGGAAGCGGCGCAATGAGCGGGCTCCCTGAAATTGCTGCAAAAGCTGCACCTCCCGAGGTAAAGGGCTGGTGTCCCGGGGCCTTGCGTCCGATGCTGTCCGGTGACGGATGGGTCGTGCGCATCCGCCCACCCTTAGGCCGGTTGAGCCAGAGCCAAGCAGCAGGGATCGCCGATCTGGCAGATGCACATGGCAACGGTATGCTTGACTTGTCCAACCGCGCCAACCTTCAAATCCGGGGCGTTACAAAAGCCAGCCATGCGCCTTTGATTGACGGTTTGAAGGCGCATGGATTGGTCGACACAAGCGCCACAGCCGAGGCCCGCCGCAATATCATTGTCACCCCCTTTGCAGACGATGACGCCTACCGGTTCGCCGCCTTGCTTTCAGACGCGTTGGCTGAGTGGGAGGGGCCAGAAATGCCTGGCAAGTTTGGCTTTGCCATTGATACCGGACCTGTCCCCGTCTTGCGCGGCAGCCCTGCGGATATCCGGCTGGAGCGGGATGCCATGGGCGGTCTCTTGATATGTGCTGAAGGGTGTGATCTTGGACAGGCTGTAGTGGATGGCCTCGCAGTAACAGCGATGATCGCCTTGGCGCGGGATGGTTTGAACAGTGGTTCAGGATCGCGGATGCGAAAGCTGCTCGTGAATGGATTTAATTTGTCGGCCCGTTTTAGCGTACAGCGCCAGCAGGTCGAACATGCGTCCGTGCCGGGCGCTGTAGCCCAAGGCTTTCTGACGGCTCTCGCATTTGGTCAGATCCAAGCAAAAACCCTGCGAGATCTTAGTCATTTGGGTGGGCTTCGGATGACCCCGTGGCGCATGGTGCTTATCGAAAACCTAAAGGAGCCTCCAATGTTGGCTGATATGATAACGGCCCCTGATGATCCGTTACGGCGTGTTGTGGCCTGCACCGGGGCGCCATCATGTACCCAAGCGTTCGCGGCTGTGCGACCGATCGCGCGTGCTCTTGCGCCGCGTGTGCCAAAGGGAAAGATTTTGCATGTGTCTGGTTGCTCCAAGGGCTGCGCGCATCCCCGCGTGGCGGCCCTGACGGTGGTTGCAGCACACGATGGTTTCAATTTTGCGGCAAACGCCCTTGCAAGCGATACCCCTGATCGGTGGCGACTACGCCCCGAAGACCTGAGCGAGTTGATTTAATGCCCCACACCTACATCACTGATGGCGCCGAGATTTATCGCCAATCGTTTGCGACTATCCGCGCTGAGACCAATCTGATGCGGTTTTCGCCGGAGGAAGAGATAGTCGCTGTGCGCATGATCCATGCTGCGGGAATGGTAGGGCTTGAGCCCTACATCCAGTTTACCGATAGCATGGCGATAGCTGCGCGCGCTGCTCTTGAGGGCGGTGCTCCAATCCTGTGTGACGCCTATATGGTCAGTGAAGGTATCACCCGTAAGCGCCTGCCACGCGAAAACGAAGTGATCTGCACGCTGCGTGATCCTGCTGTGCCGGATATGGCCAAAGAAATGGCAAACACGCGATCGGCTGCAGCACTTGAATTGTGGCGACCCCACCTCTCTGGTGCGGTGGTTGCAATTGGGAACGCGCCGACTGCGCTGTTCCATTTGCTCAACATGTTGGAAGACCCCGACTGCCCGCGCCCCGCTGCGATCATTGGCTGCCCTGTGGGGTTCATTGGTGCGGCAGAGAGCAAGGATGCGCTTATGTCTGACAGACCGGTTCCTTCATTGGTCGTTCAGGGGCGGTTGGGTGGCTCTGCAATTACAGTGGCGGCGATTAACGCGCTCGCAAGTCGGGTGGAATGATAGAATGGGCAAGGTAATATGCGCGGGGCTTGGCCCAGGTGATCCTGACCTGATGTCGGTAAAATCGGACCGTACGATTCGTGGTGCGGACCATGTCGCGTTCTTTCGCAAGAAAGGGCGGGCAGGGCAGGCGCGCACAATCGTCAAAGGCATGCTGCGCGACGATGTTACTGAATATGCGATGGAGTATCCGGTCACGACCGAAATCCACTTTGACAGTATCGAGTACCGCCAGCTTTTATCCGCCTTCTATGATGATTGGGCCGCGCGTTTAGAAAGTGTTGCGGCAGATCATGATGTTGTTGTGCTGTGCGAAGGGGATCCATTCTTTTACGGCTCGTTTATGCATTTGCACACGCGGTTGCAGGGCAGGGTCGAGGTTGAAGTATTGCCAGCTATTCCTGGCATGGTCGGCTGTTGGAACGCACTGGGTGAGCCATTCACGTGGGGTGATGACGTGATGACGGTACTTATGGCTACGTTGCCTCAAGCTGATCTGATCGACCATATGCGCCGTGCCGATGCATTGGTCATCATGAAAACAGGCCGAAATTTACCCCGTGTCAGAGCCGCATTAGAGGCTACAGGCCGTCTCGATGCTGCATGGCTGGTCGAAAAAGGGACAATGCCGGACCAGCGCATCGCAAAGCTGTCTGATGTGGATGTCGATGACTGCCCATATTTCGCGATCGTTTTGGTTCATGGCCAAGGGCGCCGACCAGAGGCCGCAGAGTGAGCGGCTGGATTGCCATCGCAGGTCTTGGGCCGGGGAGAGACGATCTTGTGACACCCGAAGTGACCACGATGCTTGCGCAAGCCACAGATGTGATCGGCTATATTCCCTATGTTGCTCGGGTTGCACCGCGTTCAGGTTTGACTCTGCATCCGACAGATAACCGTGTTGAGTTGGACCGCGCCACCCATGCGCTGCAATTGGCGCAGCAGGGCGGGCGAGTTGCCGTCGTTTCCTCCGGTGATCCTGGCGTGTTTGCAATGGCGTCTGCCGTGTTTGAGGCATTGGAAAAGCAGCCTGAATATGCAGGTGCAGATATCCGCGTTCTGCCGGGCATAACGGCAATGTTGGCAGCGGCCGCGCGGGCGGGTGCGCCCCTTGGCCATGATTTTTGCGCCATTAACCTAAGCGATAATCTCAAACCTTGGTCGATGGTGGCACATCGGTTGCGACTTGCGGCGCAAGCGGATTTTGCGATGGCGTTCTATAACCCGAGGTCAAAATCACGGCCCCATCAGTTTGCTGAGGCGCTCGATATCCTTCGTGCGGAATGTGGGCCCGAACGTTTAATCACCTTCGCCCGCGCCGTGAGTACACCAGACGAGGTTCTGAACACTGTCACCTTGGGTGAGGCGACACCAGAGATGGCGGACATGCGGACTGTTGTTTTGGTCGGGAATTCGGCCACGCGCCGGGTCGGGCCATATGTTTATACACCGCGCAGTGCGGAATGACCCAACCACTGCATCACCGCACGCGTATCATTGGCAATTGCTGTTTCAGGCAGGGCAGGTCGGTCCGCCAACAACACCGGCAACCTCAACGTGCGCGCTGCATCCAGTTTAGCACGCGCACCACTTCCGCCAGAATTTTTTGCAACAACATGGGTGATGCGGTGGTCCGTCATCAACGCAAGGTCACCTTCATATGTAAACGGTCCCCGATCCAGAACCGTTGTATGACGGGGCAAAGGCACGGGACCTTCAGGCGCATCGACCAGCCGCAAAAGGTAGTGATGCTGAGGGGCTTCCGCGAATACATCGATGTGCTGCTTACCGATTGCGAGGAAAATTCGCGCGGGTGTCTTTGGCAAACGGGCCGACATACTTTCGATATCAGGGAAGAACTGCCAATCGTCACCCTGTTGCGGAGCCCAAGGCGCACGTTCAAACCGGATCAAGGGGATTTGAGTATTGGCACAAGCAGCATGGGCATTTCGGCTCATCGAAGCGGCGAAAGGGTGCGTGGCGTCTACGACATGGCTAATGCCCTCTGCCACAAGGTAAGTACGCAGACCATCCACACCTCCAAACCCGCCGATGCGTGTTGGAACGGGTTGCGCTACAGGGGTTTTGGTCCGGCCTGCGTAGCTGAACATAGTCTCAATACCAGCAGCATGCAGAACTTTGGCCATCTGGCTTGCTTCGGTTGTTCCACCCAGAAGAAGGACGCGCTGCATGTCTGATCCTTGGCTCAAAATCATTGGATTGAACGAAGATAGCCTTGATGGGTTAGGCGCCGCAAGTCGTAGAGCATTGGATGCAGCAGAGTTCGTTGTTGGGGGCGCGCGGCATCTGGATCTGGTCCAGGCGGGTGCACGCGGCGTTGCATGGCCCGTCCCGTTTTCGATTGATCCGGTGCTGGCGCATCGCGGGCGGCGTGTTGTGGTGCTGGCATCGGGCGATCCGTTTTGGTTCGGCGCAGGGGGCAGCCTTGTGGATCATCTGGAGCAAGATGAGTGGCAGGTATTTCCTGCGCCCTCGACGTTTCAACTGGCTGCAAACCGCTTGGGTTGGCGCATGGAGGAGATTACCTGCCACGGTCTTCATGCAGCCCCTATTGCGCGGTTGCGATCGGTGTTGGCCCCACGAGCGCGTTTGATTGTTACCATGCGAGACGGGACCGCCCCGTCCGAACTGGCCGATTGGTTGGTATCCCAAAATGCAGGTGCGGCCGAACTTACTGTGATGGAGCGTCTTGGCGGGGAGAAGGAGCGGGTCAGGACAACGCGCGCGGATGCGTTTGAGTTAACCGATGTTGCAGCGCCGGTTTGTGTGGCGATACAGCTACCGGGTGGTGTGGGTCTGAGCCGTTCACCCGGTCTGCCTGATAATGCATTTACCCATGACGGACAAATCACGAAATCGCCCATCCGCGCGCTGACGTTGTCGGCCCTTGGACCCCGCCCCGGCGCGCTTTTGTGGGATATCGGTGGCGGTTCGGGGTCGATCTCGGTTGAATGGTGCTTGGCTGGAGGTACTGCCATCACGTTCGAGATGCGCGCGGACCGTGTACAGAACATCAAACAGAATATCGCGGACTTTGGATTGGATCACCGGATGTCTGTCGTTGAGGGACCAGCGCACGAGCGGCTATCGGAGGCGCCTGCGCCGGATGCAATTTTTGTCGGTGGCGGTGGCAACCTTGCCCTGTTCGAGAGCCTGTTCCGACATGCGAAACCTGGCACACGTTTGGTTGCAAACGGTGTGACATTAGAGACCGAGAGCCTCCTTGCCACGCTTCACAGTGAACACAAGGGCGATTTACTCCGACTTGAGCTGTCCCAAGCAACGCCGTTGGGGCGCATGCGCGGATGGACGGCCGCCCGGCCCGTTGTACAATGGAGTGTCACGCTATGATCGTTGCAGGGATCGGATTTCGCGGTGCTGCCGAGACGGACTCACTGCGTGCGGCACTCGCCAAGGCAGTCGAACGGTTGGACGCCCCCCATATTGATAGTCTTGCAACGTTGGATAAAAAGGCGCGGATGGGGGCGTTTTGCGCGCTAGCGGGAACGCTGGGGGTCGATATCATAGCCGTTGCTGCCGAAGACTTGCGCGCGCAAGAGACGCCCACTAAGTCGCAGCGGATAGAGCAACAGTTTGGCACTGGATCACTCGCCGAGGCATCCGCCTTGGCGGCGGCAGGTCCAGGGGCTAGTTTATTGGTTGTGCGGGTGGTCTCACCTGATGGTATGGCAACGGCAGCCATCGCAGAATCAGCGGAAGGACGCAAAACATGACAGTGCATTTTATTGGCGCGGGGCCGGGGGCGGCGGACCTGATTACCCTCAGAGGACGTGACCTGATCGCGGCGTCGCCCGTCTGTCTATATGCGGGATCGCTGGTCCCTGAAGCATTGCTGTCCCATTGCCCTGAGGGCGCACGGATCATCAACACGGCGCCCATGTCGCTGGATGAGATTATGGATGAAATTGCCGCAGCAGACGCAGCAGGCAAAGACGTGGCGCGGCTTCATTCCGGTGACCTGTCTGTCTGGTCTGCAATGGGAGAGCAGTTGCGCCGCCTGCGTGCACTTGGGATCGCTTATGATGTGACACCCGGTGTGCCGTCCTTTGCTGCAGCGGCGGCGACCTTGGCCTCAGAACTGACGCTGCCCGGTGTTGCCCAATCTGTGATTTTGACGCGGACCTCTGGTCGCGCTACTGCGATGCCCGAAGGTGAGACGCTGGCGAACTTTGCGCGTACGGGTGCGACATTGGCCATTCACCTGTCAGTTCATGTTCTTGAAAAAGTTGTGACGGAGCTGACGCCGCATTACGGGGAGGATTGCCCTGTTGCGGTCGTTTGGCGGGCAAGCTGGCCGGATGAGCGGGTTGTAAAAGCAACCCTTGGTACCTTGCAAACCGCAATCGGGGAGGAGATGGCGCGCACGGCGCTGATCCTTGTCGGCCATGCAATTGGATCAGAAGATTTTGGCGAAAGCAGGCTCTATGCCGGTGATTACGACCGCCGTTATCGCCCTGTTGGCACAGAACCCCGTTTTCCGGAGGCGTCATGATACCACCAGGACTGATGATCTCGGCTCCAGCATCGGGGACTGGCAAGACTACATTGATGTTGGGTCTTTTGGCTGCGTTGCGCAGCCAAGGCATTGAGGTGCAACCGTTCAAAAGCGGCCCGGACTATATTGATCCTGCGTTTCATGGCGCGGCAGCCGGACGCAAGTCTTTCAACCTTGATAGCTGGTCCATGGACGCGGCGCGGATCGACGGCCTGGTGGGGAATGCTGCGGGCGCAGATTTGATCCTTTCTGAAGGGTCGATGGGTCTGTTTGACGGTGTTGCCATTCCGGGGGCCTCGGGAAACGGTGCCAGTGCCGATATTTCTGCGATGCGCGGTTGGCCTGTCGTGCTGGTCCTTGATGCATCGGGTGCTGCGCAATCTGTGGCGGCAACAGCACTCGGGTTTCGTGAGATGCGCGCAGATGTCCCGCTCGCCGGTGTTGTCTTGAACCGTGTTGCTTCGCCTCGTCATGAGGCGCTGATCCGGGTGGGCATGGACGCGCTGGGGATCAAGGTTTTGGGTGTGCTTCCCAAGCGCAAAGAGATGGAGCTGCCCGAGCGCCATCTTGGCTTGGTGCAGGCGGGCGAGCAGGAAAACCTGCCGCTTATTCTCGAAAAAGCAGCCGAGTTCATCCGCGAGCATGTGGATATAGATGCGTTGCGGGCAGCAGCGGCTGGTGGCGTTGCACAGACGGCAGCGCCCAAGGCCATTATTCCGCCGGCAGAACGGATCGCGTTGGCGCAAGACAATGCGTTCGCCTTTATCTATCCGCATTTGCTGGCGGGTTGGCGTGCTGCGGGGGCGACGATTTTGCCGTTTTCACCGCTCAATAATGAGGCGCCGGATGACAGCGCTGATATTTGCTGGTTGCCGGGAGGCTATCCCGAATTGCATGCAGGCAAGTTGTCTGCCGCTCAGGAATTTCGGGATGGTTTGACGCGTTTTGCGCAAACACGCGCCGTGCATGGCGAATGTGGGGGCTATATGGCGTTGGGCGCAGGGATTATTGACGCAGACGGCGAACGCCATTCGATGGTCGGACTACTGGGGCTCGAGACGTCGTTCGCCAAGCGGAAGATGCACCTTGGGTACCGTCAGGCAGAGCTTTTGGCGCCCTTGCCGGGGCAGGCCTTGGGCGCAAAGCTGCGTGGTCATGAATTCCACTATGCCTCTATTATTGAAGAGCCCGACACGCCTCTTGCGCACATCGCAGATAGCAACAACATTGAGGTCCCCGAGACAGGGAGTTATCGCCAGTTTGAAGGTGGGGGGCAGGCAAGCGGCACATTTTTCCATCTCATTGCCGAAGCTCAATGACGGGTTTCGTGTCTTTTGTGTCTTCGGGTCCGGGCGATCCCGAATTGTTGGTGGTCAAGGCTGTGAGCCGGCTTCAGGCGGCAGATGCTGTGCTGTTTGATGATCTATCCTCGGGCCCGATCCTTGCGCATGCGCGAAAAGATGCGGATCTGGTCGGTGTAGGTAAGCGGGCCGGCCGCGCTTCACCCAAGCAGGACCACGTGAGCCGTATTTTGGTAGAGTATGCTCAAGAAGGGATGACAGTTGTCCGCCTAAAATCTGGTGACTGCGGCATGTTTGGGCGGCTTGAGGAAGAGATCGTAGCACTACAGGCCGCTGGAATTCCTTTTGAGATCATACCTGGTGTCACCAGCGCATCGGCAGCGGCGGCGGCGGCAGGTATACCCCTGACGCGCAGACTAACGGCGCGGCGGGTTCAATTTATCACGGGTGCTGATATATCGGGCGAGTTACCTGCCGAGACGAATATGGCCGCCCTTGCGGATCCGATGGCAACAACTGTGGTCTATATGGGCAAGCGGACCTTCCCGAACCTTGCGCGGCGTTTGATGGAGCACGGGTTGCCCGGTGACACCCCGGCGATGTTGGCCGAGGCGGTCAGCACGCCGGCACAGCGCGTGCAGCGCCTGACAGTTGAAACGCTTGCCAGTTATTTGTCAGAGACGACAAGCAGCACCCCTGCACTGATATTCTATGGCCCTTTGGCAGAGCTTGATCAGTGATGATGCGGATGTATGTCTGCGCTACCTGTACGGAGGTCAGCAGCGCGTTTGCTCAAACGCTCAAGACTGCAATGACTGTCGAGGTGGTCGAGGTCGCCTGCATGTCTGGCTGCACCCGCGCGCAGACCGTCGCCTTTCGCGAAGCGGGCAAGGTCGCGTATCTATTTGGTGATATCGGGGAGGCTGATATTCCGGATCTCCAGAATTTTGCTAAGCTGTACTCAATCTCAGATGACGGACATTTTGAGGATGCACGCCCCCTCGGCACACTCCGCACCAAAGTAATGGCGCGGATTCCGGGGGTAGGATGCAACTGACACTTATTGGTATCGGAACAGGCAATCCCGAGCATCTGACGCTTCAGGCTATCCGTGCCATGAACGCAGCGGACCTGATCCTGATCCCGCGCAAGGGCGCTGGAAAAGACGATCTGGCGGATTTGCGCCGCGATATGTGTGCCGAAGTGTTGACTGGCGAGGTACCCCTGATTGCCGAGTTCGATCTGCCGGTACGTGACCCCACAATTCAGGACTACGAGACGCGGGTTCACCACTGGCATGATGCGATTGCTGCGGTTTGGTCAGATACGATCGGGGCACACACAGGGGCGCAACATATCGCTTTGCTGGTTTGGGGGGATCCGGCACTGTATGATAGCACGCTGCGTATTGCGGCGCGGTTGCGGCCGGCACCGCAGCTCAATGTGATCCCCGGAATCATGTCAATGCAGGCTCTAACGGCTGCTTTTGCTATCCCGTTGAATGATATTGGCGCGCCGTTTTTGGTAACAACGGGGCGACGCTTGCGCGATGAGGGATGGCCTGCAGGTGTTGACCGTATCATCGTGATGCTGGACGGGTCCTGCGCATTTCAGGAGTTGCCGCCGGAAGGATTGCACATCTGGTGGGCGGCATATGCCGGGATGGCACAGGAAATTCGCATAGAAGGTGCTGTCGCTAAGGTGCGTGACCAAATTTTGACGACTCGCGCCAAGGCTCGCAAGGATCATGGATGGCTCATGGACATCTATTTGCTGTCTCGCGCGTAGTGCTGTTGTTTCTCATACATTTCCAGGGTGTGAGCGCTACGTGAACTGCGTCTCTTGTCTGGCTTCAGGATAGGAATTTCATCCCATTTCTTTCAACATGTTTTCACGGAAGACTTCAGCATGTGTTTTCCAACCGAGACATTTGCGTGGCGTGTTGTTGAGGCGGTCGCTGATCACCTTGATGTCGTGATCGCTCATCGTGCGGGAAGCCAACGTCGAGCCCGTCGAGAACACCAATCGACGCGCCAGACGCTGGCTGCCGGGTAGTGTCGCAAAGTTTCGGGTTTCAGTTGTTTTGCCGGGCGTGTTGAGCCAGACCCCACACTTTTCCGAGACACATCAGGATTGAAGAATTGATCAGTTTCAAAGGCGTGCAGTACCCGAAATCCGTGATCCTATACGCCGTCTATTTCTACGTTCGCTTTCCCGCTTCGTATCGCGACCTCGAAGAGATCATGGCAGAACGTGGCGTCAATTTGGATCATGCAACGCTCAACCGGTGGGTCGAGAGATACGCGGGCGCAATTGCCGAAGAAGCACATCGCCAGAAAGCACCAACCGGCTGTTCGTGGCGAATGCCTTCTCGGGACATTGCTATGCAATGCCCTGCCAGGTGAGAGATGAAACCTACGTCAAAGTGAAAGACGCGTGGATGTGCTTATATCGGGCTATCGACAAACAAGGCAAAGCCCTTGAATTCATGCTCTCTGAGCGCCGTGGCGAAACCGCAGCCACCGCGTTTTTCATAAAAGCCATCGGCAACAACGGCTGGCCGGACAAAGTCGTCATCGACAAAAGTGGTTCCAACACAACTGGTCTGTTCAACATGAACTGCCTGCTCGTGATGTGCGGCTGGTGTTGGTTGATCACTGTCCGGCGGACGAAATATCTCAATAATATCATTGAGCAGGATCACCGTTTCGTTAAGAAACTTACCCGGCCGATGCAGATGTTCAAATCGTTGGATTCAGCTTCGGCTACTCTTGCTGGGATCGAGGTCGCACACATGATCCGAGAAGGTCAGTTTGCCCAGTCAGAGCAGTCTGGCTTCGCGCAGTTCGCAGCGCTCGCTGGATAAGTGGGTCCAGCAGAAGAGCTGTCTTAGGCTGGCGGAGACTTTGCGACACTACCATACAGAGTCATCGGCGCGATTGCGCTAAACTTTGGGTTCCATGTGCTCCTGCCATCCCGTGTTGACCGGTTCACGTCACAGGTTTTGCGGGCGGTCTTAGGAGAAGCTTTAGCCTTGGGCATTTGAGCGGGGTGGGTGGCGCTCCTTGTCTTTGCTCCATTGGCTGTCACATCGAACGATTGGTCTGTGCCAAATTGATTCCGCAGCGAGAGCGCATCCTGCTTTGGGCGAATGAATAGGTGCGCTGAGGTAGTCAAAGAACTTTTGCCGCACAAAGTCATAGCGATCTCAGCAGACAACCTTTTGGCCAATGAAACCACATAAAGCCGAAACGACCTTGAAGCTTGCAAGTAACAATCAGAATACGCCAAGGTATACATGAACAGGGACTAATTATGCTGGACCACTCTATCAGATGCCACCACAGCCCTTGTACTCCAGACTTACCCATACAAGGAGCTGAGCAATGACAAGCCCAAACACCACCATGACATCGGCAATTGTCTTGCGCGCGGTTCGCATTTGGTCAGGTCTGTTCCTGCTCGCTTTCGTCACAAGTCATCTGACGAACCTCAGCTTTGGCTTGGTCTCGATCAACGCAATGGATGCGGCACGCCCCTACCTTTCGGGGATATGGACCGGTCAAGTCACAGGGGCATTGCTGATGGCGTCCCTTGTGAGCCACTTCTTCCTGGGCCTTTGGGCGATATATATGCGACCCACTTTTCGCACAAACACCCAAGACATCGTGCAACTGTTGACCGGGGTGTTTGTGGTGCCCCTGCTGGCGACCCACGCCATTGGTATTTCGATGGTGGCGAATGCTGGGCTGGACTTTGGGTATGCGGATACGATCCGCCTCTTCTGGCTGGGGGCCCCAGCCATTGGTCTGTTGCAAGTTGTCATGCTTTCTGTGGTCTGGGTGCATGGATGCGCGGGTCTCTTTACATGGCTGCGCTCGAAAGAAAGCGCCGGACGGTTGCTCAATTGGCTCTACTTGCTTGCCGTCATTGTCCCAGTTGTTGCGCTGTTGGGCTATGCCGAAGCAGGGCGAGAAATGCTGATCGCGGGGCAGAACGGTGCGGATCTTGCTCAAAACCCTGCGGTTCCGGAAAACGTTATCGTGCCGTTTGTTCAGATCAAACAGATCACCAATGCTATCATAACAGGCTCTATCATCTTGGCGGCACTGACCTTGATGGCACGCCTTGTTCGGCTCACCGTGCAACAGACCCAAAAGGTCGTTCTCGTGCGCGATGGCGGGCCCGAGATGGTCTCAACTTCCGCTCTGAGCATGCTGGACGGATTCCAACACAATGACCAGTTGCATGCCAATCTTTGCGCCGGGCGCGGCAGGTGCGGGACCTGTGCGGTGCGTATCGTCAAATCTGATTTCCCGCTGCCGTCCCCTTCGGAAATGGAACTGCGGACATTGTACAAGGTTGGCGCGCCGAGCGGCGCAAGGCTCGCGTGCCAGCTTAAACCCACCGGAGGCAAGGTCGAAGTGCTGGCGATTTACCCTGCCGACTACACCTTTGAGGATGCCAGACCTTCGGGCGCGTCGTCCGCATCTGGGGTCACGGCATGATTGCCCTGCGCCGCGCGGCGGTCGCATTGATCTGTGGTCTGATCATCATGCTGTCAGGACCTGTATCAGCCCAAACCGACACCACGATCTTGGCTCCATCAACAAATGATATTCACGAGTTCACCCGCCTGCTGGCCGATGAACGTGTGCAGGAATGGCTTCGCCAACAGGCGGAAGGTGCCGAGACAGCCAGTATAGTAGAGGCACCGGGGGTGCGGGATCAATTGGACGCCTTGATCTTGCGTACACAAGACCGCATTGCCGCACTTGTCCGCACTTGGGAAGGGCTAGGACAAGCTCCTGAAATGATGCAGGGCCGATGGAGAGAGCAGGTAACAGACGACCGGCGGGTGCAAAGCCTGACGTTCGTGCTCATTTTCTTGTTTCTCGGTGCGGGCCTCGAATGGCTCTTCCGGCAATACTCCAATCCCATACGCCGCCGGCTTGAAATCACTGAGTTCGATACTCCCAAAAAACGCATCATAGCAGCGGTCTCGCGCGCGGGGCTTGCCCTTGCCGGATTATTGGCTTTCGCTGTTGGCAGCATAGGCGCGTTCTCTGCGTTCGACTGGCCGCCCATCCTCTTTACGCTGATCCTCAACCTTTTGGTGGCCATCGTCGTTATCCGTGTGGTCGGCACAACTTTGCTTTTGTTCTTGGCCCCTTTCGTGCCCCGCCTGCGGCTCGTGCCCGTCAGTACGGCCATGGCCCGACTGATCTCCCGCACGGCGCTGGCATTCGCCGCTGTCTTGGTCGTTGCTGTCGCCTTCAGGGATGTTTTTGCGCAAGTCATTGAGGTGTTCGAACCGCAGGGTGGCGAAAATGCTGTTCTCGCAGTCTCCGTCGTGCTGGCTGTCATCGTCAGCCTGATGTCACTGTTGTGTCTTCAGGCCGGGTTTTTCCTCGCCGCGCGGATCAGCCCTGACGCGGGGACCAAGTCAGCCCGCAGATGGCGAGGCTTTCTAAGCTTTCTGATCGTTTTGGCACTGGCGTTCTGGATCTTGGATTTGCGTCTGATCATGTGGAGTGTTCTTTGCATTGGTATCTTGATTGTATCGCTGAAATTGTTGCCCGCTTGGGTCGACCACGCTTTTGACAGGGCAATTGCCGATTACATGGCCAAACTCCCGCCGCCGCCTATCATTGAAGCTCCCGAAGATATCATCGCAGACGCCGAAGCAGAGATCGAAGAAGTGGCAGAAATCATTGATCCTTACGAGACCTACCGCCCGATTGCGCAGCGGGTGGTGCGGTTCGCGGTCATTATATCGGTCGGCCTTATCCTCGCTTTGATCTGGAACTTGGGGATCTTTGAAAACGTCGAGAATCCAACTGTCATACAGCAGCTTTTCTCGGTGCTTCTCGACAGTGCAGCAGCTTTACTGATTGCTGATCTGCTTTGGACTTGGGCCCGCACTGCGATTGATCGCAGGCTCAATGCTTACCGTCCACCTACCGATGGTTCTGCACCTGGACCCGAAGCGCGGATGGCAACGCTTTTACCACTCTTGCGCGTCGTCCTGATGGTTACGCTGTTGCTGATGGTAGCAATGTCGATACTGTCCTCGATTGGCGTGAACATTGCGCCGATCCTCGCCGGTGCAAGCGTCTTGGGCATCGCGATTGGTTTTGGCGCGCAGTCCTTGGTGAAGGATGTCGTTTCAGGCATCTTCTTCCTGATTGATGATGCCTTCCGCGTGGGCGAATATGTCGAGATTGACCAGTTGCGCGGCACGGTCGAGAGGATCTCGATCCGGTCTTTGCAGATCCGCCATCACCGCGGCGCGGTGCACACCCTTCCCTTCGGAGAGCTGAAATCCATGACCAACTACTCGCGCGATTGGGTGATCATGAAACTCGAATTCCGCGTCCCCTTCGACACAGACCTCAAGCTGGTCAAAAAACTGATCAAGCAGGTCGGCGCCCAGTTAAAAGAGAATCCGGAATACGGCGACAGCATCATCGAAACGCTGAAATCACAGGGCGTGCGCCGGATGGAAGAGTTCAACATGGTCGTCGGGGTCAAGTTCATGACACGCCCTGGCGAGCAATGGGTGGTACGGCGCGATGCCTTTCAGGGTGTGCGAGATGTGTTCGATGCCAACGGAATTCGCATGGCAGAGCGCAATGTGAAAGTTGAAATCGCCGGTGACGAAGCCTTGACCGACGAACAGCGCAAGGCCGTTAGCGCAGCAGCACTTGAGGTAACCACAAACAAATTACCACCCGGACCCATTCCGGACGAACCATAAAGCCTGCGGTTTTTGAGTAGGGAGACGCTGGCCAAGGTGATCAATGAAAGCATTGCTCGGAGGCCAGTAAGAAAAAGCAAATACAAACAAGTAGCGAACGCGACAAGTTCAACAAAACGGCCATTGGAGCATGCGCAGCGGATTCACACTTTGTCCGCCGAGCCGATCTATGCTCGTTGTGCAGCGAATGTCCGGTTTGAGCGGCCACGTAGAACCTTGCAATAACAAACCCCAGCAAAGAAGTTTGCCGAGTGTGTTGCGGCCACCTGTTGAGCCCACCGGACATTTTGACCGATGCTGCGCCTGCGTCCAATGGCCGTTCCTGGTGAATAGGATCTGCGCTATGGCGGTTTCGTCGGGTTATGTCGGTTTTGTCTAAGTATCACGTTCTTCCGCGTCATTTACTGACTCCAAATTACCTTGCGTGGGAAAATTGAGATGTCACAAACCTTTAGCGAATTTCTACATTCGGCTGATGCTGACAACATTCCAGAAGAGATGCTTGGACTTGGCCGAAAGTGGCTGTTGGATCTTCTTGGGGTCGCGGCCGGAGCAACAGAAACGTCGATGTCGCGCATTATGCGTAACCATGCGGCCGAGCATTTCGCGCCAGGTCAACGCAAGGTTCCGATGCTCTTTGATGGACGACTGGTCAGTCCGGCTGGGGCAGCGCTTGCAGGGGGCATTACGATTGATGCCCTGGATGCGCATGACGGACACAAGCTGACGAAAGGCCATGTCGGCTGCGGCGTGTTGCCTGCGCTGTTGTCGTTCACGCAAGCCGAGCAGCTGAAAGATGACAGAGCGTTTCTTGCGTCTTTGGTCGTCGGCTATGAGGTCGGGACGCGTGCCGGGATCGCACTGCACCGCACCGCGTGTGACTATCACACCTCGGGTGCTTGGATCGCCATCGCGGCTGCCGCCCTTGGTGCGCGGACCTTGGGATTGGGTAGCACCGAGACCCGTGAGGCGATTGGCATTGCCGAATACCACGGACC
>RCNE010000471.1_pt1 | contig 21808 bp, 22 predicted proteins | sample 2041361 | NCBI WGS metagenome assembly RCNE01 (sample SAMN09708229, study PRJNA481090) | Marine sediment metagenome, whole genome shotgun sequencing project.
CGCCGGCTACGACCTTGCCGGGATGTGAGACGAGCCCCATGATCGACAAGGCGGTCACCGACTTCCCACAACCCGACTCGCCGACGATCCCAAGCACCTCGCCACGGTCGACATGCAACGAGACGTTGTCGACAGCCGTTACCAACCCGTCTCGGGTGTCGAACTGTGTTGTCATTCCGCGAATGTCGAGCATGACGTCGTCTGGGGCTGGTGTTGTTGCCTCGGTTGGTTCGGTTGCAGTCATCGGTTCAGTGTGGGGTCGAGGGCATCGCGCAGCCCGTCGCCAATGAGGTTGAAGCCGAGGACAGTGATCATGATTGCGAGGCCGGGAAAGAACACGAGGTGAGGAGACGTGAATACCTGGTTGCGCTCAGAGGCGAGCATCGAGCCCCACTCAGCGAGTGGCGGCTGCGCCCCGAGGCCGAGGAACGACAGTCCGGCAGCTTCAAGAATCGCCGTGGCGATGCCGAGCGTGGCGAGAACAACAAGCGGGGTCATCGCGTTTGGAATGACCCGCCGCAGCAGAATCTGCCGCGGCGCAGCCCCCAGAGCGCGGGCTGCAGCGATGTAGTCGGTCTCCTTGATCGCAAGGACCTGGGCCCGCATGACGCGCGCATACGCGGGAATGCTCACGACGGCGATGGCGATCAGAGCATTTCGTAGACCCGGCCCGAAGACCGAGACGATCGTGATCGCGAGCAGCAGTGACGGGAAGCCGAGCACCACATCCATGATGCGCATGATGATGTTGTCGAGCCACCCGCCCGCATAACCAGCAACCGCTCCGAAGAATGTCCCGACGACAAGCGCAAGCGTCACGGTGAACAATCCGAGCGTGAGGCTGACCCGGCTGCCGTAGACGATCCGTGAGAACTGATCGCGGGTGTTGCCATCTGTGCCGAGGATATGTTGCGGCAGCTCGGAGTCGCAGCCGAGAAAATGCACACAGGGTGAAGCGCGTCGAGTGATGTTCTCGACATCTCCGATGAGCACGTCATCGGGGTTGTAGGGCGCAATGAGCGGAGCGAAGATCGCCACGAGCACCAAGAACGTGACGATCGAAAGCCCGATCATGCCCGACTTACGTCCACGGAAGCGCTTCATTGCCAGTCGTCCCTGGCTGAGGGGTTTCTCGGTCAGAAGCGACTGGTTGGCCGCCAATGCCTCGAGCTGTTCGATTGCCTTTTTGTTGGTCAGCATGTCACTCCACCCTGATCGTTGGGTCGAGGTACGCGTACGACAGATCGACAATGAGGTTCACAACCACGTAACCCGATGCGATCACCACCGTGAACCCCTGCACGATTGCGTAGTCACGTCCGGTGATGGCGTCGAACAGAGCTCTGCCGACTCCAGAGAGGTTGAAGACCGTTTCGGTGAGAACGGCGCCGCCGAGAAGAAGGCCCATCTGTAGGCCGATGATCGTGACGACAGGCAGCAGCGAGTTGCGCAGGGCATGGTATCGAACAACTTTCCCCTCCTTGGCCCCCTTGGCCCGTGCCGTTCGGATGTAGTCCTTGCCCATGACCTCGAGAAGCGAGCTGCGAGTGATGCGGGCGATGATTGCGAGCGGGATGGTCGCCAGTGCAAATGCAGGAAGGATCATGTGTTTGATCGCGTCGCCAAACACGCTCCACCGGCCGGTGATGAACGAGTTGAAGATGACATGATTACCGATGAACTCGTGGAGCTTCGCCCAGAATCCGGCCTCGCCAACATCCCATCCCCACACTTCGTAATACGGGTCCGAGAGCGTGCCGGCAGATAATCGTCCTGATGGGGGTAACGCGAACGGCGTGTCCTTGAGGACGACGGCGAAGAAGTAGGCGAGCATCAGCCCGAGCCAAAAGACTGGCATCGAGACACCGATGTTCGCGAAGGCCATCGTCGCGCTGTCGATGGCGGTGTTGTGTTTGCGAGCCGCGAGCACTCCGAGTGGCACTCCCACAGACACTGCGATAATGAGTGCGGTCGCCGCTAGCTCGATGGTGAGCGGCAAGCGCTCGATGAGCAGCTGGCTCACGGGCTGCGAGAACCGGATCGACTCGCCCAGGTCCAAGGTGAGCACGTCACCCATATAGATGCCGAGTTGGACGATTATCGGCTCGTCCAGGCCGTTCGCTTCGTCGAAACGAGCACACGTCTCGGGATTCGCCTGTTCCCCGAGGATTGCGGTGCAGGGGTCTCCGGGTATCGCTCGAATCAGGAAGAACACGACGACGATGATTCCGATAAGGACCGGAATCGCGGACAATATTCGACGAACGATGAAGGAGAGCATTGGCGGTTGTACCGAGGGTGCTGAGAGGGCAGGCCAGAAAGACCTGCCCCCTCAGTATTCACCTCAGTTTGTTAGCCCTCTTCATTCAGGAGGCCACCCCAGAGGTAGCCGTAGTAGAAGAACGCACCGGTGTTGCCCACATGGAGTGGGTCGGCCGCATCCAAGGCCGCGCCGAACGAAGCGACAACGTCGTTCGCATCGAAGCTGGAACCATCATGGAAGTTGACTCCGGTTCGGAGGTTGCAGGTCCAGGTCAGGCCAGATGCGTCGGGTGCGCACTCGGTTGCGAGCTGCGGAGTCGGACTGCCGTCGGGCGCCGAGGCGTACAGACCTTCGACCACTTGGGCACACGCCCGCAGCGTCTCACCGTCGGATTCGTCTGCGCAGTACAGCGAGATCGGCTCGTTGCCCTGCATGAACACGAAGGTGTCTTCACCGTTGTCCATGAGGTTGAACAGCACCTGACCCCATGGTGGAGCGTAGGCGCCGTCGACATCGGCGGCATAGGCGAACGCGGACGAGGAGTGCAGGATAGGCACCAGCGGCACGAACTCTTTGATCGCCGTGTTTGCCTCGGCATAAAGCGCCTGGGCGGCTGCCGGATCCTCCAACTTCGATGCTTCGGCCATTGGATCCCCGTAGCTGGGATCCGCGTTGCCAAACTGCGTGCCGCTCCCGGCCAAGTGGGTGTCCAGGAAGTTCGTGACGTGTGGATAATCACCCGTCCAGCCCAGCATGTGGATCCCGTCGAGGTTTCCTGCCTGGGACTCGTCGATGAATGCACCCGACTCCATCACTTCGATGGTGGCGGTGATTCCAATGTCGGCCAGCTGATCCTGGAGATCGACTGCTACCGAACCAGGCTCTGGCAGGTAACCGCGGAACACATCGCGGTAGAAGATGGTGGTTTCAAACCCGTCCGGGAAACCAGCATCGGCGAGAAGCTGCTTGGCTGCGTCTGGATCGAAGTCGTACCAGGCCTCGCCCTCGCAGCCAAACTCCACCGTGCATGGCGTGAAGTGGGAAGCGGTCTCAGATCCATCGGGGTAGAACTGATCGACAATTCGCTGGCGATCAATGCCGATTGCCACGGCCTTGCGCACGTCCACATTGTCGAACGGCGGGAAGGTGTTGGTCATTCCGAAGTAAAGGATGTTGGCTTCAGGCTTCAGGACCAACGACAGTTCAGGGTCACCGTCGATGACTGGGTAGTCATCGGTGCTCGGGAACGTGATGCCGTCGACCTGGCCGGACTGAAGCTCGATCAGGCGTTGTGCGCCCTCTGTGGCCCAACGAAGCACGGCGGTTTCGTGGGGAGCAACGGTGCCGTAGTAGTCGTCGTTTCGTGCGTACACGACCGAGTCGCCAGCGACCCATTCGACGAGCGAGTACGGGCCGGTGCCGATTGGGTTGCGCAATGGTGCGCCGCCGGTCGCTTCGAGGTGTTCGGCAGGTTGGATGCCGTGCACCAGGAACGCGAGCTTCGAGAGGAAGGCCGGGTCGGTGGCACACAGACCGAACTCGACAGTGAACTCGTCGACCGCCGAGATCGACTCGATCTTCTGCTCGCCTTCACATGCGCCGTTGAGTGCAATTCCCTCGTAGCCGGGATCGGGCTCGGCTGCCGCGGTGGTTGTTGTCTCCTCCGGAGCCTCCGTGTCATCGGTCGGTGCTTCGGTTGTGGTTGTGGTTTCGTCGTCGGTGCTTGCAGTGTCGTCTCCGTCACTGCCGCAGGCCGCAGCCACCATCGAGAGTGCAAGCAGCACTCCCAAAAATTTCAATAGATTTCGCACGTAGTTTCCCTCCAAGGATGCATGTATCGAGCGGCACCGTCTCCGTGCGGAAACGGACGCCTCGAAGGAACCTATTCGCATTTCAGAGAAACCCGCAACTGGAATTGTGAAGAACAGAAGTCGGCCGATGCTCGCCGGTAGTCCGCGAGACCGAGCACTATGGTGCTCAATGACCATGGATCATCAGTGACTTCGAGCCGACAACCGGATATGTCCTTGAAGATCGGCTTTCTGGGTTGCGGCCTTATCGCACGGTCACACGCCGCCCGATTGCAATCGGTCGAATCGGCCGACATCGTGTCGGTGTACGACATCGACCCGGAGCGCGCTGCATCCTTCGGAACATTCACCAATTCCGCGGTTGCTTCCTCAGCCGAGCAGGTGATCGCCGAAGCCGATGCCCTCTACGTCACGGCATGGACGTCGGAACATCCGCACCTCGTGTCGGCCATCGCCGTGGCGGGCAAGCCGATCTTTTGTGAGAAACCCCTCGGGGTCGATCTCGCGACCGCCCGACTGATGTTCGATGAGATCGAGGCCGCTGGCGTGGTGAACCAAGTTGGTCTTGTGCTTCGTTACTCACCATCGTTCCGGTGGATGAAGTACCAGATGTCAAGCGGCGAACATGGACCACGCATGAGCATGGTGTTCCGTGACGACCAGTACATCCCTGTGCAGGGAATGTACGGCTCGACGTGGAGAGGTGATGTTGCCAAGGCTGGTGCGGGAACGCTGCTCGAGCACTCGATCCACGACCTCGACCTCATCGAGTGGATTCTTGGCCCGATCGTGCGAGTCAGCTGCGTGACCGCGAATATCCACGGCATCGAAGGAATCGAAGACCAGGCCAGCGTGCTCCTGACGGCCGATCATGGTGGTACCGCCGTACTGAGCTCAACCTGGCACGACGTGATGACCCGCCCAAATCTTCGACTCGTCGAGGGATTTTGTCAGGGTGCCTACATCGGTCTTGAAGGCGACTGGCTCGGACCTGTTCGCATGACCGTCGCCGGTTCGGCGCAACAGGAATGGGAAGGCGACGCTGTGGTCGAGATGGCCAATGCCATCGACGGTCGCGGCACCAACCCCGACGCCGACTTCGTCGACGCAGTACTCAACGAGCGACCGGCATTTCCCGATTTCGGGGTGGCTGTGCGTGCGCACGTGTTGGCAGACGCTGCCTATCGATCAGCAGCGGCGAACGGCGCGCCGATCGAGGTCTGATCGCTCGGGTTCACCGCTCGACGTCGACCACCCGATAGCCACGAGTGAGCTCGTCGAGCCGTTCGAGCACATCGGCGTCTAGGGAAAGTTCAGCACCAGCGATCGAGTCCGATAGCTGGCTCGCGCGGCTCGCGCCGATGATTGGTGCCGTGATGGCGGGGTTTGCCATGACCCATGCAATAGCGAGCGTCGTCAGCGGCACACCGAGCTCATCGGCAATGGCTGCGATTTCGTCGACGACCCGGAACTTGTCGTCGGCCCAGTAGCGGTCACGGTACCGCGCCCCAGAGGAGTGAAAGCCGAAACGCCCGCCCTCGGGTGGTGTGGCGTCGGCCGATGATTCGCGATGTTTGCCAGTCAACATGCCACCCGCCAGCGGGTTGTACGGGATGACCGCAAGTCCGTCGTGTTGTGCTGCGGGGAGAATGTCTCGCTCGATGTTTCTAAACAACAGGTTGTAACGCGGCTGCACACTTTCATATCGACTGATGCCGAGCATCTCGCTGCGACCGATGGCTCGACTGAGCTGCCATGCCGCATAGTTCGAACAACCGAGATATCGAACCTTGCCTGCTCGCACCACGTCGTCAAGGGCCGTGAGCGTCTCGTCGAGTGGTGTTTCCGGATCAAAGAAGTGGATCTGGTAGAGATCGATGTAGTCGGTTTGGAGCCTGCGCAGCGAGGCGTCGATCGCATCCATGATGTGTTTGCGGCTCGCACCTCGATCCCACGGATTGGGGCCCATCGATCCATAAAACTTCGATGCAAGAATCACGTGGTCACGGTGCGCAGGCAACCAACGACCAATGATCTCCTCGGTTAGCCCGGAAAGGTCGCCGGTTTGTCCGAAGGGGTAGGCGTCGGCGGTGTCGATGAACGACACGCCAGCCTCGAATGCAGTGTCGAGGATCTTGTGTGCCTCGGCCTCATGGGCTTGGACACCCAGAGTCATCGTTCCGAGACAAAGTGGTGATACTTGAAGACCGGTGCGGCCGAATCGTACGGGATCCATGACCGTTCAGCTCGCGTTCCGGGCAATGACGGACGCCCGTCGCAGAGGCGGCACTGTCTTTGGCGGAACCTTTCGTGGTGGCAGCTCCATCAACACCTCATGGGTGGCCTGGGTGATGATGGCCACCGCTCGTTCGAACGCTTCTTCGGTCGCCTCGGACGTCTTTTGAACGCCCGTGATCTTGCGCACGTACTGGCGTGCACCTGCCTCGACTTCCTCGTCTGTCGCAGCAGGTTCGAGGCCGCGGAGTGTGGTGATATTTCTGCACATGGGATTCTCCTCAGGTTTCGGACTCGTCGAAGGGTGGATCGACGAACCAGGGATAGACAGCGGGCATGTCGTTCGCGACGCCGAGGGTGAATTCGGGCGGGCGTTTCTCGAGAAATGAGGTGACACCTTCCATTGCATCAGCTGCGCCTCCGAGTTGCGGGACGGCAGCGGACTCGACCCGGTGAGCTGCCATCGGGTGCGATTCCCCCAGCATGCGCCAGAGCTGTTGACGGGCCATCGCCACCGACACGGCCGATGTACGCTCAGCAAGACGAGTTGCGATAGCTCGGGCTGCAGGAATCAGATCGTCGGGTTCGTGGAGGCTTCGAACCAATCCTCCGGCCAAGGCTTCATCGGCTTCGAACACGTCACCGAGCAGGCACCACTCAAGTGCTTGGCTAATACCGACGACACGAGGCAAGAACCAACTCGATGCCGCTTCGGGCACGATGCCGCGCTGGGTGAACACAAAGCCGAACCGTGCGGCCGTCGACGCAAGACGGATGTCCATGGGCAACAACATCGTGGACCCGACACCAACGGCTGGACCGTTGACCGCAGCGATGATCGGCTTAAGACTCCGGAAAATCCGAAGCGAAACGATGCCACCGCCATCTCGCGCTGCTTTGTTGTCGACACTTCCGGTCGACGACCCCACTTCGCCGGCGTGGTCGCTACGCGAGCTTCGCTCTCCAGATGGGCTTCCGGTCGACGGCATGGGCTGGCTTGTCTTCGTGAACGTGGTACCGCCTTCGGACATGTCGGCGCCGGCGCAAAAGGCTCGTCCGGCGCCGGTCACGATGACCGCTCGCACCTCGTCGTCACCATCGGCCTCATCGAGCGCAGCACAAAACTCGTGCACCATGCGAGACGTAAACGCGTTGAGCTTGTCCGGTCGGTCGAGGGTGATCGTGGCGATGTGTTCCTCGACCTCATAGGTCAGTTGTTGAAAATCCGGCATCCGGCTAATTCACGGCCTTGTCCATGCCTGCCCAGTAAGGATCCCGAAGCTTAAATTTCTGCAGCTTGCCCGTGGCGGTGCGAGCGAGTTCATCTCGGAATTCGACCGATGTCGGGCACTTGTAGTGCGCCATCTTTTCTCGGCAGTGGTCAATGATTTCTTGCTCGGTGACCTCGACCGATGGATCGACAACGACGAGCGCTTTGACGGTCTCGCCCCATTTCTCGTGAGGAATGCCGATGACCGCCACTTCCGTGACAGCTGGGTGGCTGAATACGACGTCTTCCACCTCGATCGAGCTCACGTTTTCGCCGCCCGAGATGATGACGTCTTTCTTGCGGTCGGTGATCGAGTAGTAACCCTCATCGTCGACGTGGCCACCGTCGCCCGTGTGGAACCAGCCACCTTCGAGCGCCTCTGCCGTGGCTTCGGGGTTGTCCCAATAGCTCTTGAGCACCACGTTGCCCCGAGCCAAGAACTCACCTGATTCCGACACCTTCATCTGAATACCGAGAGCAGGTGCACCCTGGCGACCGAGCTTCTGTGCACGTTCACCCGGCGTGAGCTCATCCCACTCGGAACGACAACGATTGATCGTCAGTAGGGGAGCGGTCTCGGTGAGTCCATACAGCTGGATGAACTCCCATCCAAGTTCGGTCTCGACTCGTTCGATCGTCGCCGTTGGTGGTGGAGCACCGGCCACAACAATTCGTACCTTGTCTCGTCCGGGGATCTCTCCATCCCAGTCCTTGGCGGCATCGAGCACGGCCGACACGACGGCGGGCGCTCCACACATCATGGTCACGCCATGTTCCTCGACACGCCGGAGAATTTCGGCACCGTCGACCTTGCGAAGAACGATGTGTTTGACGCCCATGGCGGTTACTGCGTAACCCATACCCCAGCCGTCGCAGTGGAACATCGGAAGGGTGTGCAGGTAGACGTCTCGGTCGGTCACGCCGGTGTGCCAGCCAAATGTCGTGGCGTTGATCCAACGGGCTCGGTGTGTTTGTTCGACACCTTTGGGGCGTGCCGTGGTGCCTGACGTGTAGTTGATCGATGCAATGCCATCTTCGTCCGGTTCCCAGGGTTCCGGTTCGCCGTCATGGCCAAGCCAAACAGCGTCGGACTCTTCGCCCAGCACCCACTTGTGTTCGCACTGAACATCGGCGAGGTCGTCCGCAAGCTCGGGGTCGATCAGCAACGCCGATGCGCCAGACTGCTCGACGATGTAGGCGACCTCTTCCGCGCTGAGACGAAAGTTGACCGGCACGAAGATGCGTCCGTTGCCGCTCACACCCCAGAACGAGGTGAGCATTCGAGCCGAGTTGTGCGACACCATCGCCACCCGCGCTCCCATCGGGAGGCCGAGTTTGTCCATCGCAACGCCCATCTGGCGTCTGATATCAGCCATCTCTCGATAGGTGATGGTCTTCATCGGTGCCGCAGGCTGATCTGGCTCGTCGACTATGGCGACGCGGTCTGGATAGACCGCCAGCGCTCGATCGAGAAAGTCATTGATGGTCAGTGCGACCTTCATCGTGGCAAGTCCCCCTGTGTGTCCGAACCGGCAGCCCCGGTCGCTCGACGATATCTCAGCTCTGGGCCCAAGGCCCAGTGCCGTTCGGAAGCAATGCGAAGCATTGGCTCTCACTAACCAGCTCTGATTATGCGTCGCGTTCGCGGAGTTCGATCCGACGAATCTTGCCGGAGATCGTCTTTGGGAGTTCGGTCACGTATTCGATCTCGCGCGGGTATTTATAGGGAGCTGTCGTGGTCTTGACGTGCGCTTGGATCTCTCGCGTGAGCGCATCCGATGGTTCGAACCCGGGCGCCAAGATCACAAAGGCCTTGACGATGTGGCCACGGTCAGGATCGGGTTTGCCGACCACTGCGGTCTCCATGACCGCAGGGTGCTCGATCAACGACGACTCGACCTCGAACGGGCCGATTCGGTACGCCGCCGACAGGATCACATCGTCGGCTCGCCCAACGAACCACAGATACCCGTCTTCGTCGCGATAGGCGCGGTCACCGGTGTAGTACCAGCCATGTCGGAACACCTCAGCCGTGCGTTCGTCGTCGTGCCAATAACCGGCGAAGAGTCCAATGGGCCGAGGCTCAGTCTTCACACAGATGTTTCCTTCAACCCCGTCGTCACAGGCGTTGCCGTCGTCATCGACGACGTCGACCTCGACACCTGGAGCTGGCAAACCCATCGACCCGGGCTTCACCGGCTCCGACGGATAGTTCGCCACCAGCACCACGGTCTCGGTCTGTCCGTATCCGTCGTAGGGCGTTGTGCCTGTCGCAGCAGACCATGTCTCGATGACCTCGGGGTTCAGCGGTTCGCCCGCGCTTGTGCAATGTCGCAACGTCGACCAGTCGTACGAGGACAAGTCCATCTGGGCGAATGCCCGATACAACGTTGGCGGAGCGCAGAACGATGTGACGTTGAGTTCGCTGATCAGCCTGAGCATCCGATCGAAGTCAGGTTTGCCGACGATGTTCCACATCACGATCGTGGACCCGATGATCCATTGCCCGAACAACTTGCCCCACGCGGCCTTCGCCCAGCCGGTGTCGCTCACGGTCCAATGCACGTCATCGGGTGTCAGGTCGTGCCAGAAACGCGCAGTGATCTCATGGCCGATCGCATATACACCAACGTGTTGCACCATCTTTGGGCCGCCCGTCGTGCCTGACGTGAAGTACAGCAACAACGGGTCGCTGGACAGGGTGTCGGCAACGTGCGCTGGTTCGTTCGGCTGTGCGTCAAGGCCACCGCCGAAGCTGATCCAGTCTGGACGACTCGGTCCGACCACCATGGCGCTCGTGATCGTTGGGCATTCAGATCGGACCGTGTCGAGACGTTCTGCGCCATCGGCATCACACACGACAGCGACAGCACCGGAACGATTGATTCGGTAGTGCTGGTCCTTGCCCATGAGCTGCGTTGTCGCCGGCATGGGGACCGCGCCGATTTGTATACAGCCCAGGATCGTGGCGTACCACTCAACAATCCGTGGCAGCTGAACAAAGACTTTGTCGCCTGCCTCGACACCCTGTGCACGAAGTAGATGTGCGGTTCGGTGTGCCATGTCGACAAGTTCGGCGAACGTGTACCGATTGATGGTTGTGCCGTCGGGATCGACTCCAATCAACGCGACTTTGTCGGGGGTCTCGGTTGCTCGAACATGCATCACATCACGGACGAAGTTGTATCGCTCGGGTATGTCCAGGACGAAGTTCGCTCGGGTATCCGCGTAGTTGGTCATGTTCGCCATGTCGTTCCCCCAATATGTCGGCGCCTTCCCGGCAACCTGTGTGGAACGTACCCCACATCACCTAACCCGCTGAGGTCACGACCAGGGTGGCCAGAGCCGCCAGCACGTGGATGGCACCGAGGACGTCGCCGTTGACGCCGCCGATCTTGCGAATCGAGAGCGCAACAACAGCGATTGTCGGCACGGTGGCCGCGCCGATGGTCACCAGCGGGAAGATCGGTGACAACAACGTTGTCGTGGCCACGCCGACGAAAAAGCCGCACGTGACCGCGAGGGGAGAGAGCCGGGCCATGTAGCTGGCCCCCATCCCGTCGCCAGCAGGGGGTGCCAACAACATCGCCGCGAGTGCCATCGATCGACCCAGCGTGTGGGCAACGATCAACGCAGTGAACCCCTCGAAGGGATCGAGTTGGCTGACGGCCGCCACCTCGGTGATGAGCGCCATCACGAGAGCTGCAGTTCCGTACGTGCCGAGTCGAGAGTCCTTCAGGATCTCCATACGTTGGTCGATGGTCCAACCGCCACCGAAGGCGTCGGCGATATCGGCGAGTCCGTCGTGATGGAAAGCTCCCGTGATCAACAGCGTGACGCTGAGTGCGAGGCACGCAGAGACCAGCGGAACAAAGAACTCGCTTGCGACGTAAAAGGCGCCTCCCGCAACAACCCCGATCATGATGCCGACGACCGGAAACCATGGAACGGCCCTGGCGATATCGACCTCGGCCTTTCCCCCGCGCGACACGTCTCCGACGGGCACGCGAGTCAGAAAACCCGCTGCCACATGAAGACTGTTCGCCGAAGGTTTGGTCATGGTGCGGCGAACCACTCCGTGAAGGTCGGTACATCGGTCACCAGCTTGCAGGCCATTGCGACCAGCGGTACTGCGGCCATTGCCCCGGACGCCTCGCCGAGGCGCATGTCGAGGGTGAGCAACGGATCGAGGCCGAGGTGTTCGAGCACAAGACGATGCCCAGGTTCAGCCGAGCGATGCCCGGCCCGGCAGTTCGACACGAGATCGGGAGAGATCTGGTGGAGTACGAGAGCAGGTGACGTCGCGATGTAGCCATCCAGAAGCACTGGTATTGAACGCACTCGCGCCTCGACCATGGCCCCAAGAATGGCCACGAGTTCGGCGCCACCGACCTCGCGGAGTACGTCGAGTGGGTCGGTCACGCCGACGATTCGTCGCGTCGCATCAGCAACAACATGTGCCTTGATCTCGAGCGTTGCATCGTCGATGCCGGTTCCGCGCCCCACGAACGGAGCAGCGTCAGGCCCGATTAATGCCGCACAGACCGCTGCGGCAGCGGTGGTGTTTCCGATGCCCATCTCGCCGAGGATCAACAGGTCGGTCTGAATCGAGCGAACAGCGGAGCGCCCGGCCTCGAACGATTCGGCGAATCGTTCTTCCGACATCGCGGCCTCGAGCCGAAGATTATTTGTTGGTCGGCCAACACCGACGTCGATTGCGTGCACGGCGGCTCCAGCAACTGCGGCAAGAGCAGAAATGCTGGCCTTCTTGGCGTCAAATGCTGCGAACATTGCCCTCGTCACCTCGGAGGGGAACGCGCTGACACCCTCGTTGACGACGCCGTGGTCGGCAGCGAAGATCAGTGCTGCAGGCTGGTCGACCGACGGGGACGCCGTGCGTTGCCAACCAGCCATCCATCGGGCCGTCTCATCTAGGCGTGCCAGCGCGCCAGCGGGACGCAAGATGTCACCGATGCGAATATCGATTGCTTCGATCGAGGTGCGATCGGCGGTGGGAGCTTCGGCCAACTCAGCCAGAAGCGCCGCGGTGTTCACCACGTGATCTCGAGCTGCTCGAGTGGCGTGACTTTGCCCGCCGCAACAAACAACGTGGTTTGCGCTCGAGCGGCCAGGCGGTGATTGAACCGGCCAAGGACATCGCGGTACTGCCGACCGAGTTCGGTTTCGGGGTGGACGCCGAGCCCGACTTCGTTGGTGATGACGATGGTGGGGTCGGTTCGACTGACGAATGCGTGCGAGAGGATCGACGCGTGTTTGTCGATCTGGGCCTCGGTCTTGTCGGCGAACATCATGTTGTTCACGAGCATCGTGATGCAGTCGACGATGAGCAGCGCCCCCGGCTCTACCGCCACAACATCGTCTGCACTCAGCATCGGCGACTCGATCAATCCCCAGCCGACGGGTCGGTCGTGTTGATGGCGGTTGATTCGTTGCTCCATGTCGTCATCGCTCGGTTCGGCGGTTGCCGCGACGATGACATCTCCAGACCAGACTTCGCCCAGCTTGACCGCGAGATCACTCTTTCCGCTTCTCGCACCACCGACGAGCAAGGAAAACCCGCGTCCGAGTCGCATCAGTAATCGATGCCCTTCTTCGCGAGAATGCCCTTGTCAAAGGCGTGCTTGATCTTGACGACCTCGCTCACGGTGTCGGCCACGTCGATCAACCCCTGCGGCGCATCGCGGCCGGTGATGACGATGCTGACCTTTTCTGGACGATTGCGAATCGTGTCATAGACGGGCTCGGCGTCGATCCACCCCCAGTTGATCAGGTAGGTCAGCTCATCGAGAATCACCAACTGGTGTTCTCCGGCCATGATCAGGTTGCGGGCCCGGTCCCACCCCGCCTGCGCAAGAGTCTTGTCATGTTCGATGTCGTCAGAATTCCACGTGAAACCTTCGCCCTCGTTGAACCAGTCGACGCCGAGTTGGCGACCAATTTTCTCTTCGCCCACGTTCCATTCGCCGGACTTGATGAACTGCACCACCGCGACGTTCCAGTCCCTGGCGATACCTCGGATCATGACCCCGAATGCCGAACTCGACTTTCCTTTGCCGTCGCCGGTGTTGACCACGACGATCGACTTGGCGACCGAACTTCTGTCTTCGATGGGGTTTTCGGTGATTGGTTCAGTTGCCATGATTGCCCTCCAGGGCCGTCGTGTGGTTGGGTGCTCGTTCGGGGAATCGTGCTGAGTCTGCTTGATCGATCCGGGGGACGACCAGTACGGAATTGTCGTGATGGCTGACCTGTACCGCTGCGCCGTAGTGCTCCGAAATGTGTTGTTCGGTGAGGACGTCGACCGCCGAACCTTCAGCGACGATGCGGCCATTGGCGAGGAGGATGAGGTGCTCGGCGAATTGTCCCGCCAGTGTCAGGTCGTGCATCGTCGTGATTATCGTGCGCTGCGAGTTCTGGCGGAGTCGATCCAGAAGTCGCAACACCTCTTGTTGGTGCCCGAGGTCGAGTGCCGATGTTGGCTCGTCGAGTAGGAGGATCGGCGCTTCTTGGACCAGCGCCCGACCAATCACCGCTCGCTGCCGCTCACCACCAGAGAGCGTCTCGACCGTGCGGGCCGACATGTCGCTGAGGTCGAGTTCGTCGAGGACGCGGCGTGCAATTTCGACGTCCGATGCGGACGGAACGGCCAGCGGCGACAGGTGCGGTGTTCGCCCGAGCAAGACGTAATCGAGCACATGCATGCCCTGCGGAATCGTTGGCGTCTGCGGAACCCAGGAGACAAGTTTTGCGCGTTCGCGGCCGGACATGGTGTGAAGCTCTCGGCCGAAGATCTCGATGATTCCTTGGGCTTTGACGCTTCCTGCCAGTGCGCGGAGCAGGGTCGACTTGCCCGATCCGTTCGGTCCGATAATCGACATCCACGAGCCCTCGTCGATCGACAACGAGACACCTTCGAGCAGGACCGTTTCTTTGATCGATACCCCGACGTCGTGGGCGCGTAACGCGTTGGTCTTCGTGGCCGTCATGCTCGTGATGCCGTTCGCAAGATGAGCACGAAGAACGGGGCACCGAAGAACGCCGTGACGACGCCGATTGGCAGCTCAGCCGGTGTCAGTGCTGTTCGGGCCACGAGATCGCTCAGCACAAGAAAACCAGCACCCACCGCAATCGACATGGGCACGATGACTCGATAACTCGAGCCGAAGAGCAAGCGCACCGTGTGGGGCACGATCAGCCCAACAAAGGCAATGAGGCCACTGACCGCGACTGCCGCTGCGGTCAGTAACGAGGCGATCACCACGAGGATGATGCGGGTCCTGCCGACCGAGAGGCCGAGCATGGATGCTTCGTCGTCGCCGACCGACAAGATGTCGAGGGTTCGTCCGGCCAGTGCCAAGAGGGTGAGGCAGACAACGGCGACGGGAAGGAGCTGCAGAACCTCGGTCCACCCACTCGTGTTCAAACCACCGAGAAACCATGTGTACACCTGACGTAGGTCGTCGGTGTCTTGTTGTTGCAGGAACGTCTGAATCGCCGTGAAGAAACTCGCCACGGCCACGCCAGCCAGAATCAACGAGGTGGTGGATCGGGTGCGGTCACCAAGAACACCGATCGTCCAGGTCAACGCAACAGACACAAGTGCGCCGATGAACGCGAGGATCTGGACCATGTCGAGGAATCCACGTCCATCGCCGAGGTCGTAAATGAAAGCGATGGTCGCTCCAAGCCCGCCGCCAGCTGCGACACCAAGCAAGTAGGGGTCAGCCAGCGGGTTCTGAAAAACCCCCTGGTAGGTGGCGCCTGCAGTTGCCAGCGCTGCCCCGACCAACAGCCCAAGGGCGATACGAGGCAGCCGAAGGTTCCGTACGATCGAGATCTGGCGTTCGTCGAGCCCAGAATCGATGTCTCCTGGAGTGATCGAATCGAGCAACTCGAGCAGCGTGCCCGTCCGGTCGATCGACGTCGGTCCAATGACGAGGGCGGTCACGACTGCGACCACCACGAACATCGCCGCGCCAACCAACCACGAGATCTTGGTGGCGGCTGGGCGGGTGTTCATGTGACTAGCTCGCTGCGACGACGGCGACTTCGGCGACCGCCGCTCCAGCTGTCTCGATGAACTCGACGATGCGTGGGCCCCAGCGGCTCACGACATCGTCATTCAGCTCGACGATGTTGCTGTTCTGTACCGCCTGCAGTTGATCCCAGCCAGGTCGCTCAGCGACTGTTTCGGCTGTTTGTTCACAGCAAAGGGTGTCGGCGAGAAAGATGATGTCCGGATCGGCCGTAACGAGGAACTCCTCGTTCAGCTGCGGGTAACCGAAGAACTCATCGTCAGGGTCGGCGGCATCAGCAGCGTTCACGAGGCCGAGCATCTTGTACACCTCACCAATGAAGGTGTTCGAGGTGACGCTATAGAGCGTGTTGTCGAGCTCGTGGTAATAGGAGAGCGGGGTCTCCCGCTCGGGGAGTGAGTCGATGACGGCGGCGATGTCGGTTTGCATCTGGCCCACCAGCTCGGCGGCCTCACCCACGTGACCAGTGGTTGCGCCGATCTGTTCGATCTGGGCGTACACGTCGTCGATGGTGATCGCTGCTGGCAGCACCATGTTCTCGATCCCCACGATGTCGAGGCCTTCGATCGGCGCTTGCGACATGACCAAGGTCGGTTCGAATCCGGCGATTGCTTCGACGTTGGCTTCGAAGCCGGACAGGTCGGTCACGGGCGCTTCCTCGGGGAAGTACGAGAACGAGTCGACAGCGACCACGAGGTCACCGGCGCCAACGGCAAACAACATCTCGGTAGCCGTTGGGCTCAGAGACACGATTCGAAGCGGCTCGGTTTGTTCCAGAGTCGCCTCGCCGGTGACGGTCGACTCGGCGTCACTCCCGCAGGCGGTGGCAAATAGACAGAGGGTCGCCAATACTGCGACCAATGCACGGATCTTCATAGGTTTCTCCTGGCTGATCTGCACAGGAGCTTCCGGCGCACATCAGCCCCTTCCTCGAGGGCGTTGATGGTTTCTTCTGCTGAGGTCCTCGACCGGGCTTGGTCCTCAAGGGACATCACCGTTGCGGGACAGCGTCGGAATCTCACCGAACTTCGGAACCTGACAGCGTGACAAGTGTACGCAGCAAAGTCCGACATCGGGTTGGGTTGTCGTGCGACACTCAGCTCAATGCGTTTGAAGCTCATTCTGTTCGTTCTCGCCGTCATCGCTCTGACCGCGTGTGACAGCTACATCGAGGAAGCTCGTGTGCAACGCGACGGCACGGTTGAATTCGCGGCTGAGGCCATCGTCGTGTGCACTGATCCATTGCAGCAAGAGATCTGGGGCCAGGACCCGTGTGACGAGATCGACGCAGCGATTCGATCGGGAGACGTCGGCGATCTTCCCTTCGGCTTTGAACTCGATCCCGACCGCGTCAGCTTGGTCGGCACCGGCGAGGCTGATCGTCGCACGATCGAGGTGTTGTGGAACGGAACTATCGACGAGCTCTCGACCGTGCTTGTCTCGTCAGGATCGATTCGCGAACTCGACGACCTGCGCACCGAGGTTGTCTTCATTCCCGCCGATGCTCCGGCCGACCAGTTGGGTTCGACGACCGATCCTGCACTCCTCGACGAGCTGCGTGTTTCGCGATGGTCGCCTGGAGAATTCCGGATAAAGACCCCCGATCTTGTCGTCGAGCACAACGGCGACGACATTCAGGGGCGACTCGTCATATGGAATCTTGACGATGATCGACCAGATGAATTTCGGGCTGTGTGGAGCACTGCAGATCCACCTCGACGGTGGTGGTTCTGGGTTCTGGCCACCGTCGTGCTCACCACAATCCTCATCATGATTGTGACGATCGAAGGGCCGTCGAAGCGGCGGAGCGCGAAACCGAAGGACTGAGTCTGCGCTCAGGCGGCGGGGACTACCGCTGACGAGATGTCGGGTGAGATCACCGGGCCAGCGGGAACGGGCGGCGCCACATCGGCCACGGTCATCCCGTCGATCCCTGGTGGAACTGGGCCGTTTTGGTATGGAATCGTGGATCGCGGTTCGCCCGTCCAGTTGAAGCTCGCTGGCGCAGTGTTGGTCTCGCCGCAGGCAGCACTTGAGTCGGCACCGGGAGGAGCGATCACGGACGTTTGGTTGTCACGCACGCACAAGCCGGGGTCGATCACACCGTCGAGCAGTGCAAGCACGATGTCGCCCTCGACGTGGTCGACGATCACGTTGCGTTCGATGACGGTCGCAATTGGGTCTCCCGAGGTCCGGGCGATGTTCTGCGAGAGGACCACGCCCGCTCGGGTGTTCCCCGTGATCCGGTTTGCGGCGATTTGTGTGCCGAGGGTGCCACCCACGTGAATCCCCGAACCGAAGCTCGTGTCCCACAGCGGATCTATGTTCGGGCTCGTCGTGAAGCCGTTGTTGAGAACAAGGTTTGCCGCCACGATCACATCGGTTGTTGGTTGCGTGGGTCCGTCTTCAAGCACGATGCCCGTTCGGTTGTTGCGGCTTGTCGACGAGAAGATCGAGACTCCCCCTCGAGCTCCCACAATAGAAAAGCCTCGTGCGGAGAACTCGGCGAGAGTGGTCGTGATCAACGTTGCACACGAGGTGCACTCACTCACTTCGATACCCGCCCCGGCGTGGCCGGACAACCAGCCTTGTCGTACTTCGGCATTCGTGGTGTTTCGAAGCGAGATGCCGTTCTGGCCCGTGTTCGACGTGGTCACATGGAGCGCGCGGAATCGATTGATCGGTACAGATCGCCCGATTCCGTCGACGATGATGCCGTCACCGAGATAGTTGCGCACGGTGAGGTTCTCGACGGCGACACCATCAGCGAGGACGGTCATCCCCGTTGTGGCCGAATGGAGCCCATCGATGAAGACCGTGTTTCGATCACGGCCCCGAATGACGATGTCGGGGGTATCGATGATGATCTCTTCGGTGTAGACGCCAGGGTCGATCAGAATCAGGTCGCCTGGTTGTGCCGCATCGACGGCTCCCTGTACGGAAAAGAAGTCGAGGGGAACTCGAATGGCGTCGATATCGGGGATAGGCAGCGTCGTGATCGGCGGTTCAACCTGGAGGCCATCCGGTGTCGTCCCGTTGAATATTGCTGATCCGATGTCGTCGCCCTCGCGTGATGCGCACCCGGCAAGGGCGAGCGTCGCCACGACGAGGAGAGCGGCGATTCGTCGACTGAGCAGTGGCACCGAGTCAGCCTACTGAACCGCTGATTGCCACACCGGCAACCGCGTCGACTGCTCGTGCGAGAGCATCGGCAAACCGGGGATCGTTGCGAATCGGTACGTCATGGTCGGCATCTACTTCGATGACCTCCGCCGCGTTCACCAGTCGTGCAAGTGAGTGTTGTCGTGCCGGCGGGACCACGGTGTCTGCAGCGGTGACGACCACTGCGCAGGGTGAGTCGATGTTGTTATGCCACGCCGAAGCATCGAAGCGACCGAGTTGCGCTCCTGCCTCGAGGAGGGTGACCGGGTCGGCTGCCCGAACAGTGTCGAGGATCCACGGTGGGTATCGACGGCAGGCAACTCCTGAGATTCGCCGAAACGCGGCATTTCGGGGGCGGGGTGGCAGCCGACGCATTGCTCGAGCGCTTTGATTCAAGAAGGAGAACTGTGCGGCTTCTCTTCGACTATCGGCAAACGTGCCGGCCGTTGCCATAAGCACGAGCGCTTCACACCGATGCCGATGTTCACTCGCCAACACCTGGGCAACGGCGCCGCCAAGGCTGTACCCAACAACGACCGCCCGCGGAATCTCGAGTGCGTCGAGTACGGCAACAGCATCGTGCGCGCAATCCTCGAGATCGAAGGAGGTGTCTGAACGAACACCTCTGCCGTGACCGTGATGGTCGAACATGATCACTCGGCGACCCTCGGTCAGCAACGGCACCACACTGGCGAAGTTCAGCGGCGCGTCGACATTCCAGCCATGGAGAAGTAGCAACGGCGAGTGCGAGAGGGGCGTCTCTTCGATCGGAGCGCAGTCCCACACCGCAACAGAGCCGCGCCCGGCAATATCGATGGTGACCGGGGCCGGTAATGAGGAGCCATTCCGACCGCGTGCGATCACCCGACGCTGACCACCTCTACCGACAGGGTTGCTCCTGTCGGTGATTCAAACGACACGGTGTCGCCTGCGGTTGCACCGAGAAGTGCCTTGCCGAGTGGTGATCCAGGAGACAGAACCTCCACACCTTCTTGGCGCTCTTCGATCGAACCGAGGAGGTACTTCTCCGTGTCGTCGTCACCGTCGTAGCGAAGTTCGACCACGATGCCGAGCGACACGGTGCCGTCGGAGAGGACCTCGACGATCTCCGCATCCAGGATCGACTTGGCGAGAAAGATGATGCGCCCTTCCATCTTTCCCTGTTCTTCTTTGGCTGCGTGGTAGTCGCCGTTCTCGGACAGGTCTCCGAGCTCGCGGGCCGTTTCGATCTTCCTGGCGATGTCGATACGGCCGCGAGTCGTCAGGTCCGTATGTTCGGCCACCAGCCGATCGAGCGTCTCTTGCGAAAATTGTTTTGGCGCTGCCATCTCGTCAGGATAGGTCGTCGAGCGAGTTCACAATGTCCGCCAACAGTTCTTCTGCGTCCTCGAGTCCGACGGACAAGCGCACCATCGACTCGCCAATTCCCACCTCTGCTCGGCCATCCGCGCCCAGTCGCCGGTGGGTTGTGGTCGCTGGGTGGGTGGCCAGACTCTTCGAATCGCCGAGGTTGTTCGAGATGTCGAACAACCGGAGGCCGTCGAGGAACCGGAATGTGTCGGCCTTGTCACCGGCGACGTTGATCGCCAGCACGGTGCCGCCCTGCGACATCTGCTGCATGGCGAGGTCGTGTTGTGGGTGCGACGGCGAACCGGGATACAACACCGACTCGAGGCGGGCATGGCCGTCCAACTTTGTTGCGAGCATCGACGCTGAAGCGCAGGAAGCATCAACTCGAAGACGAAGGGTTTCGAGTCCCTTCACCAACGTCCACGCATTAAACGGGCTCATCGACGGACCGGTGTGTCGCAGAAACGGCATCAAGTGATCGGCGACGAACGATTTCGTGCCAAGTACGGCGCCACCGAGGACGCGACCTTGCCCATCGATGTGTTTGGTCGCCGAATAGACGACAACATCTGCTCCGAGTTCGAGTGGTTTCTGCAGAATCGGCGTCGCGAAGACGTTGTCGACGATCACGAGCGCACCTGCGGCGTGCGCAAGATCGCACACTGCGGCGATGTCGACGATTCGAAGCCCCGGATTCGAGGGCGACTCGAGGAAGACGGCGTTCGTGGGAGTCTCCAGGGCAGTGGCCCACTGATCGAGATCGGTGCCATCGATCAACACCGATTCGATTCCCATACGCGGCAGGATCTCGGTGAGGATCACGCTGCACGAACCGAAGAGCGCCCGTGATGCGACGACTCGATCTCCGGCAGACAGATATGACGCGAGCGATGCAAAGACTGCCGCCATACCGCTTGCGGTCGCCATGCAGGCTTCGGCGCCTTCGATCAGGCGGAGACGTTCCTCGAACATGGCCACGGTGGGGTTGCCGTATCGCGAATAGATGAATCGATCGACGTCGCCAGCGAACGCGGCTTCCGCCTCCGCGGCACTGCCATACACGTATCCCGAGGTCGGGAAGATTGCCTCGGCGGTCTCATTGAACCCGGTGCGAGTGAGGCCACCTCTGATGAGGATCGTGGCTTCGGCGGACTCTTTGTTTGTTAGCTCTGCTGCCATGGCAACAGAGCTCCGCGCCATCCACCGGTTCGGTGGCCCTCTGCATCGACATCACCCTCGAAACCGCCTGCGATGTTGTACACCTCGGTGAATCCTGTGTCGGTGAGCGCGTGCGCAGCTGCAGCTGAGCGGCCACCGGATCGGCACAACATGAGCACCGGCTGGTCGGCGGTGAGCCCCTCGCCAGCCTGTGTCGTGAAGTCAGGATTCGGTGCCCCTTGTGGCCAGCGGCTCCACTCGATAAATCGAGTGCCTGCGACTGCAGGAACTCCGACCCACGTCCACTCCGCGGTGGTTCGACAGTCGATGAGGACGGCGTTGGGGCGATCCAAGAGGAGACGGTGTGCGTCGGTCGGGCTGAGGTCGCCTGCGTAACTCATGGAGCGAAGTCTACGCCGCTCCCGAACCGAGGTCGCTAACCGAGTTCGGCTTCGCCGAACATCGAAACGACGCCGCTCCCGAACCGAGGTCGCTAACCGAG
>RCNE010001413.1_pt1 | contig 21803 bp, 18 predicted proteins | sample 2041361 | NCBI WGS metagenome assembly RCNE01 (sample SAMN09708229, study PRJNA481090) | Marine sediment metagenome, whole genome shotgun sequencing project.
GCCAAGCTCACCGGTAAACCTGCAGCCTGTCTCACCATTGCGGGCCCCGGTGCAACCAACCTGATGACCGGTTTGTGGGATGCAAAGGTGGACCGCGCACCTGTCCTGGCACTGACCGGACAGGTGGATGCACAGGTGCTTGGGCCAGGTGCATTCCAGGAAATTGACCTTGCTGCGGCTTTCGCACCGGTCGCGCGTTTCAGCCAAACGGTTTTACACACATCCAGGCATGCCGAACTGATGACCCTTGCGTGTAAAACCGCATTGGTTGAACGCGATGTGGCTCACCTGATTTTCCCCGATGATGTTCAGACACTGGTTGCGTCTCCAGCGGCGACAGCGTCCGGGCCACAAGGCCGGGTCGCTGATGCGTCCATCGCACCTGCCAGCGACGTTCTTAACGATGCCGTGACATTGATCAAGCGGTCAAAACGTCCCGTAGTGATCGTTGGCTACGGGGCAGGGGATGCGATGTCCGAGGTGCTTGCTTTGGCCGCACAGCTGAATGCACCCGTGCTCACGACATTTAAAGCCAAGGGTTTGATTGCCGATGACCACCCGCTGGCTGCAGGTGTATTGGGCCGGTCCGGTACACCGGTCGCAAGCTGGTTCATGAATGAATGTGATCTTATTCTTGCGTTTGGTTCCTCATTCTCCAACCACACGGGCATCACACCCAAGCGGCCGATCATCCAGGTCGATTTTGATCGCATGACACTGGGCAAATTTCACGGCGTGACAGTTCCCGTCTGGGCCGAGATTGCTGTGACAGCCAAGCTCATGGCAACCCAGCTGCAAGGTTCGGCGAACACAGTTGATCAACGACCGGAGCTCAGTGAGCGGTGGAAGATCTGGCGCGAGGAAAAACACAGCCGACTCAGCGATGATCAGGGCAAAGGTCTTAATTCTTCGCTGGTATTTGACGCGCTGGGTAAGGTGGTGCCGGATGATGCGATCATCGCCGTGGATGTTGGTAACAACACGTATTCCTTTGGCCGCTATTTTGAAAGCCGGGGACAACGGGTACTGATGTCCGGTTACCTGGGTTCCATCGGCTTTTCCTTTCCCGCGGCCATGGGTGCATGGGCTGCCACCCAGGACCAGGATGAGTATCGTGGCCGTAAAGTGTTGTCGGTCAGCGGCGACGGCGGTTTTGGGCAGTACATGGGCGACTTCACAACGGCGGTCAAATACAACATGGACATCACCCACGTGCTGCTGAACAACTCGCAACTCGGCAAAATATCCAAAGAGCAACGTGCGGGCGAATGGCCGGTATGGCAGACAAGCCTGCACAATCCCAGCTTTGCGGCCTATGCCAAACTGTGTGGCGGCAAAGGTAGCCGCGTTACCAAGGCAGAGAATCTAGAGTCAGCACTGAAAGAGGCGCTGGACCACCAGGGTCCTGCCCTGGTCGAGATAATCACCGACGCAGACTTAATCTAGCTCGGGCGTGTGGGAAAGGTGAAAACCTGATGGGAACTTCGTTGTCTGTATTTGTTTTGCTCAGTGTTTCCGTGGCTGTGATACGGGTGGCGTCAGTGGCCTTGCGCCTGACCGGTCTCACCGAGAACACGGCCCGTTTCCAGGCAATGTCTGCATTCACCGGAACGGGGTTTACAACAACCGAGGCCGAAGCCCTGGTAAATTACCCGGTTCGCCGCAGAAAAAGCCAGAAAAAAGCCAGGACATCCACGGAAAAGCCAGGACATCCAAAATTTTCCCCAATCGAATTGATCCAATTTCATCTGGGTTCATACACATCCAGAATCGACAAACGCCGCGTTGATTCCTGGTTGTTCCAATGCCGACGTAAAGCGATGTTCAGTATATGCAGGTTTCTGGAAATATAGCTTCAATGCTTGCTATACGCCAAATCACGCCGCGGTAACAGCGCATAACACAGGAGGAACAGTGGCAGGAAAACGAAGAGGAAAGAGGTGGTAGAAAAAACCATGAACGCGATTATAACCATGGCATACCGGAGCAACCACCGAATCCGAATTATATGCTCAATTACACAGTCACATGTAAGCTGAATTCTGCAAGTGAAATCAATGGTTTGTCTGGGATGAGTTTTAAGAGTGTTGGTCCCGTTGGGTATGGGTTGAATACGACTATTTGCTCTCGATTTGTTTGACCGACAAAGGAGTAGGGAAGGGACACTCTGCCTCAACAAAATCTGCGAGAGCATGGGAATAAAAAACGAAGACTGGGACCCCGGCACTTATCGAGGTTTCGAGCGTTTCTTCAAATATTTCTACCAGTTCTTTTCTATCCACAAGCGAATGATGTTCTTTATTGACAAATTCAAAATATTTTTCTACTGATGGGTAATTTTCAAGCGCCTGGCAAGTTACATGCGCACTGGGTAGATGATTGCTGCCACTGAGGGTTTTTATGAGCCTGATCAGTTGCGGAAATTCAGAAGCATTTCGTCTCATCAAAACAAAGGAGAAAGACAAATCAAAGTTGTGGTTCTTTTCAGTAGCATAGTGGAATAAATAAGCTATGTTCTCAATGAGTTGATCAAACTTCACATTGACACGAATGGACTCAATAGTTTCCTTCTTCGCACCATCCATGCTGATATTGAGGGAGAGAATTATATTGTTATCAATCAAGTAGCGGATATTCTCACGTGTCAGGCGAATACCATTTGTAGATATAGAAATTTTTGTACCATTAGAAGCAAGCAGAGCGGCAACTTTTCGCCAACCCTTGAAGACCAGGAATTCTGAACCATTCATAAAAAAATTAACGATGTGATTTACATGTGAGAAAGCTTCTTCAGTGTGTTTCGCGTCTAATGCCGATCCGCTGATGATTTCTCCAGTGAACAGGCCAGTACATTGAATGCATCTGGCATTACACTTTGCAATCAGTTGGACCTGTCGGAAAGGTGCAATGATCGGTGGCTCTAAATCTCCTCCAAAAAAGGCTTTCGTGATTTGTCCGATCGTCTCTAGTTGATGTATTGCCAGTCCTACTTCTTTGGGATATGACCCACGGTGAACTCTCAGTCTAATCAAGGCCAGGAAGTAATTGCGCAAGCTATTATTAGTGCTGAAATCCGCTTTCCTGAGTTCAAGTTGTGTCAGGAATTGGAGGATTTCCGGTAGTTCTGTTTTGAAGTAATTCAGTAGGACTTGAAAGTTAAATTTGAAAGGTGCATCCAAAGTACTGTGCAGGGAAGATGCGGTGCCGTTGTGATAGCACTTTCTGCAAGTGTCATCGGGAAAGTCTCCCCCATGAATCGACCTCCTGAACGCATTGTAATCTTCGCTATGCCAGGCATTTTTTAGACCCAGTTTTTGCCAATTACCGAGAACCGTGCCATTGCGACAGCATGCCCGTAGTGAGCCATCATTATATAAAACCCCCTCAACCCACGGGGCTGCACAAAATCCTTTTAGTTGCATAGTATCTTTCTCATCCAGTGGGTTCAGGGACCGTGATTCAGCGACACTTCCGTTTTGTCAATTGTGGGCAATGATACCTTTTGTAGTAGTACCTGAGTTACACCAGAGCTGTGAAATACTGGCTAGTGCATATAGGTTGCCATCGGGTTTGCTACCAAAAGCCAAAAGAAAAAGCCAGGACATCCAAAAAGTCGGATAAAGCCAGGATCGACAAACGCCAATCTGATTGAAAACATCAGGTTTATGTCATTTTTATCTTAGAAAATACGATTTTGGCCATAGATGGCCAATCGAAGGCAGCCCGAGCAAGGCCGCCATTTTGGACACCCATTACTTTTTGAGCTTAGGAACATGGGTGTCCGGACTTATTGCTCGGACTTATTGGTCGTCGAGGTTTTTTTACCTGATTTATGGTGGCCCAGATTCATCACAGGTGGCGATTGAAAGTCGTCCTTCGGATAAGTGTCAATGGGTAGAATGAACTCCTCTTTCCCCTTGCTAACGCTTGACTTATATTAAGGAGGCTTTTCACACTGGCAGTATAATTGTAAGCTAGCGTTCGAGCAGGTCTGCTACTACCCCCATGATGTCTGGCGACCGATAGACAGCTAATGCGCAAGTAGCGGACCGGGAATAGAGGTGCAATGCTAAAAAATACCAATATTGGCAAACGTTTAGTTATTGCCTTCAGTATGATGACGATTTTTATAATCGCAATTGGCATAGGGGCACTCGTAAGCATAGAAACACTTTCCAATACGGTGGAGAGGATGTACCGCCACCCACTTGCCGTAACCAATGCTGTCCTCAACTCCCATGTCCATATTGTATCCATCCACCGCAGCATGAAAGATGTGGTTCTGGCAAGTAACGAGCAAGAAATTAAGCTTGCGGCAAACCTGGTAGACGAAAATGAAAAAGAGGTCCTGCGAAACCTACAAATCGTTCAGGAACGTTACCTCGGTGATAAGGGCCAGGTAACACAAACGATTCAGGCCATCATTGACTGGCGGCCAATACGCGAAGAAGTCATTTCGCTGGTTCTTGCAGGTCAATTTGATGCCGCAGAAGAAATCACCAAAGGCAAGGGCGCAAATCATCTGAGGCTTGTTGAAGAGAAGATACGTCAACTCGAAGAGTTTGCCACCACAAAAGCCGAAGACTTCAAGATCAACACCGATGAAATGCGCATAGAAATCCTTACATATATGGGAGTTCTACTCCTGGCTGTCACCTTGCTCAATATCGGTATTGCCAGTGTCGTTATAAGAAAGATCAATAAACAAATTGGTGAGCACAATGAAGCTGGAACAGCATTGTCAAAGACCAAAAAATTGCTTAGCGATACGGAGAGATTCGGTAAAATTGGTGGCTGGGAAGTTGATCGGGAAACGATGATACAAACATGGACAGAAGAAACCTACCGCATCCATGAAGTTGACCTGAATTTTGAACCGGATATGAGCAAAGGCTTCAATTTTTATGCGCCATCCGCCAAGCCAATTATTGAACGAGCATTTAATCATACTGTAGAAACCGGAGACCCTTTTGATTTAGAACTTGAATTAATCACTGCAAAAGGGAATAGGATCTGGGTTCATTCTGTTGGAAGAGCTCAACAGAAAGAAGGTGTTACAAAAATAATATCCGGATCAATCCAGGATATCACCGAGCGCAAACATGCCCAAGAAGAACGGCTTCGATATGAACATATAGTCTCCAATTCCTCAGACATGATGGCATTTGTGGACCGGAATTTTGTGTACTTGTTTGTCAACCCACGGTATCCAGAAGCATTTGGTTTATCGAAGGCAGATTTTATTGGAAAAACTGCAGCAGAAGTCTTTGGTGAAAAAGTTTTCAACGAAACTTTGGCTCCCCACGCAAAACGCTGCTTATCATTTGGAGAAACAATAAATTACCAAGCGTGGGTCGAGTTTCCAAAAACTGGTAGGAGATTCATGGACATCACCTATTCTCCTTTCATAAAGGAAAAAAAGGTTGAAGGGTTCATTGTCAACGCTCGCGACGTCACCGAGGGCAAGCAGGCGGAAGATCGGCTTACTACTAGTGAAAAACGTTATCGAGAGCTTTACGAGAACTCGCCGCTTGGTTACCAATCGCTTGATATTGAGGGCTGCTTTATCGAGAGCAACACGTCTTTGTGCTGGATGTTGGGCTATGAGAGAAATGAGGTCATAGGTAGATGGTTTGGTGATTTTTTAACAGATGAATCAGCTGAGGAGTTCAAGAACAACTTTCCCAAGTTCAAGGCAAGAGGCGAAGTTCATGCAGTACCATTCGATTTGGTCGCCAAGGATGGGCAGGTCATTTCAGTTGAAATTGATGGCCGCATCGGTCATAACGAACAAGGGGATTTCAAGCAGACCCACTGCGTGATCCAGGACGTCACGACCCGCAAACAGCTCTCTAGTGAACTGGTCCAGCATCGCCATCACCTGGAGAAACTGGTAGAAGTACGCACGGAGCAGTTGTCTGAGGCACAGCAACGAGCCGAAGTAGCCAGCAAAGCCAAGAGTGCCTTCCTGGCCAATATGAGCCATGAGATTCGCACTCCGATGAACGCCATTATTGGACTCACTCACCTGATGCAACAAGCAGGTATGCAGCCGGAACAGTTGGACCGTCTGAACAAGATCGAGGCTTCCGGTGATCATCTGCTCTCTATCATCAACGACATACTCGATCTCTCAAAGATCGAAGCGGGCAAGCTAAACCTCGAGCAAACGGATTTCGATCTGGGTGACCTCTTGGGCGACTTGCAGTCGCTGTACCAAGTGCACTTGAGCACAAAGAACCTGTCCTTTGACACGGATCTGGATGACGTACCTCGCTGGCTTCGGGGTGATCTCACCCGTCTGCGCCAGGCTCTGCTAAATTACGTCGGCAACGCTGTGAAATTCACCAAGCAGGGAAGCATTTTCGTGCGCGCAACCAAACTGGATGAAAATGACGACGGGATGCTGTTGCGTTTCGAGGTGACAGACACGGGTGTCGGTATTGAACCCGATAATTTGGTAGACCTGTTTGCGCCTTTTGAACAGGCTGATGTTTCCACTACACGTAAATACGGTGGTACTGGTTTAGGACTGGTCATCACCCGGCGTCTGGCGCAACTGATGGGCGGAGAAGCTGGGGCGGAAAGTGAATCCGGCAAGGGCAGCACCTTCTGGTTTACCGCATGGTTGGGCCATGGACAGGGTGTGATGCCGACCAAATCCTCAAAAAGAGTGGAGCGTGCAGAGACAGGATTGCCCGACTACTACAAGGGTTGCCACATTCTGTTGGCAGAGGACAATGCTATCAACAGCGAAGTGGCAGTGGCGGTACTCAGTAGTGTAGGGCTTGTAGTGGATACAGCGAAAAACGGCAATGAGGCCGTCGACAAGGTACGCGCTAACGACTATGACCTGATCCTGATGGATATCCAGATGCCAGAAATGGATGGTTTGGAAGCGACGCGTTTGATTCGTACCATGAAGGGAAAAGATGATCTATCAATCCTTGCAATGACGGCCAATGTCTTTGAAGAGGATCGAAGGGCCTGTCTTGAGGCCGGCATGAACGACTTTGTAGCCAAACCAATCGACGTGAATGAGATGTTCGACAAGCTGATCAGATGGTTACCTGGTGAGAATCTGTAGATTCGGTGGAAGTGTCACATATGTACTGGGCAACCCGCGGTTTGCAGGGATTTTCAGAGGGCTGTGGACTTCAATGACAAGCAGCAGAAAAGTCATCATCGCCCTGGCAGGCTACAAAACAGAAGACCTGGTCTACCTGAAGGAACTGATCGAGGCAGGCAATCTAAAATCCGGGTATCCAAAGCGATGTGGGTGTCGCGGTTTTAGACTAGACTGAAGTATGCAAGGGCAAAAAGTATCTGTTGGAACATAGTGCTGGCATTATCGATGCTTTGGTAACGTGCACTGGGGCTTATGACTGCAAGTGAGGATAAAGAGAACCCATGATGAAACGTATATTCAGTTTGTTTTTACTATTTCTTGTTACCTTCAACGTTTTCGCAATTGAAATCAACTCCACGCTAAGCGGTGTCTGGTACAACGGAAATCAGAGTGGCCACGGTTTGAATATCGTGGTTTTGGATGAAAACACAACCATCGTTTATTGGTATGTTTACCACACGGATGGTACACCGACGTTCCTGGTTACAGTCGGTCAAAACCAGGGCAATCGTGTCACTGGTCCGACTTATTACAACACAGGAATGAAATTCGGCGGATTTGACCCCAACGACATTGTGGAGGCAGTCTGGGGGACTTCTACTGTGACATTCAGTGACTGCAATAATGCGTCCCTTCAATACACTTTTAATGATCCTGCCTATGGCAGCGGAACAATACCTATGCAACGACTCGCGTTTGTTTCACGGTTGAAGTGTTCAGATAGCCCTTTGCATGGAAACTACTTCGGAGTCTGGGAAGAAGATGATGAAGTTGGATACGGCATTGCCACTCTTTTTGAAGATGGATACTTGGTATTTGGCAATGAGAGCGATACATCCGGGGAGATAGCTATTGGTGAATGGTCGGTGACCGGGGACAATAGCTTCGCGTTCTCAGCGATATCATATTCTCTCCTTGGGGGTTTTGTGAATTTAGCTGGCAATGGAAGCTTTAACGAAGATGGTTTATCCGCAACCTATACAGGCAATGGATCGTTTGTCGCGACTCCAGTGCCATCTTTCCAACATGGCTTAAACACCTCAAAAATGGCTGGTGCCTATAACATTCATGACAGCTCAGGAAGTATCGTTGGGTCTGCGATTATCGAGAGTAATGGTAATATCAGTGGTTCAACTTCCAGTGGGTGTACTTTTGCTGGTACGTTTCTCGTGCCCAACACGAGCTTCAATCAGGCTAAATTGGAGCTGGACGTATCCAATTGTGATGACACGGTTAGCATCATAGGATCTGCGGTTTACAACAACCCGCAAAACGCAATTGTCATTGCGGCAGCAGACGGCTGGTCCGGTTTCTCCTGGACACTGAGACTGCAATAACAGGCCGTCTGATAACCCGTCGGAGGGTGAACTTAGGACGTTCGAGGTTTTTCAATTGCCAGTCAAAAACTGAGACACCCACATCTGATGAGATGTGGGTGTCTCAGTTCTTAGATGTCGGTGTCTCAGTTCTTTCTGTTCGGGACTTATTCGTCCGGACTTAGTCGTGTTCGTTAGTCCCAATGCTTCCAGGACATGGCAATCTTTTGGTATCCACCCACTTGAATTAATGCTATTTTTATAAACTATCCACTTAATTTTGGAGAAGAATATGAGTAAGATTCTTACTGTTTTAGCGCTATCTCTTATATTCGGATGGATGACGGTCGATGCATCCAATACGGATACCAAATCCAAAAGAGTCCAGGTAGAGTTCGATGACAGTGTCGATTTCAGCGAGTACAAGACATTCAACTTTGATAGCCAGGAAGCGATCGAAGACCCGGAATTTCATGATCTGCTGGGCCTCGCTTTCAGTGCGGCTGTGGAACGGGAAATGCTATCAAGAGGCTATGTGAAAGACGACAAACCAGATCTTCTGATAAATGTGTCAGTGGATGTGGAAGATAAACAAAGAGCACCGCACGAAAACGGCAACTGCCCCAGCTATTATACTTATTATTGGCGCAAGCCAACCACATACTACCGGTATTCCGGACGTAAGCAGGCCAGGCTTGCCGAATCCAGACGTGTGATTTGCGACTACACGGAAGGCTCTATTAAAATTAATATGGTAGATGTTAATCTGGAGAGTATGATCTGGGAAGGCGTTGCGCTGGTGCGTATTGACGAGAAGGAACGAGGCTTTCTTTCAAATGGATTAATCGTCAACGATGTCAATGGATCGCTAACTATCGATATGATTGACGTGAAGAGAAGAAGCACTTATACCTACGATAATGCGCGTTTGAGTGATGGAGATATTAACAGGGGAGTCCTTTTGAAAGGATATATCCTGGATGACGTTGCCAGAATGCTTGAGGGTTCTCCATTCCTCCCGGATGATCAACAAATTGCCTGGATGGTCGAAAGCAATTAGTTAAAAACAAAAAACCTACCGGATACGATGACCGCTTCAATGCCAAACCCTGGCTGACACAAAAAACCGGCTTCACGCCGGTTTTTGTCCGATAACTCTCAATTATCTAAGGTGTATACCAAATGGGTGACGTGAAGGCCCAATCACAATCCTGATCCGCTGTTCTTTATCTGGTAGTGGTGTAGCTTTTCTCGCCCTGTGATTGGAGTTGGTGTGAAATTGTGCGGAAAAGAGCAGAATTCAGTCTTCACCACTTAACTAGTTAGACAATTGGCCCAAATCAGTGGGCGACAAAGTGGCACTCTGAGAGCGGACTAATCAAGCACCCGGAAATGTTTGGCGTTCCTTTTAACGAGGATTGAAGCAAGCCAGGGTAGATAACGGTTGGCAAACACGATCATCTTATATTGTGTGCCGGGAACAACCACGGGTTTGACTTTATCTGCAGACATGGCCCGGATGGTATCTGCAACCACGTCTTTGGCGTCGAGCCACAAATAAGCCGGCAGTTTGCTGATCATTTCGCGGGTGCCGTTGACGTCGTGAAACTCGCTGTAGGTAAACCCGGGACACAATGCACAGACCTTTACACCCTTTTCTTCATTTTCCAGTGCGAGCGCCTCGCTGAATTTGATCAGGTAGGATTTGCTCGCACCATACAGGGTGTGACCTGCACTGGGTGCCACCAAGCCTGCGACCGAAGCAACATTAACGATGAATCCACGATTGCGTTCCTGCATGCCCGGCAGTAAACGCCAGGTCAATTCGCAGACGGCCGTCATCATGACCTGGATAAAGTCTGCATGTTCCTGCCAGTCTGGAACATGGAAGCTGCCGGGCAAACCATATCCGGCATTATTCACAAGGTACTCAATATTGATTCCTTCCTCATCCAGGCGACTTACAATTGCCTGACAGGCATCTTTTTGAGAGAGGTCAGCCGTAATAATGATACTTTGAGTGGCGTATGAACTCTGCAATTCATCCGCTACTGCTTGCAGTTTATCCGCGCGTCGCGCCACCAGGACCAGGGAATAGCCATTCTGGGCCAACTGCCGGCAAAACTCCGTACCGATACCGGCGGATGCGCCGGTCACTAAGGCCCATGGTTTTTGATGATCACCACCAACATTTTCCTGAATCATTATATTGACCTGCGTCATATGAATTACCGGTTATGCTACTACACTTTAATGGGGAAAATTACATTCCCGGTAATGTTCTGAGATTGAATAATAAACACGGAGGTTAGCGCCATGACACGTCTCGCAATCGGTGTATTACTCTGGAGTATGGTCCATTTTATTCCTTCAATAGCTGCAGGTTCCAAGCAGGCTATGCTCAACCGGTATGGCGAGTACCCTTACAAGGGTGCGTTTACCGTGATCATGGTAATTTCCCTGTATTTGATCATATCCGGCTGGGGCTCAATGACGCCCGTCGAGCCTGAGGTTCTAAACGCGATTTACACGGCACCGGAGTGGGGCGGGCATGCAGCGGCTTTGCTCGTGCTGATCGGCTATGTGTTGTTTCTTGCACCGTATCCACCCAATAATATAAAGCGCATGATGCGTCATCCTCAACTGATAGCGATTGTCTGCTGGGGCGTCGGTCATTTGCTGGCAGTTGGTACAGCACGGTCCATCGTTTTGTTTGGCGGTCTGAGTGTCTGGGCATTAATCGAGATATATTTGATAAATAAACGCGATGGTGCATGGGTGAAACCTGACAAGGCACCGTTCAAAAACGACGTGACCATGGTGGCATTCGCTGTTTTAGTCTACCTGGCATTCCTGTACACACACCAGATGTTGTTCGGCGGAACAAACCTGATCTGAAAGAAATAATTTCCGGTCACCCGACGGGGCTTTCTGTAGATGGAGGCCTGAAGGTGCGTGTTTCTGTTTGTATGAACTGCCGAATTTCTGCAGCTTATACGAAGAAATTTACCGGAAGTTTGCCGGGCAAAATCTGTTTTAGGAAAATAATTGACCTGCATCATTTGTTTTTGCATCGATGTAACGCATCATCGCCATCGGTTTAGACTTGCGACAAAAGTGACGTATGGGTATGCTTGCGCGCCGCAGCAACGTTTACGTTAAACAGGACAAAAAAATGAGAAAAATACTGGTCGCAGGAAACTGGAAAATGCACGGGTCCAAGACCATGGTGCGCTCCCTGCTTGAAGGTTTGTTGGCTGGCAGCTCAGCCGATGGTAAGGCTGATTTGGCCGTGTTTCCTCCTTTTCCTTACTTGTCGTTGACGGAATCCATTCTTTCCGGCAGTAATATCACGTGGGGCGGGCAAACCCTGAACCCGAATGCACAAGGGGCTCACACCGGTGAAACCAGCGGCAACATGCTGGTGGATATGGGCTGCCGCTATGTGCTGGCAGGTCATTCGGAGCGGCGTTCAATTTACGGTGAAAGTGATGAGGATGTTGCCGTACGCTTTCAGGCTGCACTCGATGCGGGACTGACACCGGTGTTGTGTGTTGGTGAAACCCTTGAGGAGCGTGAAAAGAATCAAACTGAAGCGGTAGTGGCACGTCAGTTGAACGCGGTGATCGAATGTGCAGGTATCGATGCTTTCAATCGTGCGGTCATCGCTTACGAGCCGGTTTGGGCAATCGGAACCGGTCTGACCGCAACACCTGAACAAGCGCAATCCGTACATGCATTTATACGTGACAAGATATCGGCTCTCAATGTTATAATAGCCGATCAACTACGAATCCTATACGGCGGCAGTGTGAAAGGTTCCAATGCCGCCGAATTGTTTGCCCAGAGTGATATCGATGGCGGACTGGTTGGAGGAGCTTCATTAACAGCTGAAGACTTCCTCGCAATTTATGGTGCCGTTAATTAAAGGTCGCTCGGAATACGGAATAAAATATGCAGGTTTTAAACATTTTTCACGTACTCATCGCAATTTCGATGATTGCTTTTATATTGATACAAAAAGGTGCCGGTGCTACTGCCGGTGCCGCATTTGGTAGCGGCGCTTCAGGCACCGTATTCGGATCCCGTGGCGCAGGCAATTTTTTGTCGCGTACCACCTGGGTATTGGCGACACTTTTTTGTCTGATCAGCTTGACCATGGCAGTGCTGGCTTCACGTGCAGGCTCTGCACCTGAGACCGACCTTGGTGTGGTAGCAACGGTCCCGACAACTGAAGATGTAACAAATCAGGTCACTCCGGAATTCCCAATAGAAATTAAATCTGCCGATCCGTCAGACGTACCCTCGATGGACACCGTGATCGCGCAGCCTGAGGCGGATCTCAATGCCGGTGATATGCCGGTGATTGAATCTGATTTTGAGTCAGTACCGGCAAATGACGGCACTGATGACGATACCACCGGTAACGATGGGACCTGAGGTAGAGAAAAGAATAGCCCAAGTGGTGGAATTGGTAGACACGCTATCTTGAGGGGGTAGTGACGGAAGTCGTGCCGGTTCGAGTCCGGCCTTGGGCACCATTAGAATGGACGGTATACCACCGCCCTGTGTGAATTGAGACTAGAGTATGCTTGCACAATACCTGCCAATTCTGATTTTTCTCAGTATTGCTACTGTTATCGGCGTCGTCCTGATAATTCTCGGCGGTATGCTCGGACCGACCAGGCCCGACAGTGAAAAATTATCTGCTTACGAGTGCGGTTTTGAAGCGTTTGAAGATACCCGTACCAAGTTTGACGTTCGTTACTACCTGGTAGCGATCCTGTTCATTATTTTCGATCTTGAAATTACATTTTTCCTGCCCTGGGCCCTGGCTCTGGATTCGCTGGGCATGTTCGGTGTTGCAGCCATGTTTGTGTTCCTTGTTGAGCTGGTCATCGGCTACTTTGTAATCTGGAAAAGAGGCGCGTTGGAATGGGAATGATGGACATAATGTACCCCGACCGGGGTATAGAGCTCGGTGAAGTAGACGATATTCTGAGGCCCAGCGCGGATAGTAATCCGCTGATGGCTCGAGGTGTGGTCACGACTTCGCTGGACGCGTTGATTAACTGGGCGAGAACAGGCTCAATGTGGCCGGTTTCTTTTGGTCTGGCCTGTTGTGCTGTTGAAATGATGCAGGCGGGTGCGGCGCGTTACGACCTCGACAGGCTCGGTGTCATATTTCGTCCCAGTCCCCGCCAGTCGGATGTCATGATCGTTGCAGGAACACTGGTCAATAAAATGGCTCCTGCAATGCGCAAGATCTATGACCAGATGGCTGAGCCTAGATGGGTAATATCAATGGGTTCCTGTGCCAACGGCGGCGGTTACTACCATTACTCTTATGCGGTTACACGTGGTTGCGACCGCATCGTACCGGTAGATATATATGTCCCGGGTTGTCCGCCCACAGCGGAAGCCCTGATTTACGGTATTTTGCAACTGCAGAAGAAAATTCGCCGTACAGCTACCATTGCCAGGTGACCTGATGATTGACCTGTCTAAAAGTCTGTTCGAGGCACTCGCAGCCTGTTTTGGTGACCGGATTAAAGTTTCTGAGCCTGAATCCGGTATGGTTACCATCCAGGTTCCTGTTGACGAGTGGTTGGAAATTGCGCAGACACTGCGTGACGACCCACGATTTACATTCAGCCAGTTAACCGATTTATGCGGTGTTGATTACCTCGGGTTTGGCCAGGTGGAATGGGAAACAACCGATGCAACACATGAGGGTTTCAGCCGTGGTGTTGAAGGTCTGGGCCCTGGTCGTTTCGACTGGAAAAACCGCCCCGAATCCACCGATGCCGAACAACGGTTCGGTGTGGTTGTGCACCTGCTCTCAACCCACCACAACATGCGTTTGCGTATGAAAACTTTCGCTGCCGATGAAGGTTTGCCCATTGTGCCGTCGCTGGTTGAAATTTGGAATTCAGCCAACTGGTATGAGCGTGAGACCTTTGACCTGTTTGGCATAATTTTCGAAGGGCATCCTGATTTACGGCGAATTTTGACGGACTATGGTTTTATTGGTCATCCATTCCGCAAGGATTTTCCATTGATTGGCAACGTCACCGTCCGCTATGACGAGGAGAAGGGCCGCGTTGTATATGAACCGGTTGAAATCGAACCTCGTGTGCTCGTCCCACGTGTCATACGTGATGATTCACGATACAAAGCAGACGACATCGATAAGGCTGCAGATGAAACAGCCGACTCGTTGGCGTCCGGGGCTGAATAAATATGTCTGAAATTCGCAACTACACGATGAATTTCGGGCCGCAACATCCGTCGGCCCATGGTGTTCTCCGCTTGGTGCTGGAGCTTGATGGTGAAACCGTTGTCCGGGCAGACCCGCATATTGGTCTACTGCACCGGGGCACCGAAAAGCTCGCTGAAAGCAAGCCGTATAACCAGTCAATTGGGTATATGGACCGTATGGACTATGTGTCCATGATGTGCAGCGAGCATGCCTATGTGCGTGCTATTGAACAATTGCTTGGTATCGAGCCACCCATACGTGCCCAGTACATACGCACCATGTTTGATGAAATTACCCGTATCGGTAATCACATGTTGTGGATAGGTTCGAGTGGTATTGACCTTGGTGCCATGACGGTCTTCCTGTACGCCTTCCGTGAACGCGAACAGACCATCGATATGTACGAGGCGGTATCGGGTGCACGTATGCACGCAAATTATTATCGGCCTGGCGGCGTTTATCGTGACTTGCCGGACACGATGCCTCAATACAAGGAAACACCCTGGACCAAGGGCAAGAAACTCAAGCAAAGAAATGAATGGCGTGAAGGTTCTTTACTGGATTTCATCGAGGCGTTTGCAAAGGATTTTCCATCCAAGGTAGATGAATACGAGACCTTGCTTACTGATAATCGAATCTGGAAGCAGCGTACCGTCGGTATTGGTGTGTTATCACCCGAACGTGCCCAACAACTGGGTTGTTCCGGTCCAATGTTACGTGGTTCAGGTGTCGAATGGGATCTGCGTAAGAAACAGCCCTATGCCATGTACAGCGAGATGGATTTTGATATACCTGTTGGTATCAACGGCGATTGTTACGATCGGTACCTGGTCCGTATTGAAGAATTGCGCCAGTCCGCGCGCATCATCCTGCAATGTGTTGAATGGCTGCGTGCCAATCCCGGTCATGTCATGTTGAAGAACTTCAAGGTTATCCCGCCAACACGTGAAGAAATGAAGGATGACATGGAAGCCCTGATCCATCACTTCAAACTCTTCACCGAAGGTTACAGTGTACCCAAGGGTGAGGCCTATGCCGCCGTAGAGGCGCCTAAAGGTGAGTTTGGTTGTTATTTGGTTTCAGACGGTGCCAACAAGCCATTTCGTGTGCACTTGAGAGCGCCTGGTTTTGCACACCTTGCCTGTATGGATGAGATGTCCAAGGGGCATATGCTGGGTGACGTAGTTGCTCTGATGGGTACCATGGATATCGTATTTGGTGAGGTAGACCGCTAATGAATCATAAAGCTGAACACATTGCCGGTAAGAAGGCCCTGCTTAATGAGGGTACCCGTGCAAACATAGATCACTGGGTAGCCAAATTCCCACCGGAACACAAGCGGTCTGCCCTGATTCAGGCGATTATTGCTGCTCAGCACCAGAATGGCGGCTGGGTCAGCAAGGATATGGTCGAAGCGGTTGCGGATTATCTGGATCTTCCACCGGTTTGGGCCTTTGAAGTTGCAAGTTTTTATTCAATGATCGACCAAAAACCGGTCGGTAGGCACAAGGTTAATGTTTGCACCAATATTTCATGTTGGCTCAATGGTGCTGAAGACATGGTTAGCCATATAGAACAAAAACTGGGCGTAAAGCTGGGTGAGACCACGGCGGATGACCGTATCACGCTGGTAGTTGAGGAGGAGTGCATCGCCGCATGTTGCGGAGCACCCGCGATGGTGGTCGATGGCCATTATCACGAAAACCTTGATACAGACAAAATCGACAAGATACTGGATGGATTAGACTGATGGCTGACCATAACGTCGTATTCACCACCCTTGATGCCGAACAGCCATGGTCGATGGAGACCTATCTTGCCATCGATGGTTACAAAGCCTGGAAAAAGATCCTGGCGGAAAAAACCGATCCGGCTGAGATCATCGATAACGTAAAGCTTTCGGCTTTACGTGGACGTGGTGGTGCAGGTTTCCCGACCGGATTGAAATGGAGCTTTATGCCGCGCTCCGCACCCGGCCAGAAATATATTTTATGTAATTCCGATGAATCCGAACCTGGCACCTGCCATGACCGGGACATCCTCAGGTTTAATCCCCACTCCGTCATCGAAGGTATGGCCATTGCCGGATACGCAATGGGTGCCACGGTGGGATATAACTACTTGCGTGGTGAGTTTCACCACGAGCCGTTTGAACGTTTTGAAGGCGCCTTGATAGAAGCCTATACAGCCGGTCTGCTCGGAAAAGACTTGATGGGTAGCGGCGTTGACATGGACATTTACGGTGCCCTTGGCGCAGGCGCGTATATTTGCGGTGAAGAAACTGCCTTGATGGAATCGTTGGAAGGCAAGAAAGGCCAACCACGATTCAAACCACCGTTCCCGGCCAATTTTGGCCTGTACGGCAAGCCCAGCACCATTAACAACACCGAATCATTAGCCTCTGTACCGCATATCATGCGCAATGGCGGGCAATGGTTCCTGGATATCGGCAAGCCTAATAATGGCGGCCCCAAGGTGTTTTCTGTTTCCGGTCATGTTAATAAGCCCGGAAATTATGAAGTCCCGTTGGGCACGCCATTTAGTGAATTGCTGGAAATGGCCGGTGGTGTGCGTAACGGTAATAAACTTAAAGGTGTGATACCGGGTGGCTCGTCCATGCCGGTGCTACCCGCCGATGTCATAATGGATATGACCATGGATTTCGATGCCTTGAGCAAAGCCGGCTCAGGTCTTGGTTCAGGTGCAGTAATCGTCATGGATGAAACCACGTGCATGGTTAAAGCATGCGCCCGGATATCCCGCTTTTATCACATGGAATCCTGTGGTCAGTGCACGCCTTGTCGTGAGGGCACAGGTTGGATGCGCCGGGTTCTGGACCGGATTGTTGACGGCAAGGGTAAATCTGAAGACCTCGAATTGTTGCGTTCGGCCGCGGGTCAAATTGAGGGTCATACCATTTGTGCTTTCGGTGAGGCAGCAGCCTGGCCGGTGCAGGGTTTCCTACGTCAATTCTGGAACGAATTTGAGTACTATATTGAGCACGGCCATTCAATTGTCGATGATCAAAAGGGGAAAGCTGCATGAGCACGCAGCCTGAAAAATCAGTAGACATGGTCAACATCGAAATTGATGGTCAGGCCATGGAAGTGCCTAAAAACTCGATGATTATCGAGGCCACGGACAAGGCGGGAATCAGTATTCCGCGTTTCTGCTACCACAGTAAACTGAGCATCGCAGCCAACTGCCGTATGTGCCTGGTGGATGTTGAAAAGGCACCCAAACCGATGCCGGCCTGTGCCACACCGGTCATGGATGGCATGAAAGTCTATACCCACTCGCGTCGTGCCATTGATGCACAGCACGGTGTCATGGAGTTTCTGTTGATCAATCACCCGCTTGATTGCCCGATTTGTGATCAGGGCGGCGAGTGTGAATTGCAGGATCTGGCGATGGGGTACGGTCGTTCTGTTTCCCGTTTCACCGAGCGTAAACGCGTGGTTCAGGATCACAATATCGGCCCGTTGGTGCAAACAGATCTGACCCGTTGTATCCAGTGTACCCGCTGTGTGCGTTTCCTCGATGAAATCGCGGGCACCAATGAACTGGGTATGTTCGGTCGTGGTGACCGTTCTGAAATAGGCACGTGCCTGGCACAGGGTATTGATTCCGAATTGTCCGGAAACGTGATTGATCTGTGTCCGGTGGGTGCGTTGACCAACAAACCTTTCCGCTACTCGGCACGTGCATGGGAATTAATGGCGCGGCCATCAATGGCAGCACACGATGGTGTTGGTGCTAATTTGTGGTATCACACACGGCGTGGAAAGGTGCTGCGCGCGGTACCCAGAGACAGCGAACCCACCAATGAAACCTGGTTGTCGGATCGTGACCGTTATTCTCATTTTGGCCTCAATTCTGATGACAGGGTTCTCGAGCCCATGGTCAAAGTAAAAGGCCAATGGCAAAACGTTTCATGGGATGAAGGTATACGTGTTGCTGTAAAGGCTCTGCATAAATCTGTTACTGCACATGGCGGCGCCAACCTGGGTGTGTTGATGTCGCCCAGTGCATCAACCCAAGAGCACTTTCTCGCCCGGCGCCTGGCGAGCGGACTTGATTGCACAAACATGGATTACCGGCTGAGAGAGCAGGATTTCAGTGACGACAAGGCCCGTGGCGGGGTGGCGTCATTCCAGACACCAATGTCTGCCATCGATGATGCAGAAACAATTCTGTTGATAGGCAGCAATATTCGTCACGAGGCACCTATTCTGGGTCAGCGTGTGCGTAAGGCATGGCGTAAAGGCGCACAGGTAGCCGCACTGAATCCCGTGGACTGGAATTTCCACTTTGAGTTGGCGGATAAATTGATCACGGCACCCCAGCACATGGTTGCAGAATTGGCAGCACTTGCTGTGGCGGTAGCCAAACTTACCGGCCAGGAGATGCCTGAATTTCTGCAAGCTGCAGTTTCGGGCGCCGAGGCAGGTGCATCGCATAATGCAATGGCCGAAATGCTGAGTGGTGGCGGTGCCAAAATGCTGATCCTGGGGCAGGCTGCCATGGCACATGAGCAGGCTTCCTGGTTACGTCAGCTATCAGCCTGGATTGCCAAAGTAACCGGTGCTGTTCTAAATTCCATCCCGCATGGTGGCAACACCACTGGTGCAGCGATAGTGGCGGGTGCTGCCCACGCAGCAGGCGGCCTTGACACCCGTGGAATGCTGAGCACGGCCCTGAAGGGTTACCTGTTGTGGGACATTGAACCTGAATTTGATTTGGCCAACCCCGCACTTGCCATGCAAACACTTGCAGCGGCTGAGAGAGTTGTGGCGATATCCGCTTTTGCCAGTGATGGTCTGAAAGCGGTTGCTGATGTGATATTACCCCTGGCACCGCTGGCTGAGTCCGAAGGTCTGTTCTATACGCTTGATGGTCAGTCTTTTGATGTAAAGGCGGCAGTCCGTCCGTCAGGTCAAGCCAGGTCGGGCTGGAAAATTTTACGCCGACTGGGTGCCGAACTTGAGTTGGATGGGTTCTCCCAGGTAGACATGACCTCGCTGCGTGAAGAGATGCTGGGTGAGATCAACCAGTCAGACACATCAACAGGTGAAGTTGAACTGACTTCGCCAAAACCAAAAGGTGATCTTTATCGGGTAGGTGACGTTGCAATGTACGCCGTTGACGCTTTGTGCAGACGATCCGAATATCTGCAAAAGACAGTACATGCCGAAAACGCTTATGTTGGCCTGAACCCTGACGACGCTGGCCGAAAAGGTCTCGTTGACGGTCATGAAGTAAAGGTCAGTCAGGGCGCTGAGCACGTCATACTGCCGGTTCGTCTGTGCAGTGAACTGCCTGCAGGTGCTGTTTGGGTGAAAGGCGCAACTGACGTCAGCATTGCGCTCGGTGACAGTTTCGGACCCATTAGCGTGGAGGCGGCCTGATGCTTGATATGCTTTTATCAGTTTGGGAGTGGATTCAGTCACAATACCTGATCTGGACAGTGCTCAAGATACTGGTGATCACTGTGCCGTTGATTACGGCCGTGGCTTTTTACACCTATTTTGAACGCAAGGTCATTGGCTCAATGCAGATTCGCGTTGGGCCCAGCCGGGTTGGACCACTGGGTTTAATACAGCCCTTTGCCGATGTTTTCAAATTGCTGTTGAAAGAGATCATCCTGCCAACAAACTCCAATCGCTTTCTGTTTCTGTTAGCCCCGATAATTTCACTGGCCCCGGCTTTTGCGGCATGGGCGGTGGTGCCATTCAACGATTTCATGGTGTTGGCGGATGTCGATGCCGGTTTGATCTATGTGCTGGCGCTTACATCCCTGGGGGTCTACGGCATCATCATTGCCGGTTGGGCTTCCAACTCCAAGTATGCATTTCTTGGTGCCATGCGCGCTGCGGCACAGACAGTGTCTTATGAAATTGCGATGGGTTTTTCACTCGTTGGTGTTTTGATTCTTGCCGGAACGATGAATCTTCGTGAAATTGTACTGGCCCAGCAAGGTGGCATATTTGACTGGTACTGGTTACCGCTGTTGCCATTATTTATCATTTATATGATTTCGGGTGTGGCTGAGACGAACCGTGCACCGTTCGACCAGGCCGAGGGTGAATCAGAAATCGTAGCGGGCTTCCACGTCGAGTATTCGGGGTCCGCATTTGCAGTTTTCTTTTTGGCTGAATACGCCAACATGATCCTTATTTCCGGTTTGACCGCCATCCTGTTTGCAGGTGGTTGGTTATCACCGTTTGAAGGTGTGCCTGTGTTGGGTGAAACCTTCCTGGCCGAGGGCAGCATCTTCTGGTTCCTTGGCAAGACGGTTGTCTTCATGTTCATGTTTTTGTGGTATCGGGCGACATTCCCCCGCTACCGTTACGACCAGATCATGCGTCTGGGTTGGAAAGTTCTTATTCCTATCGCAATGGTCTGGGTGATGATTAGTGCCCTGATGACTGTTCTAGGATTCGTGGTGAAGGGTAGCTGAGGATGAAACGTATCATTGAATATTTCCGCAGCCTGATGTTGCTCGAATTGCTTAAAGGCATGAGTCTCACCATGCGTCACATGTTTCGGCCAATCATCACGATCAACTACCCGGAAGAGAAGACACCCAAGTCGGTTCGTTTTCGCGGTCTGCACGCACTGCGCCGCTATCCGAATGGTGAGGAACGCTGCATTGCCTGTAAATTATGTGAGGCCGTGTGTCCAGCGCTTGCCATCACCATCGAATCTGAACAACGTGATGACGGCAGTCGTCGTACAACGCGTTATGACATTGATTTATTCAAATGTATTTTCTGCGGATTTTGCGAAGAATCCTGCCCTGTAGATTCCATCGTGGAAACCGGTTTGCTTGAGTATCATTTTGAATCTCCCGAAGAGGCCATTATGACCAAGGAAAAACTGCTGGCGGTTGGTGACAGGTTCGAGTCAGAGATTGCTGAAAATCGTAACAAGGATGCGGCTTACCGATGATTGTCCAGGAACTGATATTTTACGCTTTTTCATTGGTTTTGGTGTTTGCTGCCGTATCGGTTATAACGGCACGCAACCCCGTTTACTCCGTTTTATTCCTGATACTGGCCTTTTTCAGTGCGGCCGCAATCTGGATGCTTTTGGA
>RCNE010000813.1_pt1 | contig 21800 bp, 17 predicted proteins | sample 2041361 | NCBI WGS metagenome assembly RCNE01 (sample SAMN09708229, study PRJNA481090) | Marine sediment metagenome, whole genome shotgun sequencing project.
AGCCTGCCTGCCTCGACCAGCATGTCAGGTACCCGATAGGTTTTTGGATCACCCTTCAGAAACTCTGCCATCGAAAGCTCGGCGTCCATCAAAAGATCCGCGATGGTCGGAATTCCGTTAGCCACAGCCAGACGCGATGCAAACGACGCGGCAGTCTCATCGGCATGGAGCGTAACTGGGTTCTGAAGTCTCATAGCTGTATCCAAAAACGGCAAGTGATCACGGCCTTAAGGATGTGCCAAAGAAAAAGGGGTGCCGCAAGGGCACCCCGAGGTTCGCATAACCAGGCTCATTAGTTTACCGCTCGTTATTATTTTATGCCTGCGGCTTGGTCAGCGTTAGGGGGCAAGCGCACCTGCCCCTTGTCTGGTTGTCTAATTTGCAAGAGTGGCTCTCACATTTTTGGTATCCTCGTCAGATTCAGAAAATTCATTTCAACTAATTTTCCTTCATTTCTTCGGTCAAAGGTCTCCATAAACCTCTTTCTTTCTAGGCACCGCATTTCGCTGAATTTTCAAATTCTGACGAAATTACGGATTCTGACATAAGCCAGACAGCGCACCACCCTATTTCCAATCAACTACAGCCGGATGTCCCGCCGCAGGTGTTGCATTTCATGCAGGTCCCATTGCGCACCAGCGTATAGTTGCCACACTCGCCGCAAGCTTCGCCTTCATAGCCCTGCATCTTTGCCTTGACCCGCGCATCCATGGAGACAGCGCCCGACGAGATTGCCGTGGTGGTCTTTACAGATGTTGCGAGAGCAATGTTGCCCTGCGGTATCACCGTTGTTAGTGCTTCCATCGCCGCCGAATGTCCACCTTGCAGCACTGTGAGGTTCTGCGGCACACGGTTGCGCAGATATCCCTGTGAGGTGATCTGCTTGAGCACTTCCAAAGACTTCGATGCAGCGCTTTCGCTCAGCTCAGAGAGATTTGCCACGCCTTCTTCCTCACCACGGCCCAATGTGTCGAATGTCGCGCCCTCAGGCTGTACATGCGCCAGATCGGTACGGTCGAGATAACTCACCGCCAATTCGCGGAAAATATAGTCGAGGATCGAAGTCGCCTGTTTGATGCTGTCGTTGCCTTGCACCATGCCCGCGGGCTCAAACTTGGTGAATGTGAAGGCATCGACGAATTCCTCAAGCGGCACGCCGTATTGCAGACCCACGGACACAGCGATGGCAAAGTTGTTCATCATCGCCCGGAAACCTGCACCCTCTTTGTGCATGTCGATGAAAATCTCACCAAGGGAGCCGTCGGTGTACTCACCCGTGCGCAGGTACACTTTGTGTCCGCCCACGTTCGCCTTTTGGGTATACCCCTTGCGGCGCTGTGGCATCTTTTCGCGGTGCGATTTGATGATTTCCTTGACGATGACCTTCTCGACGATCTTCTCGGCCAGCACGATTGCTTTTTCGTGTGCTGTGCCGCTCTCAAGAATTTCCGCCGCCTCATCGTCGTCCTCAACCAAGGAGGCCGCGAGGGGCTGGCTCAGTTTGGAGCCGTCGCGGTAGAGCGCATTGGCTTTGACACCCAAGGACCATGAAAGCTCATATGCCTTCTGGCAATCCTCGATGGTGGCGTCATTCGGCATGTTGATCGTCTTGGAGATCGCACCGGAGATGAACGACTGTGCCGCGGCCATCATGTAGATGTGGCTGTTGACCGACAGATACCGCTTGCCTGTTTTACCGCACGGGTTGGCGCAATCGAAGATACCGTAGTGCTCTTCTTTCAGATGCGGTGCACCCTCAAGCGTCATGGTACCACAGACGTGGTTGTTGGCCGCGTCGATGTCCGCCTTGGAGAAGCCAAGTGATTTGAGCAAATCGAACGTCGGATCGTTCAGCTTGTCCGCCGGAATACCAAGCACTTTGGTGCAGAACTCTGCGCCCAACGTCCACTGGTTAAAGACAAAGCGAATGTCAAAAGCCGCTTCCAACGCGCCATCCACTTTCGCCAGTTCCGCAGGACCAAAGCCGTGACCGATGAGCGACGTGTGGTTGATGCCCGGCGCATTTCCGATGGTGCCGTGACCCACCGCGTGGCCCACGATCTCTTCGATCTGCGCAGCACCATAACCAAGCTTTTTCAGTGCTGCAGGAACGGATTGGTTGATGATCTTGAAGTAGCCACCACCCGCGAGCTTCTTGAATTTCACGAGCGCGAAGTCAGGCTCGATCCCGGTAGTGTCGCAATCCATGACCAGACCGATGGTACCGGTTGGCGCGATCACCGAAGTTTGAGCGTTGCGGTAGCCGTGCTTTTCACCCAGCTTGAGCGCCTCGTCCCATGTGGACATGGCCACATCAACCAGACCCGCCTGCGGGCAGTTGGCATGGTCGAGCGGTACAGGCTTCACAGCGAGATCCTCATAGCCGTTCGCCTCACCATATGCCGCATGGCGGTGGTTACGGATGACGCGCAGCATGTGCTTGCTGTTTTTGGAGTACCCTGGGAATGCACCCAGCTCACCCGCCATCTCGGCGGAGGTAGCATAGGCAACACCAGTCATAATCGCTGTCAGCGTACCGCAGAGCGCGCGGCCTTCGTCGCTGTCATAGGAAAAACCCATGTTCATCAATAGACCGCCAATGTTGGCATAGCCAAGGCCCAGCGTCCGGAAGTCGTAGGAGCGTTGTGCGATCTCTTTGGACGGGAACTGCGCCATCATCACGGACACTTCGAGCGTTACAGTCCAGAGGCGCGAGGCGTGCATGTAATCCTCTACCTGAAACTCGCCATCCTTGAGGAAGGTCAGCAGGTTCATCGATGCGAGGTTACAGGCTGTATCATCGAGGAACATATATTCGGAGCATGGGTTGGAGCCGCGAATGGCGCCGTCCTCGGGGCAAGTATGCCAGTCGTTAACAGTGTCGTGGTACTGGATGCCCGGATCGGCACAGGCCCATGCGGCGTGGCCGACTTGGTCCCAGAGGTCCCGTGCGCGGATGGTCTTGGCCACTTTCCCAGTGGTGCGGTCCAGCAGCTCCCAATCACTGTCCGCCTCTACCGCCTTCAGGAAAGCGTCCGTGACGCGGATCGAGTTATTGGAGTTCTGGCCAGAGACAGAGTTATATGCCTCTGAGTCCCAATCCGTGTCGTAGGTTGGGAATTCTATCGAGGTGTGACCCTGCTTTGCATAATCCAGCACACGCTTGACATATGTCTCTGGGATCATCGTTTTTTTCGCAGAGCGGATCGCGTCTTTGAGTTGCTCGTTTTTGGCAGGATCATAGGCATCCGTCTCCAAACCGTCCCAGCCTGCGATAGCTTTGAAGATCAGGTTGAGCTTTTGCTCGTGCATCTTGGAGCCTGCAACGATGCTGGCAACCTTCTGCTCTTCGAGAACCTTCCAGTTGATGAATTCTTCGATATCGGGGTGGTCCGCATCGACGATCACCATCTTGGCCGCACGGCGCGTCGTGCCGCCTGATTTGATAGCGCCTGCAGCGCGATCACCGATTTTCAGGAAACCCATGAGGCCGGAAGACTTGCCGCCACCTGAAAGCTTTTCCCCTGCACCGCGCAAGCTTGAGAAGTTCGTGCCTGTGCCTGAGCCGTATTTGAACAGACGTGCTTCACGCACCCACAAATCCATGATGCCGCCATCGCCGACCAAATCGTCAGCCACCGACTGAATGAAACATGCGTGCGGCTGGGGGTGCTCATAGCTGGACGTGGAGCGGGTAAGCTTGCCCGACTTGTGATCCACATAATAGTGGCCCTGTGCTGGGCCGTCGATTCCATAAGCCCAGTGCAGACCGGTGTTAAACCATTGTGGAGAGTTGGGTGCAGCGCGCTGGGAGGCCAGCATGTGACGCATCTCGTCGTAGTAGGTACGCGCGTCCTCTTCGGTGGTGAAATACCCACCCTTCCAGCCCCAGTACGCCCATGCGCCTGCCAGACGGTCGAAAACTTGCTTGGAGGAAGTCTCCCCTCCCATTTCGGTGCCTTCAACGGGAACGGAGCGCCACAAAAACTCGGGAACGCCCTTTTCTTTCACGCGCTTGGATTGGGCCGGAACGCCCGCTTTACGGAAATACTTTTGTGCGATGACATCGGAAGCCACTTGGCTCCAGGCTTTTGGCACTTCGACATCGTCGAGGTGGAACACAATAGACCCGTCCGGATTGCGAATTTCGGAGACCGTGCTCACAAAATCCAAATCTACGTATGCGTCTTGCCCTTGAGTGGTGAATTTCCGTTCAATTTTCATCGCGCTGCCCCATTAATCAGCTTTACCATTTCAAGACACCCAAGCTGGCGTCCAACTCAATACTGTGTGGCAAAGCCGCAGGTTGCGCCGACCACGTGGAAACCACTGGATGCGCGTCCGATGAACCGCCGTAAAAGACCGTTTGCCCGTACTCTACCTCTTGGTCCGCCGTGTAGCGTTTAACCACTATATCTTGTGGCGTGACCGTCAGTCTGCACAAACTGGCGTATTTGGACCACGTCGGTCAACGATTTTATTATCATAAATTTTACATTTTGGCAGTTGACGCGAATTGAGTTTGCGCTCGGTCTCACGGCTTCATGAGAGGTCCACAAACCTCATCAAAACCGTTAACCATTTGAGAGGCGGAAAAAGCCTTTATTTCGGCATCGCTAACCGCTGTTTTGAATGTGCGTTAACCTTTTCAAGCAGACGACTCGACCGGATTCATCCGAATCTGATGCCCACAAATGGTAAGCGAACGGTGGGTAAGAAATTTGTGCAGCGGGCAGCACAGCAACAAAAACCGACATGAAAACAACACCACCCGTGGTAGAAATGAGTAATAATTGGGCGATAGCCACAAGATGTAGGCTCGCCGTGCCGCAATCAGCACAGGTCTCAGTGTCAGGATATAGATTGCGATTCCCCATATCTCGGGGGCCAGAAACACTTGTGGCCTCTTCGCATAAACGAAGAGGCCACATGAGTTCGATCTGGTAATCGAAAATGGTCGGGGCGAGAAGATTCGAACTTCCGACCCCCTGTACCCAAAACAGGTGCGCTACCAGGCTGCGCCACGCCCCGACTGACGCTAGCGAAGGCTATCGGGATTGAAAAGGCAAAATACTCCGCGCAGCACGATGAATCGAAATTAACCGCATTCCCATGGATCATCGAGGCTGACAAAGGACGGATGACGCAAGACATCGCCCGCATTTATTCCCAAACGCTTTGCAAAGCCGCCGTTGATTTCCAACACGCCAGTCAACAACATATCGCCCGGTGAAATTGGCGTCTCATCGAGCGGTTGTGCGCGGTGGTGGATGTGTTTGATCACGCCGAACCCATCAAGAAAGAGCATATCAAGCTCAATCAACGTGTTTCGCATCCAGAAACTCATGATCTGCGGGCGCTGGTAGACAAACAACATGCCTTTACTGAGCGGCATGCTCTCCACATGCATCAATCCTTGCGCGCGGATCTGCTCGTCTGCGGCCACATCGACATTAAACGCCGCCTTGCCAAACCCGCCTGTGATTGTAACGCGGTCGATCGGGCAAGCGGGCCTGAGAGGTGTCAGCGCCTGCGCCCCCGTCCCTGCCATGCCAAATGCTGTTAGCCCTCCGAGAAAGGCTCTTCTGTTCGGGGAACTGTTTCCCATGCGTGTACCTCCGCTGCCATACGGCCACGTTTACCATCAATTACACGCATCGCAATCGCCTCACCTGGTGCGAGGTCCGACAGCCCCGACTGACGCAGCACATCCATGTGCACGAAGACATCCTCGGGGCACCCGAACGCATTGGCAAAGCCAAAGCCTTTTGCCTTGTCGAACCATTTAATCCGCGCTGCCAAGAGCGGACTGCTGGCGATCTGCTCTTGGTCAAGTTCTGTGATATCCGGCAGAGAGGCCTTCACCCCTTCCGGCGGTGCGATTGATACGATCTGGCTTGCTTGGACACCGCGGTCTGTTTTATGCGCCATCAGTCCAATGCGCGACCCGTCTGCGACAGAACTTTGGCCGAAATTCCGCAACACGTTCACATGCAACAGTATATCGACCCCACCGCTGTCGGACACCACAAAGCCGAAGCCTTTTACAGGATCAAACCACTTTACCGTGCCAGTCACTTCCGCCTGAAGAATCTCGTCGTCGTGCGTTTGTGTCATATCTTTCGCACCGTCTTTCAAATCAATTATGAGGGCCAAACCGCCCTCTCTTAAAATTCTCACTCAAATATTTTAGGGATTTAGCCGCGTAATCTCCCATGGCGCGTTTACTGTCGCACGGCGCCACTGGAATCTGCTGTGCAGCCGCGCCTCACCGTCACCCCAGAACTCTATCTCGAGCGGTGTAAGGCGGTAGCCGCCCCAAAACGGAGGACGCGCCGGATCATCGCCATGTGTCTCAATGGCCTGCTCCAGTGCGCGCTCAAGCGTCTCGCGATTCTCCAAGGGCTTTGACTGATCCGATGCCCATGCCCCCAAGCGGCTTTTGAGTGGCCGTGACGCGTAATACGCATCCGCCTGCTCGCCATCTTCACGCGTAATAATTCCGCGTGCACGCACCTGACGGCGCAGTGATTTCCAATGGATCACAAACGCAGCTTTACCGGACTGGTCAAGCTCGCCTGCTTTGGCACTGGTGTAGTTGGTATAAAAGACGAATGCGCCGTCCTCGATATCCTTGAGTAAAACGACACGGGCATTAGGCATGCCACCCGCGTCTACCGTGCTCAGCGCCATCGCGGTGGGATCATTGATCTCAACGTGAGAGGCCTCTGCGAGCCAATCACGCGCAAGAGCAAAAGGATCGTCGCCCGCAAAAATACCGGATCTATCAGTCATCACCTTCTCCTCTTTCAGTTTCAAAACAACAACAGCAAGCGCAACCGTAAATGAGATCAGCCCTCTGAAAAAGACTGGCAAGTTTCCGTTACCGCATTGCTTGGTAACACAATTCACCGATCACAAGCACCTGTGCAACCCAAAACACGATATATATTGGCCTCACTTGATGGTCCGCACCCAATCGCGTAGACCAAACCCAACCTGATTATGAACGGAGTTTTAGGCCATGTCGAACAATCTGATGGCGGGCAAACGGGGGCTGATCATGGGATTGGCCAACGACAAATCAATCGCCTGGGGTATCGCAAAGCAGCTTAGCGATGCCGGTGCCGAGCTTGCGTTCTCTTATCAAGGCGATGCGCTGAAAAAGCGGGTCAATCCGCTGGCCGCTTCACTTGGCTCTGACATCGTGCTGCCCTGTGATGTGGGAGACGAGGCATCAATTGACGAACTGTTCGCCGGTTTGGCAGAGCGGTGGGACAATCTCGATTTTATCGTGCATGCCATCGGCTTTTCGGACAAAAATGAGTTGCGTGGTCGGTACGTGGATACAACACGCGGCAATTTCGCCCTCTCTATGGATATCTCGGTCTATTCCTTCACCGCTGTCGTGCAGCGCGCCGAGAAGATGATGAAGAACGGTGGCTCCTGCCTCACGCTCACCTATTACGGCGCAGAAAAAGTCATGCCGCATTATAATGTCATGGGTGTCGCCAAAGCAGCACTTGAGGCTTCCGTGCAGTACCTTGCCGAAGATCTGGGCAAAGACGGCATCCGCGTCAACGCCATCTCCGCCGGGCCGATCAAGACGCTGGCCGCTTCCGGCATTGGCGATTTTCGCTACATTATGAAGTGGAACGAGTATAATTCGCCCCTGCGCCGGAATGTGACGATCGACGAGGTCGGCAAATCCGCTCTCTATCTTTTGTCCGATCTCGGCTCCGGCACGACGGGCGAGAACCTGCACGTCGATGCAGGCTATCATGTGGTCGGCATGAAGGCAGTCGATGCGCCCGATATGACCAAAGGTTAGAGCAGGCAGCGCGCTGTGACACTCGAACATCTTATCGCATTCAATGCCGTGCTGATCGTCTCGATCCTCAGTCCGGGGGCCGCGTTTCTGATGGCGGTGCGCAGCGCCATCTCGAACGGGCGGCGCGCGGGCATCGCAACGGGCCTCGGCCTCGGCGTCATGGCGAGCCTTTGGACCCTTGCGGCCCTGCTCGGCATGGATGCGCTGTTCGCACTGTTCCCTTGGGCTTTCGCCGCCCTGAAAGTCGGTGGCGCAGCTTACCTGATCTACCTCGCCATCAAAACATGGCGCGGGGCGGCCACCCCTTTGGGCGATGCACCAAAGGCTCAAGGTCGCGCCTTTGTCGACGGATTTTTGGTAAATCTAGGCAACCCAAAATCAGTTCTCTTCGCTGCCGCAGTTCTCGTGGTTATCTTTCCGCCAAACCTGACTGCATCCGAGATTGCCTTTGTGACACTTAACCATCTGGTCCTCGAAATCCTCTTCTACACCTGCTGCGCCTTTATCCTGACCGCGCCAACGGCCCGCGCGCAGTTCATCCGCGCCAAACCAATTATCGACCGCTCGGCCGCAGTGCTGCTGGGCGGGCTCGGCTTCAAACTCCTGCTACAAAGGTAACACCCCATGTCCGACACCCGCCTCCCCCATGAAAAAGGTTTTCACATCAGCTGGGACCAGATTCACCGCGACAGCCGCGCGCTTGCATGGCGTCTCGACGGCAAAGGCCCGGATGAGGGCGCATGGCGTGCGGTTGTTGCGATCACCCGTGGCGGCATGGCCCCTGCTATGATCGTGGCACGCGAGCTGGACATCCGCACCGTTGATACGATCTCGGTGGTGTCCTACCATTCCGGCGGCGGTAAAGCGGACGAGCGTCGCGAGGCCCGTGTTCTAAAATCCCCCGATACGCAGATGATGGGTGACGGCACAGGCATCCTCGTTATTGATGATCTGGTGGACAGTGGCAAAACCTTGGAGCTGGTGCGCAGCCTCTATCCCAATGCGCATTTCGCCACTGTCTATGCCAAACCCGAAGGCGAGCCGATGGTCGATACTTTCATCACCGGCGTTTCCCAAGATACTTGGATCTTCTTTCCGTGGGATATGGCCCTGCAATACGTCGAACCTTATCGCGGCAAAGACTGACACCCTGCGGCAGGCCCCTCTTTCATTTGATCCTTAGACTTAAATCCACACTCTCATCCCAAACCGGACTCCCAACATGACAGCACCTCGCACCGCTACAACCTTCCCGCCCCCTGTCATGGAGGCCCGCCGCTGGCTCGAGGGTGTCACGTTCCCACCGGACCGCCCGCTCATCAACGTGAGCCAAGCCGCCCCCGTTGAGCCGCCCCACCCTGACATGCGCCAAGCAATGGCGGATACCGTACTCACGGACGATTCGGCCCATCTCTACGGTCCCGTCCTCGGCATGCCCGCGCTGCGCACAGAGCTTGCTGCGCGCACCACCCGAATCTACGGCGGAGAGATTGCTGCGGAGCAGGTCGCCATAACGTCAGGCTGCAACCAAGCGTTCGCCGCTGCCATCGCCACATTATGTGCAGAGGGCGATGAAGTGATCGTGCCGGTGCCATGGTATTTCAACCATAAAATGTGGCTCGACATGGCGGGCGTCACTACGATCCCGCTGGCCTGCGCACGCGATATGCTTCCCGATCCGTGGGATGCAGCCAAGCGTATCACGTCCCGCACCCGCGCCATTGTGCTGGTGACCCCCAACAATCCGACGGGTCTTGAATACTCCGGCGATCTGATCTCAGCCTTCTATGATTTATGCAAGTCCCGTGGCATCGCGCTCATCGTGGATGAGACTTACCGCGACTTTCACGCCAACACTGACATCCCCCATAGCCTGTTCCAGCGCGACGACTGGTCTGACACGCTGATCCACCTTTATTCGTTCTCAAAGGCCTACCGCCTTACGGGCCACCGCATCGGCGCGTTGATCGCATCGCCCGCCCGCTTGGCCGAAGTGGAGAAGTTCCTCGACACCGTCGCCATATGCCCGAACCAAGTAGGCCAGCACGCCGCCCTCTGGGGCATGCAAAACCTCGATCAATGGCTCAGTGCGGAGCGGGACGAAATCCTGACCCGCCGCGCGGCGATCACCGTTCAGATGCCCGAGCTTGAGGCACAAGGCTGGCGGCTCATGGGATTGGGCGGATATTTCGCCTATATGCAGCACCCATTCGCCATGAGCAGCGCCGAGCTTGCCCCGTTGATGGTGAAAGAAGCGGGCATTCTATGCCTGCCCGGCACGATGTTCTACCCCACCGACATGCCCGCCGGCGCAGCCCAGTTGCGCATCGCATTTGCCAATCTGGACGCAGAGGGCATCGCCACGCTCTTCGCCCGCCTCAAAGCCCTTGATCTGCCCCGCGCATAGCATCCTCTTGCCCCTCTAGCGCCAAGCCCTTAGACAGTCCCAAACACCGCAAAAGGGACAGTTCTAATGGCCAAGAAATCAGGCATCGGCAAAACCGCAATGTGGATCGTTGTAGGTCTTCTATTTATCGGCTTGGGCGGCTTTGGGGCAGTCAATCTGAGCGGCAATATCCGCACCATCGGCTCTGTCGGGGACAAGCCCATCGCGGTCGACACCTACGCGCGACAGGTTCAGCAGGAATTGCGCGCGATTAGCCGGCAAACCGGTAGCCCGATGAGCTTTCAGCAGGCACAAAGCCTTGGCCTTGACCGCGCGGTGCTGCAACGCATCACACGCGAACGTGCGTTGGACCACGAGGCCACCGAGATGGGCCTTTCCATCGGTGACGAGGTGCTCCGCGACCGGATTCTGGAAATCCCCGCTTTCCAAGGCGTCGACGGCGCGTTCGACCGCGAAGGCTATGCCCAATCCTTGCGCTCTGCCGGTCTGAACGAGAATGAATTCGAAATCAGCCTGCGCGAAGAAACTGCAAGACAGCTGCTTCAAGGTGCGATCCTGAGCGGTGTCGAGATGCCCGCCGCTTATTCCGAGACGCTAGTGGCCTACGTCAGCGAACAGCGCGACTTCACTTGGGTTCTTTTTGACGAAGAAGCCACAGACGCCGCCGTTGCGACCGAAGAAGAGCTGCGCGCCTATTTTGACGCCAATACAGACAGCTTTGTGCTGCCAGCCACAAAAACGATCACCTATGCGTGGCTGAACCCCACCGACATCCTTGATCAGGTCGAAATCCCAGAGGAAGAACTGCGCGCAGAATATGACGCGCGGTCCGAGCAGTATAACCAACCCGAGCGCCGCCTTGTGGAGCGTTTGGTCTTTGCCGATCAGGAATCAGCCGATCAGGCCGCCGCAGCACTTGAGGTTAACGGCACAACTTTCGAGGCGTTGGTCCAAGAGCGCGGTTTACAACTGTCGGACGTGGATTTGGGCGACGTGAGCCGGGAGAGTTTGCGCGATGCAGGAACGCCTGTCTTTGAAGCCGAGGTTGGCAATGTCGTCGGCCCCGCCCCCAGCACGCTTGGGCCTGCCCTGTTTCGCGTCAACGCAGTGCTGCCCGAACAGGTTGTGACATTTGAGCAGGCAGAGCCGGAACTGCGCGATGCCCTCGCCACCAACCGCGCGATCCGCATGGTCGAGAGCCAAGCCGAGGATTTCGACAACCGCCTCGCAGGTGGCAACACGGTCGAGCAGTTGGCAGAGCAGACCGAAATGGTCTTGGGCCAACTTGATTGGACTGTCGACAGCTCTGACGGCATTGCCGCGTATGAGGCCTTCCGAGAGGCCGCTGCAACCGTGACTGCAAGCGATTTCCCCAAGGTCGAACAGCTTGATGATGGTGGTGTCTTCGCCCTGCGTCTTGATGAGGCCCTTCAGGAGCGTCCAGCGGCCTATGAAGATGTGGTTGACGAAGTTACTGCCCGTTGGACTGCTGAGCAGGCAGTGGTGCGTCTGGCCGTTGAGGCAGAAACCGCCAAGGCTGCACTGGAGGCTGGCACATCGTTTGAGGATCAAGGGCTTAGCCCGCGTGAAGAGATCGATCAGACCCGCAACGCGTTTCTTGTGAACACCCCGCGCGGTTTCACGGCCGAGGTGTTCGAGATGGAGCTGGGTGACATTCGCATCCTTGAAGGCACAGACACCGTTGTGATGGTCCGCCTCGACGCGGTTCATGCCGCCGGAGACAGTCCTGAGGCAGAAGCCCTGATGGCCCAACTGCGTGAACAGCAGAACCAAGCACTGGCACGCGGCCTGTTCGATATCTTTGCCGATGATACGCTGTTGCGTGCAGGGCAGAGCATTGATCCCCGCGCCGTCAACGCCGTTAACGTGAACTTCCAGTAAGATGGCCTTGACACCCGACTTTGAAACGTTCGCGGCGCGCTATGATGCGGGCGACCATCAGGTGATCTATACCCGTCTCGCCGCAGATCTCGACACACCTGTCTCGCTGATGCTGAAACTCGGTGGGGCGTCTGAGAATTCCTTTATGCTCGAATCCGTCACCGGCGGTGAAGTGCGGGGGCGTTACAGCATTATCGGGATGAAACCCGATCTGATCTGGCGCTGTCGCGGCACCACATCAGAGGTCAACCGCGCAGCGCGCTATGATCCCGACGCGTATGAAGCCGTAGACGGTGATCCCCTCACCGCCCTGCGCGCGCTTATTGCCGAGAGCAGAATTGACCTCCCCGCTGACATGCCCCAATCCGCTGCAGGCCTTTTCGGCTACCTTGGCTATGACATGATCCGGTTGGTGGAGCGGTTGCCCCACATCAACCCCGATCCGCTGGGCCTGCCTGATGCCGTGATGCTGCGCCCCTCTGTCGTGGCAGTGCTGGACGGTGTTAAGGGGGAGGTGACCGTGGTGTCGCCTGCGTGGGTCACGCCCGGCCAATCTGCGCGCGCGGCCTACGCCCAAGCAGCCGAGCGTGTGATGGACGCCGTGCGCGATCTGGAGCGCTCCCCCACGGGCACCAGCCGCGATCTCGGCGACGCCGCGCCAGCCCCCGAGCCGGTGAGCAACTTCACCAAAGACGCCTATAAAGAGGCCGTGCTCAAGGCGCAGGAATACATCAAAGCGGGCGACATCTTTCAGGTCGTGCCCTCACAACGCTGGGCGCAATCCTTCCCACAGCCGCCCTTCGCGCTCTACCGCTCCTTGCGCCGCACAAACCCGTCGCCATTTATGTTCTACTTCAACTTCGGCGGGTTCCACGTTGTCGGTGCCTCCCCCGAAATCCTCGTGCGCGTGTTTGGTCAGGAAATCACCATCCGGCCCATCGCAGGCACCCGTCCGCGCGGCGCAACACCTGAAGAAGACCGCGCCCTTGAGGCCGATCTGATGGCCGATCCCAAAGAACTGGCCGAGCACCTGATGCTGTTTGATCTGGGCCGCAACGATGTGGGCCGTGTCGCCAAAATCGGCACAGTGCGCCCTACGGAAGAATTCATCGTCGAGCGGTATTCACACGTCATGCACATCGTCTCCAACGTGGTGGGCGAATTACGCGATGACTGCGATGCGCTTGATGCCTTCTTTGCAGGCATGCCCGCAGGCACAGTCTCGGGCGCACCCAAGGTACGCGCCATGGAGATTATTGACGAGCTTGAACCAGAAAAGCGCGGCGTCTACGGCGGCGGCGTCGGGTACTTTAGTGCGGGCGGCGACATGGATATGTGCATCGCCTTGCGCACGGCTGTGATCAAGGACCAGACCCTCTATATCCAAGCGGGCGGCGGTGTGGTCTATGACAGCGATCCCGAAGCGGAATACATGGAAACTGTGCATAAATCCGGCGCAATACGGCGCGCTGCCGAGGATGCCGCACGGTTTGACGGCAGCGGAAACGGATAACCTGCAGGACACTGACGAAATTCTGCATGTGACCCTGTTCGCCAAATTTCAGTGAGCAGCTTTAGCTCATATATGCAAAAAGCTGAGCCTAAGGTGCGGTCTCAGCCGGTTCCAGTTCCATCCCATGGGCACGGCAACACTCCATGTGCGCAATGTCCATATCTGCATAATCGGGATGCTCGGGGCCAAGGTTTCTTTGCTGCCACCAGTCTTCTTCCAGATCGAAAAACTCGGTAGTTCCATCCTTGTACCTGATAAAGCGATACTTACCTTTGCGTATCGCTGACCCATGGGTGTTGAAGGTAGGAACCGCGCGATCAGGATCAACGGAAACGCCCCCCACAAGAGGACGCATTGACCGACCTTCACAAGAGTCCAGCGGAGGAAGACCAGCATAGTCCATAACCGTGGGTCCCGCATCGAGCAAGGCTACCGGATCGGTCTGGATATGCGGTGTCCGGTCGTCAGGGTCGTAAATAATAATTGGCACAAGCGCAGATTGCTCCCAAAGCGTCGACTTTCCAAACCGGTTATTTTCACCAAGATGATGGCCGTGGTCGGTCAGCAGGATCACAACGGTGTTCTTCGCATGGGGGGAGTTCATCAACGCGTCCCAAACTGTCCCCAAATGGTGATCGCCGTGAGAAAATGCGGAGAAATAGTTACGCACACTTTTCCGCCAAAAGCGTGTGTCCTGCGTCCGGAAGTTCTTTCGAATATTCTTGTCTGAATAGTCGCTTCTATTAAATCCGTCGGCCCAAGCCTCTGGGTATTTGAACTTATGTATCGGGTACATTTCCTTATATTGTATCGGCGTAATAAAAGGGCTGTGTGGACTAAAAAACCCGACCTCCCGGTAGAAAGGCGCATCGCCTTCATAGTTGTCTATGAATTTCACAAACGACGACGCGCTGTGAGCATCGTAGTAATAAGATTCATCCTTTGGGTTTGTTGTGGAAATACCCCCGCCATTTCCGCCGCTCCTAGACTGCTCAAACTCTTTGCGCAGTTTCAGATCAACGCGGAAATTTTTGCGCTCATCTGAATATAAAACATCGTGAACGTGGCTGGGAAGTGCTTTGAAGCCATGGTGGACTTTGCCTCCCGACGAACAGAAATATCCGTTTTCCTTAAGCTGGAACTGCCACATCGATTGTGGTTCCATTCTCTCAAAGGGTTTGTCTTTGTTGCTGTACACCCCCGTTTCCGGTGGGCTTTTGCCCGACATAAAGCTTGCGCGTGACGGGCCACACAATGGCGACTGACAGTACGCCGCATGGAAGGCCGTGGACTGCTCGCATATCCTGTCCAAATTCGGCGTTCTAAGCTTGATCTTGAACATCTTTCTGTAATGCCAAAACGAAAAAGCATCATCTAGACTGATGATAAGTATATTTTTTTTGGATTTACTCAAAACGGAATTCCCCTCAACTTATATATACAACAAAGCCGTTATTGAGCACAATGGATGGCAAACAGGCTTGCTTGCGTCCCTTCGTATGAATTGTCGATAAGGGCCCCTGTTCATGGGGTTGCCAGCCAGAATTCATACCAAGAGCCTGCGTGATTGAGAGACTGTGTTGATCGAGTGCCGGTTTTCCAAAGATATTCATTGATCCATTCGAAGCCAAATTTACGGTTCCGCCAATCCGACGCCCCCTACCTACTGCGCCAGCAAAACCGCAGATACAGGTGCCAACGCCACCGAGCCTGCGCGGTCCGCCAATCCCCAGACCAGCAACGCCTCAATCGTTTCGGGGCGCAGACGGCCCAGCATGATCACACCGCCCTCTTGGCCCGCTTTGAACGCCGCCTGATCGAGGAAGCGACGGATGACACGCGGCTGCTGTCCTTCGCTATCAAAATCGCGAAACACAGGTGCGGCGGGGACGCCTTCTTTAAGCGCGAGTTTCGGCATGGAGTTCAAACCCTTGCTTTGCGCTACAAGGCCGTGGCCGCTGGCTTGCAGAATGCGCGTGACCTGATCGGCGACTTCGCGGGAGCCTTGCAGGCCAATACCTGTTCCTTCGAGCACGCCCACAATCTCTGGCATCGCGTCGAGAGCGACGCTGAGCGAAACCTCCGCATCCGTGGGCTGCGCCCCTTCTGGCAGGTTGACCATGGCAAGCACATCAAACCCCTCGGCACGGTATCGCTCTACCCGCTTGGCGGCATCGCTCAAGCTCGCATCAACTGCAAAGCTTACCGGATAGGGAAAGCTCGACAAGGCAGGCAGGCCGATCTCGGCGGCATCCAGATCAACACCCGTATCCATGAGGACAATTCCCATCAAGGGCTTGCCTTCTGGGTTCTCGAACGGCTGGGCAAAACTGCGAATTGGGCGGGTATCGGGTGCCGCATCCGCCGCTGGGGTGACCGTTTCAGCGGGTGCAGCCTCTGCATCCTCGGAACGGTCGATCAATGTCGTTGCGGGTTTGCCAACGCCCGGACGTACAGTGCCGTCTGTGCCAGTCTGGGTGCTCGGCACTGCCAAAACGCGTGGCTTTGGCGCTTGGGCGGTCTCGGATGCGCCTTCCTCTGCGGCAGGCTCGGGTTCAGGCTCAACCACGGTAACCGCCTCTTCGCCCTGAGGGTCCGGCACGTCTTTTGCTTCTTCCTCTGGCTGCGGAGCGACCTGAGGCCGCGTTTGTACCGCGATTTCTGTATCCTGACTGTCATCGGGAATCATCGGTGCCAGCGCTTGCGGATTTGGCAAAACAGGCGCGTCTTCCCCTGCCCGCGCAACCACCCCCTGCGGCAAGGGGCGCGGCTGGGTCAAATCGGCGGCCGCACCTGTTTGGGGTTGCGGCAGTGCGGTTGGAACAACGGGTGTGCTGTCGGATGCGCCACTGTCCACAGTCGGCAGCGCGGAAGGCGTGACAAGTGACGCCACGACCTCGCTTTGCGGTGCGGTCACAGGCTCGGGTGATACGGCACCAGTTGATACTGTCCCGCCGAGGTCTGTTGTGGTCTGCGGAGCCCGTGCAGCAGCGCTCGGCTCTTTCGGCAATTCTTCGCCGGAGGGCGCGCGCAAACTCACTTGCGGCTGCACGGACGGGTTCGTGCCCTCTCCCGTCACAACGGCTGTCGCTTGAGGTGCGTTTGTTTGAGGGGCCGCAACGGGTGCTGTGCTTTCCACTTGAGGGGCCGGTTGCGGCTCAATCGGGACAAGCACGGAGATAACCCCCGCCACGCCCACGCTGAACACAGCGCCCAATGCAATTCCGCCTAAAATGCCCTGTGCCATAGCTTTCGCACCTTTGTCCTGTTGTCCTGCTGCACTTGCACTCCGGCTATTTTCAACCGGTTAATACGCGTTGCAGCGGCCCTGCCCCTTGACGATACCGTCCAAGACTGACCATCTACTCACCAATCTCTATACCCCGTCTACACCCGCCTTCTCTAGTCCTAATACGAAGTTTTCCCAAGATGCTCTTGTTGATCGATAACTACGACAGTTTTACCTACAATCTGGTCCACTATTTGGGGACTTTGGGTGCGCAGATGGACATTCGCCGCAATGACACGCTGAGTGTTGATGAAGCGTTGGCCCTGCGTCCCTCGGGCATCGTTTTGTCGCCTGGTCCCTGTGATCCGGCACAGGCGGGAATTTGCCTCGCGTTGACCCATGCCGCAGCTAAGGCGCGCATTCCTCTGCTCGGTGTATGCTTGGGCCATCAGACCATCGGTGAGGCCTTCGGCGGCAAGGTCGTACGCGCAGATGACATTGTGCATGGTAAGATGGGCCAGATGCACCACAGGGGCAAAGGTCTGTTCGCGGACCTGCCCTCGCCCTTCGCCGCAACACGCTATCACTCGCTTATTGTCGAGCGCGCATCCCTACCAGATTGCCTCGAAATTACTGCCGAATTGGAAGATGGCACCATCATGGGCCTGCAACACCGTGAGTTACCGATCCACGGCGTACAATTCCATCCAGAATCCATCCGCTCTGAGCACGGTCACGCGCTGTTGGACAACTTCCTCAAGGAGGTCAAAGAACCCGCATGAGCGACCAGTTAAAACCCCTCATCGATGCGGCTGCCAATGGCCCGCTGACCCGCGCTCAGGCCGAGGAAGCCTTTGGCATCCTGTTTGAAGGCGAAGCCACACCAAGCCAGATCGGCGGGTTCCTTATGGCGCTGCGCACGCGCGGCGAGACCGTGAGTGAATATGCCGCTGCCGCCGCTGTAATGCGCGCAAAATGCAACCCTGTGCACGCGCCAGAGGGTGCAATGGACATTGTCGGCACCGGCGGTGACGGTAAGGGCACGCTGAACATCTCGACCGCAACCGCGTTTGTGGTCGCGGGCGCGGGTGTCGTTGTGGCAAAGCACGGCAACCGTAACCTCAGCTCGAAATCCGGTGCGGCGGATGCGCTCACGCAAATGGGCCTCAAAACAATGGTTGGTGCGCCTGTCGTGGAAAAGGCGCTCAAGGAAACGGGCATCGGATTTATGATGGCGCCCATGCACCATCCCGCGATTGCCCATGTGATGCCCACGAGGTCCGAGCTTGGAACCCGCACGATCTTCAACATCCTTGGCCCTCTGACCAACCCTGCGGGCGTCAAACGGCAACTTACAGGCACGTACCGCCGTGATCTGACCCGCCCCATGGCCGAAACCCTGAAGGAATTAGGGTCGGAGGCCGCATGGCTTGTGCACGGCTCGGATGGCACGGACGAGTTGACGATAACTGGTGTAAGCTGGGTCAGTGCATTGCGCCTTGGCGGCCAGATCGACGACATTGAGATCCACCCCGAGGATGCAGGCCTGCCCGAGCATCCGTTTGAGGCGATTGTTGGCGGCACGCCCGAGCAGAACGCAGTGGCGTTCAACGCGCTGCTGGATGGCACCCAATCCGCTTTCCGCGATGCTGTGCTGTTGAACTCCGCTGCTGCTCTACTCATCGCGGACGCAGCACCCGATCTCAAGACAGGCGTGGAGATGGCCCGCACCAGCATCGATTCCGGCGCAGCACGTGACAAGATCACCGCCGTCGCCCGCATCACCCAAGCAGGCTGATGTTTGACCTCAGCCACTTGGGCGCATGGGGCACGTTGCCGTTTTTCAGCGACACACTGCCCCTGATCGAGGCCCAACTGAGGACCGAGGTGCGCACCGTCTTGCCCCCAGCGCCACTGGTATTCAACGCGCTGGAGCGGGTTCAACCGGATGACGTGCGCGTGGTGGTCTTGGGGCAAGACCCCTATCACACGATAGGCAAAGCGCATGGCCTCGCATTCTCCATCACTGCTGATTTTGGCGGGCGTCTTGACAGTCTTGGTAATATTTTCAAAGAGTTGCAGTCCGACCTCAACATCACGCGCACCAACACACAGCTCGATGACTGGGCCGATCAGGGCGTCCTGTTGCTCAATACCATCCTCACTGTTCCCGAAGGCCAGCCCAAGGGCCACGCCAAACTAGGCTGGCAAACGCTGACCGATCAGGTGCTCCGCCATCTCGCAGCCGCGCCGCGCGCCTATCTGCTCTGGGGCGGCCCCGCACACAAAGCAGCGCAAGATGTGGACAGTCACGCGAACTTCAAGATTCAATCGTCACACCCCTCTCCCTTGGGTGTGACAAAGTCAGGCGCCTCGTTCGAGGCATTTCGCGGATCAAAACCGTTCAGCCGCACCAATGCGTGGTTGCACGGGCACGGTCATGGGTCCATAAACTGGGGCGATCCGGAGGCACCATGACACAAACAATCCTAGAGAAAATCAAAGCGTACAAGCTTGAAGAAATTGCAGCCGACAAAGCCGCTGTGCCATTGAAAAGGATCGAGGCCTTAGCTGCCGCAGCTTCTCCCGTGCGCCCCTTTGCAGATGCGCTGTTTGATGCCTCCAAAGAGAATTACGGTTTGATTGCAGAGATCAAAAAGGCCAGCCCTTCCAAAGGTCTGATCCGCGCAGATTTTGAGCCGGCAGCTTTGGCCAAAGCTTACGCTGCGGGAGGTGCTACTTGCCTCTCCGTCCTGACCGATACACCAAGTTTCCAAGGCGCTAAGCAATTCTTGATCGACGCCCGCGCAGCTTGTGACTTGCCTGTCCTGCGCAAGGATTTCATGTATGACACATATCAGGTGGCCGAGGCACGCAGCATGGGCGCTGATTGCATCCTGATCATCATGGCCTCTGTCTCAGATACCCAAGCAGCCGAGCTTGAGGATGCCGCCACACACTACGGCATGGATGCGCTGATCGAGACCCATAACGCTGAAGAACTGGAGCGTGCGCTGATGCTCAAATCGCGCATGATCGGCATCAACAACCGAAACCTCAATACGTTCGAGACCGCGCTGGACACCACCCGAACCCTGTCCAAACACGTTCCTGGAGAGCGGATGATTGTGTGTGAGAGCGGACTGAACACGTCAGAAGACCTCGCGGATATGGCGCGCTACGGTGCGCGTACCTTCCTCATCGGCGAAAGCCTGATGCGACAGGACAATGTGGCGACTGCCACACGTGACTTGCTGGCGAAACCTTTGCGTCCAGGAGGCATGTAATGGCCCTCACGCATTTTGATGGGGACGGCCATGCGCATATGGTTGATGTCTCGGACAAGGCCGTAACGTCCCGCATCGCGACGGCGCAAAATTACATTCAGATGCAGCGTGAAACCTTTGATATCATTACAGAAGGTCGCGCCAAGAAGGGCGATGTTCTCGGTGTGGCACGCTTGGCAGGGATCATGGCCGCCAAGAAGACCTCTGACCTCATTCCTCTGTGCCACCCCTTGCCGATCACTTCTGTCTCGGTTGATCTTGTGCCTGATGCGGCTCTGCCCGGTATTCGCATCACTGCCACGGTGAAAACCACCGGACAGACAGGCGTCGAGATGGAAGCACTCACTGCCGCCTCCGTCACCGCCCTCACCGTCTACGACATGAGCAAGGCGGTTGATAAAACGATGGAAATCGGCGGCCTCCGCGTGACGCTGAAAGATGGCGGCAAATCGGGCCGCCACACCCTGCTATGATCACAGTCGCGCAAGCGCTTGAGCATCTATTCACGCTGACCAACTCGATGGAGATCGAGGACGTTCCGCTGCGCACTGCCGCTGGCCGGGTTTTGGCGCGCGACGTGAGCGCACAGCGCACGCAACCTCCCTTTGCCGCATCATCAATGGACGGTTACGCTCTGCGCCGCGCCGAAGTTGAACCTGACGCGATGTTCAAAGTCGTGGGCGAAGCCGCTGCAGGTCACCGCTACACAGGCACGCTCAACGCGGGCCAAGCCGTACGCATTTTCACAGGCGCACCTGTTCCCGAGGGCGCTGACTTTGTGGTGATCCAAGAGGACGTGACCCGCCGTGGCGATCTGATCACGCTCGGCCACCGGATCGGCGAAAAGGACAACATCCGACCCGCTGGCGGCGATTTCACCATTGGGCAGACGGTAACGGCCCCGCTCAGGTTGCGCCCTGCCGATATTGCCCTGCTCGCTGCGATGAACATCGCAACAGTGCCCGTCTACCGCAAACCCGTTGTTGCGATCATGGCCACCGGAGACGAGTTGGTCCAACCGGGCGAGGTTCCCGGACCAGACCAGATCATTGCGTCCAACACCTACGGGCTTGCCGCACAGCTTGACGCGTTAGGAGCACAGACGCGGCTCATGCCGATTGCGCGCGATAATGCGCCATCCCTGCAACGTGCTTTTGAGCTTGCCCATGATGCCGACCTCATCATCACCATTGGCGGTGCTTCTGTCGGTGATCACGATCTGGTGGCCCCAGTGGCCGCACAAATGGGCATGGAGCAATCATTCTACAAAGTGGCCATGCGTCCGGGAAAGCCGCTCATGGCAGGGCGTCTCGGCGGGTCCGCCATGGTAGGTCTACCGGGGAACCCTGTCTCCGCGCTGGTCTGCGGGACGATCTTCGTAGCACCCATGATCTGCGCGATGCTCGGCCTTGGGCATCACCCGGCACCCCGACGTCACGTCCCACTGGCCGCTGATATCCCCGCCAATGGTCCGCGTGAGCACTACATGCGCGCAATAATTATGAATGGGGCGGTTAGCCCCGCAGACCGGCAAGACAGCTCGCTGCTAACTGTCCTTGCGACCGCAAATGCCCTATTGGTCCGACCGCCCAGCGATCCGGCACACCCTGCTGGCACACTGGTCGAGATCA
>RCNE010000473.1_pt1 | contig 21711 bp, 21 predicted proteins | sample 2041361 | NCBI WGS metagenome assembly RCNE01 (sample SAMN09708229, study PRJNA481090) | Marine sediment metagenome, whole genome shotgun sequencing project.
GACGGCACATCCGATTCGTTCGCTGTGTGGTGCAATGGCGAGTGCGACGTCGGCCAGCGCCTGTTCGAAGAGTTGAGCGATTCCGGTGGCTTCCATGTCGGAGCTTTACACGTGGCCCGAGTCGGCAGAATTTCTTCGACCAGGCTCGCAACCCCCATGCGGTGTGGAACACAAGGTCCCGTGTGGTTCCGCGCGCATGCCAGATGTTGCAACGCATGAGGGGCACGACGTGTGGTTCCCACCCGTCGGAGCCAAGGGACCAACGCCTCTGTCCACCGAAACCGGTTGTGCCATAAATTGGGGTCATGAGCATCCGACGGTTCTTTCGAACGCTGTTCACGAAACAGCCCCCTGATAGTTCACCGGTACCCCGCCCCGGCCAGGATGTGGCCGACCACATCCGTGACACCTTCGGTCCGTTGGCGAGCGGAGGGATGGGTGGTCATATGACGGGAGGCGGCGTCTATCGCATGCTCGAAGACGAAGTCGAGCACCATGGACCCAACGAGCCAAAGAGCCCGGTCCCAGCAGAGGCGAAGAAGTCTCCGTCGTCTGACTAACCCGCTCGCGCTTCCGCTCCCGGCGCTCCATGCGAGAATTGTTCATGAGCCAGTCGAACTTTGATCAGGCGTCGACCTTCAACGATGCCGTCACGGCTTCCTGACGCCCGATGACGAGTGCAACAAGGTGGTCCTCGCGGAGTTCTCCTGGGTTCTCCGCGACTGCGGCCTCGGCCTTCCCTATCGGTCCTGACCGGCTTCGTCGAAGCACTCGATCTTCACCGACCTCGTAAATGTCTGCAGATCGGCCCTTTTCGATGAGGCGCCCGATCGTGGCCACTGTTCGGAAGATAGTCGACGCCGCCAATCCGAAGGTGGGCCGAGCTGCGATGGAGCCACAGGCCGGCACGCGACGGAAGTCAAGCAGCGGCCCACGCCCTCAGCGATACACGACGATCCGTCGTTGGGAATCGACACCCGCGAGGTAGCCGTCGTGGGAGAGCAGGGCGAGTCCCGGCTGGAAGCCCTCTTCATCGATGAGTGACCACAACACGGAACCAGACTGGGCGTCGAGTGCGACGAGTCCTCCGTTTGACGACCCGTTGCTGTAGACGATGCCGTCGCCCACGACGATCGTGCCGGTGATCACCGGACCGTCCCAGCGGGTCGACCAGATCAGGTCTCCGGAGACTGAATCGATGGCCCGGGTGTCCAGGCTGTGGGTGAAGATCAGCCCGTCACTCGCCGCATACTGGAGTGACGAGTCGGGGGTTGACCAACGTTCGGTGCCAGTGGCGAGATCCAAGGCTCGGAGCCTCGTGTCTCGGAGGAGTAGCGCCCCGTCGGCGGCGAGCACCTGGTTTGTCGAGTGGTCGTCGACGAGCGTGTGCGACCAGCGTTCGATGCCGGTGTCCCGGTCGACCACCAGCACCTCGGTGTCCGCCACGATCGCCACCACCTCGTCGGTCACCACCACGGGGAGCGCGCCCCTCCCCGAGGTCTGGCCCCATTGCCACAGGATCTCGCCTGAGTCGAGATCGACCACGACCAGATTGTTGGTCCAGATCGAGTCGTCGAGGCCTAAGTAGAGGACGTAGAGCCGACCATCGACCACTGTGGCCGCCTCTGGTGACACCGGATCGACGTCGGCAACGGGCGCGAGCCGGAAGAGCTCCCTTGTCCCGGTTGCACGATCGACTGCGACGACATCGAATCCATCAACGAAGTACACGGCATCGTCGGTGACGGTTGGTGTTCGCGTGCCGAAGCTCGTCTCCCGGGACCAATTCTCGTCTCCCGAGGCAAGGTCGATGGCCCGGAGGGTCTGGTTCTCGAACGATGCATAGAGTACCCCGTCGACCGCCACCGGTCCTCCGCCGATCGCGTCCGCGGATCGCCAGACCTCGGAAGGGGTCGTGGTTGGCCCCGGGGACTGCCAGTCTCGGGTGCGGGCCGGGTCAGCCAGGTCGCCCGTCACCCATGTGTCGAACCGGCCGGGGGCCACCCCGATTTCCGGGTCGTTGGTAGTGTCCTGTACGTCGGCGGCGGCCGTGGTGGTCTCGGTGGTCGGCGCCGCAGTGTCGGGCGCCAGGCTGGTTGGTGTAGCCAGGGTCTGATCGTCGCTCGTAGGAGCGTCGGTGGTGGCCGATGGTGCTGCGATCGTCGAGAGCTCTGACGGATCGTCGGCAGGGCCCCTGGTCAGCAAGAAGCCGGCGCCCAGGGCGAGGGCGAGGGCGAGGGCGGCAAGCAGCATGGGGCTCGGACGTCGTGATTTCGACTTTGACGGGACGAATGGTTCCGGAGATGCCGTGTAGTCGGGGGGAGCGGCGACCGGATCGTCGGTGAGATCGGCGGGTTCGTCGATGCTCTCGTGAGCAATGAGAGCCGCGCCTAGAGCGACCGAGTTCTTCGAGTGGGTGTCGACCGTGATGGGAAGTCCGGTCTCGTGGGTCACGATCTCCCCGACCATGGGAATGCGGCTCGAGCCTCCGACCAGAAGGACGGCGGAGAGGTCATCGACCCCGAGCCCGGCCTGCTCAACAGCCTGCTCGAGCAACGTGACCGTGTCGCGGATCGTGGGTCGGGCGAGGTCTTCGAACTCGGACCGGGTGATGTGAACGTGGATCACTGACACGAGCTCGACCAGAATGTCGGTGGAGGTGTCCGAGCTCAATGCCTCCTTGGCTTGTCGGGCTTCATCTCGCAACCTCGCCATCGCGGCCAACAGCGTCGGATCGGTCGCGTCGAGACTGTCGAGCTCGATACCTGCCGCCCTCAAGGCGAACTGGACGACTATCTCGTCGATATCGATGCCGCCCAACCGTTCGAGACCAGCGGGCGGGCCGGCGAGCTCGAATCCGAGGTCGTCGCGCCGCAGAATCACTGCGTCGAAGGTGCCACCACCGAAGTCGTAGACACCGATGGTGTAACCGACCTCCATCTTTTCCTGATTCGCGTACCACGACGCCGCGGCGGTCGGCTCGTCTACGTAGATCACGCCGGACAGCCCGGCCAGGATCCCGACATCTTCGAGCAGCTCGCGCTTGTAGGGGCCCCAGTTGGCCGGATGGGTGATGGCGACGGCGGCCGGTGGCTCGCCTTGTTCGGCGGTCGCCCGTTTGACGACCCACCGGACCAGGTGGGCCATGAGCTGGTGGCTTCCATGGGGTTGACCGTCCAGCAGGATGGGTGTCGTGTCACCGAACCGTCGTTTGAATTCCCGGGCGACCGCGGTTGGGTTGGTGATGGCCCGCCGTTGAGCGGCAGTGCCGATGATCGGCTCCTCGCCCGCCGGTATGGCAACGACCGAGGGGATGATCGGGTTGGCATGCTCCAGCGGAAGCATCTCCACCCGCCCGTCGCTGCTGGCAACGGCGGCTGCGGTGTACGTCGTTCCCAGATCGATTCCGAGCGAGTAGCTCATGGTCCGCTCCTGTCCCTACCGCGTGACTCTAGGCGTTCGTCACGAGACGAGCTCTGCCGGAAGATCGAAACGCTCAGCTTTTTCATCACTACGCGTCACTACGTATCCAACGAATCGACCTGAGGGTTGGACTGGCTCTCGTAAGATGAGTGGGTGACCGTCTATCGATTGACACCCTCGGAGTCGATGCAAAAAGAGCTGCAGAACGTGGCGCGCAGTCGGCTCGCAGAAGCGATCGATGCCCTTGCCTCCCTCGATGGTGCCACTGCTGAGGAGGTCGAGGAAACGGTTCACACGGTGCGTAAGCGCTGCAAGGAGGTTCGTGGGCTCGCCCGCCTGGCTCGGCCTGCGCTGGGGAACGAGTTCGCGACGTTCAATCATCTCGTCAGAGATGCGGCGGAATCTCTCTCATCGATTCGAGACGCTCACGCCGTTCTGGCGACCTTCGATGACCTCACCATGTGGAGCGGGGAGCACGACGAACACCTGGCCGAGGTCCGTGCGCCACAGGCGCAGAGGGCGTTGGAGGCAACCGAATCGCTCCGCCGCGACGACGAACGAATCGAAAAGGCGCGCACGCTCCTGACAAAGGCACGCAAACGTGTCAGTCGATGGCAGATCGACGATGGCTTTGCCCCCCTCGCCGGAGGGTTGTCGGTGACGTACAGAAGGGGCAAGCGCGGACTACGTGCCGCCGAACGCAATCCGAACGACCACAACTTGCACGAATGGCGCAAGGCCGTCAAAAACCTCTGGTATCAGGCTCGGCTGCTGGAGTCGATCTCGCCCAGTGTGTTGTCACCGCTCGTTGCGAGCCTCGACGATCTCGCCGACTCGCTCGGCGACGATCACGACCTCGCCGTGCTCATCGAGCGGCTTCGGTCGGATCCCGATCGTTGCGGGGGTATCGAGGCAGTTGATCGGGCGGTACGGCTCGCTGAGGGTCAGCGGCTCGAACTTCGTCGTCGAGCCCTCCGGCAAGGGAGGACGGTGTACGCCGAGCGAACTCGAGCGTTCACCGAACGGATTGCGTTGTACTGGGCGATCACCATGAAGCACGGGCCCGAACTGAACGTCGGTGGGATCGCCATGTTGGCGGCACAAGGCGTCGCCGATACGGACGAGCAGGTGTCTGTCGTGGAGCGGGAACGCAAGTTCTTGGTGCGCTCGCTTCCGAACCTCCCCTCTGGGGGCACAGAGATGCGTCAGGGGTACCTCGCCATCGATGGGTCGGTGGGCGTCCGAGTGCGCGACGAAGCAGAACGCGGTCAGACACTGACGGTCAAGGGTGGAAGTGGGGCCGTTCGCACTGAACTCGAATGGTCCATCGAAGCACGGCAATTCGAGGCGGCATGGGCGATCACGGAGGATCGACGGGTGCACAAGACGCGGTACCGGGTGGACGTCGGGAGGCACACAGCCGAGATCGATGTTTTCCACGGGTCACTCGATGGACTCGTGCTCGTCGAGGTCGAGTTCTCGTCCATGGGCGAACTCGAGGAATTCGAACCGCCAGAATGGTTCGGTGACGAGGTCACCGATGACGATCGATACGCCAACGCCTCGCTGGCCGTTCACGGTGCGCCCACTGTCGACACAGCGCCATAACCGACGAGGTAGCTCGCCAGCGTTTCCTCAGCGCGAGCCGAGTGCGGATGTAATGGTGAGTCGGCCTGTAGGCGGGGTTCTGTCCAGACCCTGATCTGAGGCAAGCCTCGTTTCAGAGCCCTGTGTGGCCATCTATCTATGCGGTCTACCTGGAGGCTGCATTTCTGCGGACGGGCCGCCCATACCTCCTGCTTGACCTTGCTCCGGATGGGGTTTACCTAGCTGCCACAGTCGCCTGCAGCACTGGTGCGCTCTTACCGCACCGTTTCACCCTTACCTGTGCTCCCGGAGGAGCCATCGGCGGTTTGCTCTCTGTTGCACTTTCCTGCGTGTCACCACGACTGGCCGTTAGCCAGCATCCTGCCCTGTGGAGCCCCGACCTTCCTCAGCCCCGGTTGCCCGAAGCCGCGACCACCCGGCCGACTCACCGTCGCCAAGTGTGCCTGACGCAGACGTCAAACGCACGTCGAGACGAAGGTCCCTGGGTGCGGGTCGGCCTGGTTGTTAGCGTTCGTTCCATGACGAGACAGCAGGTACTTGGCGCCATGGCAACGCTTGGGCTGGTCCTGCTCCTGACCGGCTGCGCCGCAGGCACCGACACGTTCGCTACCGATCAGGCTGGTTTCTTCTCGGGCGTATGGCATGGGTGGATCGCACCGATTGCACTCATCGTGCACATATTCGATGACGCCGTCCGGATCTATGAGACCAACAACACCGGTATTTGGTACGACGTTGGTTTTTACATTGCCGTGATCAGCGGTTTCGGATCTCTGGGCCTTCGTCGTGGCAATCGATCGAAGAAGTCGAGGAAGCCGAAAAGCGGTTGATGGACACTGATGGAGATCTGAACTCCGAGGACCGGATCTCCGCGCTCGAGAAGCGTGTGGCGCAGCTCGAACAGGCACTCGCCGCCAAAGGGCAGCGCAAAGTCGAGATGACCACAGCCGATGCGAGCACGGTTGATCCCGGAACTCACTCCCAAGCAAGGCCGCCTCCTCCGCCGCCGCCCCCTCGACCAAAGGCCATTGCTGTCCAAGAAATGCCCTCGGCACAGCCCAGCCGTGCACCAACGTCGCGTTTCGGCGAAGCACTCACCACCGAGGTCGTTCTGAAATGGGCTGGTCTCGTCCTCGTCTTCCTCGCTGCAGCATTCCTTGTCAGCACAGCCATCGATCGCGGTTGGATCGGTCCGGAGTTGCAGCTCGCTGGAGCGATCGCTCTTGGCCTGGTCATGATCGTGGGGGGCTTGCGGATCCTCGAGCAGTGGCGAGGTTGGGCGCAATCACTCGTCGCTGTTGGCGTCGCGATTCTGTACATCTCCGCTGTCGCGTCCCATGAGTGGCTCAACCTCGTCTGGCTTGGAACCGCAACGATCGGCTCGATTGTCGTCACGCTGGGCAGCATCTGGTTGGCACGCACGTGCAACTCACTGCTCGTTGCCATCGTCGGGTATCTCGGCGGCATCGTGATCCCCGGGGCCATGGGGGCAGCCGACGAATATGGCGTCGGAGTCGGATCCATATATCTGCTCGTCCTCGCGATCGCCTTCCTGCTCCTGCACATCGAACGATCGTGGCCGGTGCTCTACATCGTCGTCGGAGTTCTCTCGATGTTGGTCGGCTACGCAGCCACTACCGAACACGAACTCGTCGGTGTGGGTCAGGTGATGCTGGTGCTCCTCGCCCTCGCTTTACTTCTGACCCCAGTCGCACATGAGCTCCGGCACGGCGAAGCGCAAGCCGAACTCGACCGATTGCCCACGCGCATCGTCCTCGCGGTGCCGATCTGGTTTTGGGGCGCGACGATCGAGCTTCACGAGATCGATTCCGGCAGAGGGCGGTTCGCGATCGCCGTGACCGCTTTCGTTGTGGTCTTCGCACTCGCAATGGTGCTGCAGTCACGAATCTCCAGATGGCATTGGGCATCGCTACTACTGGCTGCCTCGATCGTGTTGATCGGCGGTTTCTCCTCGCTGCTCGAAGGGCCGGCCTTGCTTGGCACGCTCGCAGTTCAGGCGCTTGCGATGATGCTGCTGACACGCGTGGTAGATGACGAGTGGTTTCGTGTCGGTTCGGTGGTGCTCGCTGGGCTTGTATTCGTCGTGACCGCCGGCCGAACCGCTGAGGCTATCGACATGGACGCCTCGCTGGGAGGCGACCTCGTACATCTGAGTGTCTTCGCTGCGACCGGGGCCATTGGATGGATAGTTCGCGGCCGCACCGAGGGTGAGGTTATTGCACTTGCCTCCTATGGCGGAGTGATCGTGTGGGTGCTTTCGGCGCTTGTCCACGTCGCCCAAGGACAGGTGATCGTCTCAGCGATATGGGCGGTCATTGGGGTGGTGGTCGTGTTGATCGGGCTCAGTCGCCGCTTGCAACACGTTGCCTGGGTCGGTATGGCGACACTCGCACTGGTGGTCGTCAAACTTCTCACGGTCGACTTGGCCGAAGTGGACACGTTCTGGCGCGCTGGCCTGTTTTTCTTGGTGGGTGCAGGGTTCCTTTGGTTGAGCACGCGCATCCCGGCGCTCACCGCCAGCGGCGCGAAGTCGTCCGACGACGAGCCGACGGCCTCCTGAGCACAACAATCGGACGTCGTCGATAGGGTTCTGGCGCGAAAGGGAGGCGACATGGGCCTTGAAGACAGCGCTACACACGAGAACCTGCGTGCCGCGTTTGCGCGAGAGAGCCAAGCGAGCAGTCGATACCACTGGTTTGCTCAACAAGCCGACGTCGAAGGTCAGCCAGCTGCAGCTGTGCTCTTTCGGGCCATCGCCGAACGTGAGGCTGGCCACGCACACGGCGTCCTTGAGTACCTGGCCGAGGTAGGTGACCCAGTCACTGGCGCCACGATTGGTGATACCGACGACAACCTGCGGTCCGCCCTTGCCGGCGAGACCGAAGATTACTCACGGACCTACCCGACGTTCGCAACCACGGCCCGAGACGAGGGATTTGTCGAGATCGCCGAGTGGTTCGAATCGATGGCCGAGGCCGAAGAGCAACAAGCTGCCAAGTTCCGCAGTGCTCTTGAGGGGCCCGACGAGTCGTAGGATCAGCTCATGTCCTCTTCGCTCGACGATTTCGGTGGTTGGTCTGGCGTTCTCGGCGCACTCCAGCGAAACGATGACCTTTCGGCTGACCAGACCGAAGCCGTGCTCGGCACCATCTTGTTGGGTGAAGCCACCGACGCACAGATAGCCGGATTCATCGTTGCCCTGCGCCAGAAGGGTGAGACCACTGAGGAACTCGCCGGGTTGGTCCGGGCTATGCACGCTGCTGCAACGCCGCTGAATGTGCCCGCAGGAGCAATCGACATCGTCGGCATGGGTGGAGCCCCCAGCCGCCGCACGGCGGCGCTCAATGTCTCGACCATGGCCTGTTTCGTTGCTGCTGCCGCGGGCGCCGTGGTGTGTAAACATGGCAACCGCAAGGCGTCGTCCACGTCCGGTAGCTTCGATCTGCTCGAGGCCGCGGGTGTGAACTTCGATGTGTCGCCCGAGTCCCTCGAACAACTCGTGCGCACAACCGGCGTTGGGTTTGCGTTCGCACGAACGTTTCACCCCGCCATGCGCCACGTCGGTCCGGTGCGGGCGCAACTGGGAATTCCCACGGTTTTCAACACGCTCGGCCCGTTGTCGCATCCCGGCCGCGTGACCCGACAAGTTGTGGGTGTTGCCGACAATTCGGCCGCTGATCGAGTGATCGACGTGCTCCGAGCAACCGGATCAGAGATGTCGTGGGTCGTCACAGGCGACGGTCCACTCGACGAGTTGTCGACCACCGGACCAACAAAGGTCCGTCAGCTGCTCGACGGCGAAATCAGCACGATCACAATCGACCCGGCGACGTTCGGACTCGAACCTCCATCCGATGGCGAACTCGACGGAGGTGATGCGCAGGCCAACACCGAAATCATGAAGCGCCTGTTCGGTGGCGAAAAGGGTCCGGTTCACGACATCGTCGCACTGAACAGCGGTGCTGGCTTGGTCGTCGCCGGGGTGGCGACCGACATCGCACACGGTCTCGAGCTCGCCAGCGAGACGATCACCAACGGCGCTGCCGCCGCAAAGTTCGACGAACACGTCGCCGCAGCAGCTGCGGCATAGTCCGCGCGCATCGTGGCTTCCGGACTCTTCGACCCGCTACTCGAGTTGGCGCTCGACGTCGCGAGGCGGGGAACAAAAGCAAAGCCGCCTGTGCCAGCGCCGCCGCGGCTCGCCCCGATGCTGAAATTTACCAAGGTGCCGGGCAAGGCCAAGGATGCCGTTCTCGACGTGCTCGACAGTGACGAAACCTTTCGGGCGAAGGTGCTCGAGAAAGCCGACGAGAAATCGGTTGGAAGAATCGGGATGTCGTTCCTCGCTCGCCCAGATGGATGGCAGGACTTCGTTGCGACCATGGTTGACGCAGCCGACGAACCGCTGATCGAGTCGTCTCGCACGCTGAGCAAACTTGAGGCACAACTCGATTCCGCGCACCAGGCACGCGATCGCGCTATCGCTGATCTCTCGCAGGAGGAGGCAGCCAACGCGGTCGCCACCGCTGAAGGCGAAGCCCTTCGGCGCGAACGAGACGAGCTCGAGCTCGAGGTTCGGCGACTTCAAACTTCGAACGCCGAGTTGGTCGAACAGCGCCGTCGAGCAGTGGCCGAGTTGAAGCAGACCGAAGCAGTAATGGTGCGCCATGTGCAGGAGCGGAAACGCCTCGAGTCGCAGGTTGAAGCAATGGCGGCGGCACAGCTCGCCACGACCGCTGTCGGCGGTGGTGTCACCGATGTTGAGGTCAGGGCCTCCGTTGATGCGCTCGACGACGCAATCGACGAGCTCAGGGGTCACGTCGACCATCTGCGCCGCCAGGCCACCCCAGAACGCATCCAGACAAAGCGCCGGACGCCGCTCCCGGTGCCGCCGGGAATCTTCGACGAGTCGAGCGAAATGACCGACTATCTTCTTGCGATCCCGAACATGGTGATGCTCATCGATGGCTACAACGTCACGAAGGAAGCACACGATGAATGGGAGCTCGAACAACAACGAGACTGGCTCGAACAGGGCCTGCGAGCGCTTGCGAGCCGCACCAACACAACGTTTGACGTCGTGTTCGACGGGGCCAACGTCGTCACATCTGGTGCGCGGGATACCTCATCGGGCGTACGAATCCGATTCAGCCCCGAAGGCGTCGAGGCCGATGACGTGATTATCGCCGACGTTGGAGCGGTGGACAGAAGTCGGCCGGTGACGGTCGTGAGTTCGGACAAGCGGGTGCGTTCAGGGGCGCGCGACCACGGTGCGAATCTGCTGTCGAGTCGCCAACTCCTCGAGGCCCTCGGGTAGGCCTGTCACACCCCATCTTTAGGTTGTGTGGCATGAGCAACGACAGCGTCACCATCGATTGCGACACCTGCGTCATGCAGCACACACCGGCGTGCGAGGACTGTGTCGTCACGTACCTGTGCGACCGTGAGGTCGAGCAGGCCGTCGTCATCCAGATCGAGGACCTCCATGCAATGCGAGCGCTTGCCGATGCTGGACTTGTTCCGGGGCTTCGGCACGAGCTTCGTTGAGGTCGCCGTAGATTGGGCACATGGGTGCAAGGTCACTGAATGACGAACTGGCGTCGATCATCGACCGCCATGGGATCGATCGAATTGGTTTCTGCAGTGCGGAAGTATTCGCTGACGTTCGCCAGAACCTGCATGCACGAAAGGCTGCTGGCCTGAGCGCCGACATGCAGTTCACGTACCGCAATCCCGACCGATCGACCGACCCGGCACGTTCGCTTCCTGGAGCCCGCTCGATCGTGGTGGCTGCCAAGTCGTATCGACGGCAATCGGCTGCGCTGCCCAACGGCGGCGCGGGTGCTGCCGAAGTTGCGGAATACGTGTGGGAACCGCACTATGCCGAATTACGGGCGGCCCTCGACGACGTAGCCGCACACCTCAAAGCACACGGTCACCGTGCCCGTGTACTGGTCGATGACAACGCCCTCGTCGATCGGGCTGCAGCGCACCGGGCGGGCATTGGCTGGTGGGGGAAGAACTCGAACATCCTGATCGCCGGAGCAGGGAGTCGTTTCGTGTTGGGATCGGTCGTCACAGACGCCGATCTCGAGCTTGCGAGTGAACCCGTGGCGGACCAGTGTGGGCCATGTCGAAGGTGTTTCGACGCGTGCCCCACAGATGCGATCGTCGATGACGGGGTCATCGACTCCAATCGCTGCCTGGCCTGGCTCGTGCAATCACCGGGCGTGTTTCCGCGCGAGTTTCGCGTAGCCCTCGGGGCGCGCATCTACGGCTGCGATGACTGCCAGACGTCGTGTCCACCGAACCTCGTCGCCGACCGGAAGACGACGCCCGAACCAACGACAGGGATGTCTGCAGTGGCCGTCGAGGACTTGCTCGGCCTTGATGATGACGCGCTCATGGCGCGTTTCGGTGCCTGGTACATCCCAAGACGCGAGGCCCGGTACCTTCGGCGAAACGCACTCGTGGTGTTAGGCAACATTGGCGACGCCACAAGCCCGGTCGTGCAACAACTCATCGATCGTTACGTACATAGTGACGACGAGATCGAGCGCACCCATGCACTGTGGGCTGCGCATGCACTCGGACTTGAGTACCTCTACGACTGCATGGTCAATGACCCGAGTCCGATGGTGCTCGAGGAATTGCGAGCGATTGGAGCTGACCAATGACGGGGCGTCACCTGCTTGTCACGAACGATTTTCCGCCCAAACTCGGCGGCATTCAGCAGTATTTGTGGGAATTGTGGAGACGGTTCGACCCGGAGCGCTTCCGAGTCATGACGACGCCGCATGCGGGCTCGGACACGTTCGACGCTGAACAGGCCTACGACATTCGTCGATCACGGGAGCCGGTCTTGTTGCCATACCCCTGGTTGGTCAGGCGACTCGATGCAGCAGCGGAGGAGTTCGGTGCATCGCTGCACGTCATCGACCCGGCAGTTCCCCTCGGCATCATTGGTCCAAACCTCGCCAAACCGTACGTCGTGGTCTTGCATGGCGCAGAGGTGACAGTGCCAGGCCGACTCCCCGGAAGTCGCCAGGCTCTGGCTCGAGTTCTCGACAACGCGACCGCGGTCGTTTCAGCTGGCGAATATGCACTGGGTGAAGCCGAACGGGCTGTTGGTCGCTCGCTGCAGAGTGCCGTGATCCCGCCTGGTGTCGACGTCGACAAGTTCGCACCCACCACACTCGCTGCGCAGCATGTTGTTCGGGCGAAGTACAACATCGCGCCTGACGCCCCCTTCATCCTGAGCGTCTCGCGATTGGTGCCGCGCAAGGGAATGGACACGCTCATCGCCGTGGCTTCGCGTCTGCATCGAACACATCCCGATCTTGTGGTTTGTATTGCGGGAGCGGGTCGCGATTCCCGCCGCCTGCAGCGCCGTATCGATGCGCTGCGTGCCCCGGTGAGGCTTCTCGGCCGGATCGATGACGAAGACAAAGCTGCGCTTTATGGCGCCGCCGACATCTTTGCCATGTTGTGCAGAAATCGCTGGGCTGGCCTTGAACAAGAGGGATTCGGGATCGTGTTCGTGGAAGCAGCTGCCGCTGGAACACCCCAGATTGCAGGTCGATCGGGCGGAGCTGACGAAGCGGTCGACGACGGGGTCACCGGTCTCATCGTCGACACCGATGCCACGGTCGAAGACATCACCACATCCTTCCGATCGCTGTTTGATGACCCTGATCGGAGATCTCAAATGGCCGAAGCCTCTCGGGCAAGGGCTGTGTCGGACTTCTCCTACGACGTGCTTGCTCGGAGGCTTGAGACAACCCTTCGCGAGTGGTCGACGAGATGAATGAGGCTGCGCGGCAGCTGAATGGCGACGAAGACCGCCTCGTCAGATTCTCGGTTCGCTCATCGGTCGCGTTCGCTGCGCTCTCCGTGGTCACGTATGTGGTCGACGGCGGATTGGATGTGGTCTACGCGATCGCGTGCACGATCATCTTCGTCGTAGGCGTGTCGCTCTTCGCCCTCGGAATGTGGAACGGTATTCAACGAAGTCGGGTCGACAATGTCACACTCACGGGCCTCATGGCGATCGATCGGAGCCACGTTCCCCAGTCTGCGCGCAACAGGTTGTGGATGGCCCTGTTGCTGCAAGTGGGCGTGGCGATCTTGTTCGCGTCTCTTCGGCCCTTTACCCAACAAGCGTTCGGACTGTTGGCCCCGGTGTTGGGCCTTGGTGTTGCATCACTTTGGGGCTCACGGTTCGCTGCGTTCCACCCTCGGGTCGATCCCTGAGTGAGAAACAGAGAGTTTGACGTGCTTTTCTGTCGCCCGTTGGCGGATTGGTCGGGTGGGTACGGCTATTCTTCGGAGGCGTACTCAGGTGAGGAAGAACATGGCTGATCAAGCTGCCGAACGAACCGAAATAGATGCGTCCCCAGAGGCATGTTTTGCCGTGGCGACCAACTTCGCGCAGTACATCGACTGGGCAACAGACGTCAAAGAGGTCGATGTTGTCATTCGCGATGACGACGGGCGCGGCGGCGACGTTGCTTTTCGTGTCGCAGCGATGGGTCGGTCGTCGTCATACACCCTTCGGTACAGCTACGGATCGAACCCACTTCGTATGTCCTGGCGCCTGATCGAGGGCGATGTTATGGAACGGATCGACGGCGAATACGAGTTCGTGCCGCTGGGCGACGGATCTCGGTGCGAGGTTCGTTATTACGTGTCTGTTGACATGCTCGTTCCTCTGCCGGGCTTCGTGAAGCGTCGAGCAGAGGCAAAAATTCTCCACACCGCTACGGACGACTTGAAGAGGCGAGTCGAGTCGGCGTCGGTGTGAACCAACTCGACACCGACCGTGTGGACCAAGCGCGCCAGCGTCTGCAGTCTGCGGCGAGATCCGCCCACGAAGATGACCCGGCCATTCGCCTCGTCGAGCTGACTTCGCCGCGGGTCAAGGAAGCGGCGCTCGAATTCCACCGTGACTTTTGTGTCATCTACGGCCTAGGAGAGGGTGCCCGTCGGGCTCTCGCAGACACGATTGATGCGCTGCGGCTCGGCGGTCCACACACGGGCTTGAGCGGCATCATCGAAGACCGCGGTCGCCGCATCCCGTTGCATGCAGCTCGGCGCGAGCCAGAGACCCCCGGCACGTCGTTGGTCCCGACGCGACCCCTCATTGCAGGCCACGCCCATCGAACCTCCGAAGCAGCACAGTTGGCCGAGGTGATCGAGACCATCGACAGCGCAATGCTCCTGTCGGGTGCCGAACTCCGTGGCGCCGACGCCGCGGCGCAAACCATCCGTGACGAGACGCCCGAACCTGAACCCTCGACAGCGCTCGCCATTCCCGAACTCGAAGATGCCGAGCGAACACTTGCGGCGTTGGACGAGGTCTCGCCCCCAACCGAGATCATCGAACATCTTGCTCGGGTCTTGCAGGTCGTCGAGTCGAATCCAGACCGTCTTGCCCTCGCCGCCAAGCGAAGCCAAGCCGAGGGTGCGCGTGGACAGGTTCTGCCGAGCGATTCTCGTGACGTCGCGATGCTGGCCGACTTGGCGATCGCTGAAGCCGATGGATCAATTGCAGAGTTCGATATGCGCCGCGAGTCAGATGCGAGCCTGCTTGCATCGTCGCTCGACCTACTCAGCATCGAGACCACTCCAGCTTCGGCACCGGCGATGGCGAAGAAGGTGCTCGATGAGTGTGCAGAACTCGGAGAGATTCGTCGACGAGCCCAAGAAACCATCGACAGTGCCCGCACTCCACTCGTTGCAGGCGACCAGCGCCAGCTTGACAAGATCGACCGGGATCGGGCGCACATACAGCGCCGACTGCGAAGCCAACAGCAGCTCCTGGCCGCGGCTCGTGAGCAGTGGGCACTGATCGGCGTGGGCGAGTTTGACCTCCGTACTCACAGCAATTTGATGTCGGACGCGACCCGACCACTTCCTATTCTGGTCGAGGAACCACTTGCGGATCTTCCCATGCGACTGAGCGGTGCGATCATGACAACACTGCTTCGGCACAGTAACTCGACGCAGGTAATTTGCATCTCGGACCAGTCGGACCTTCATGCCTGGTGCGACAGGGTCGGAGAGCGCGCTGGCTGGGTTCTTGCGACTGGATGGTTTGCGGAGGCGACGATCTGATGTGGACCATCGGTTTCGACGTTGGTGGAACCAACGTCAGAGGAGTCGGGCTCCGACCTGGCAGCGTTGAGCCGTTGTCGATCCGTCGGTCGCGCACTCGACCTGACGGCGACATCCTTGTCGAGACCATCGTCGAAGTAACCGAGCAGCTCATTGCTGACGTCGGAGAACCGGTTGACGCGGTTGGCCTTGGTATGGCCGCCCTTATGGATTCAGAGGGCACGCTCAAATACGCCCCGAATATCCCGGGAGTGCTCGATTATCCTCTTGTACCGCGCGTGAAGGAACGCCTTGGCGTTCCCGTCATCGCCGAGAACGACGCCACAGCGGCGACCTGGGCTGAGGCCAAATTCGGCGCTGGCATCGGGTATGACCACATGGCGTTCGTGGCGCTGGGCACGGGCATCGGAACGGGATTCGTGCTCGACGGCCGCCTCCACCGAGGTGCGCACGGATATGCCGGTGAGTCCGGTCATATAACCGTGCAGCAGAACGGCCCACAACACATCACCGGCGCCAATGGCCCCTGGGAATACTTCGCCTCAGGCAACGGTCTCGGCATTCTCGCCCGACGTTGGGCAGCGGAGGGCCGTCTCGACGCCCTGGTCGAGCGTGCCGGTTCGGTTGCTGATATTCGGGGAGAACACGTCAACGAACTGCTCGATTTGGGTGAACCCGGAATCGAAGCGTTAATCGCACGATTCGCGAAAGACGTTGCAGTGGGGCTTGCCGACCTGGTCTACGTGCTCGACCCGCAGGTGTTCGTGCTCGGTGGAGGGCTCGTCGGGCTTGGCGAGGTGCTGCGAAGTAATGTTGAGTCATCTCTCGCCGACCGCATTCTGGGTGCAGCGCACCGGCCGAAGGTGCCCGTCATCCTCGCTCAGCTCGGCTCGTACGCCGGGGCGATCGGTTCGGCGGCGCTTGCCGCCGATGAGGTCGAGAAGAACAACTAGCGGGCCCAATCTCGGCTGCGATCGACAGCCTGCAGCCAACGGTCGTGCAGCGCGTCTGCTGACGCTCGATCGCGGGCCGGCTCGACGGTGAGGTCGGACTGCCAGGCAGCAGCCACTTCGTCGGTTCCTGACCAGACACCCTCTGCGATACCAGCGAGGTAGGCCGAACCAAGTGCGGTTGTTTCGGTGATTGCCGAACGATGGACCGGCACACCGATTTGATCGGCCTGGATCTGGAGCAGGATCTCCATGACCGACGCGCCACCGTCGACTCGAAGGCTTTCGACGTTCACACCACCCGCCGATGCCATGGCGTCGATCACATCTCGTGTTTGCAGCGCCATGGCCTCCACTGTTGCTCGAGCGATATGGGCCTTGGTTGTCCCACGGGTGAGGCCAATGATCGTGCCTCGGGCGTTGGGGTCCCACCAGGGGCTGCCCAGACCGGCAAATGCCGGGACGAGGAACACATCGCCGCTCGACTCCACCGATTCGGCGAGCGGGCCGATCTCGGACGCATCGTCGATGACACCAAGTCCGTCTCTCAACCACTGGATTGCCGCACCCGTGACGAAGATGGCACCTTCGAGCGCATAGGTGGTCTCACCATTGGCGAGTGTCCAACCCACCGTCGTGAGCAGTCCATCGACCGGGTCAGGTTTGCTCTGTCCGACGTTCATAAGAATGAACGACCCAGTGCCATAGGTGTTCTTTGCTGACCCGGGGGCAAAACACGCCTGGCCGAATAACGCTGCCTGCTGATCGCCGGCGATCCCCGAGATCGGGAGCCCCCCGGGAACAGGAAGGTTCATCGCTGTGGTTCCGAAACGGCCAGATGACGGATGGACCTCGGGCAACATCGATGCCGGAATGCCGAACAGGTCGAGCATCTCTTCAGACCACGACAGCGAGCCAATGTCGTACAAGAGCGTGCGGCTTGCGTTGGTGGTGTCGGTGATGTGCGTCGTGCCGCCTGTGAGCTTCCAGACCAACCAGCTGTCGACGGTGCCAAAGGCGGTGTTGGCGTTAACCGTGATGTGGTCATTTCTGATGAGCCACTCGAGCTTGCTGCCAGAGAAATACGGGTCAAGCACGAGGCCAGTTGTGCGGCGAACCATGTCGAGGTGGCCTTCGGCCTCCAACTCGGCGCAACGTTCGGCAGTGCGTCGGTCCTGCCAGACGATCGCGCGATGTAGTGGTTTGCCCGTTGACTTGTCCCACACGACCACGGTTTCGCGTTGATCGGTGATCCCGATTGCGGCAATTGGTTCGGTCAGCGACGAGACCAGTTCGGTCAACGTCGTGATCACGGCATCCCAGATCTCCTCGGCGTCGTGCTCGACCCAACCGGGTTGTGGGAAATACTGGGGGAATTCTCGATAGGACGAGCCGACAGGTTTTCCTGTCTCGCTGAAGGCGATCGAACGAACGCCGGTTGTTCCTGCATCAATTGCTACGACTACGGCCATAGTGGCAGCGTAATTCGTCGTAGGCCATATGATCGTGCCAATGAAACTCGCAGTTCTTACCGGCGGTGGCGACGCCCCTGGCCTCAACGCAGTGATCCGTGGAGTCGTCCGACAAGCAACCCAAGATGGAAACGAGGTCATCGGCTTCCGCGATGGCTGGCGCGGCGTGATGGAAGACGAGTGGATGGCCCTCGATGTCGAAGGCTGTCGTGGTCTCCTGACCCGCGGTGGCACAATCCTTGGCACCACACGACTGAACCCGTTCATGACCGAGGACGGCCGCGACAAGTGTCGAGCAACCTTCGAAAAGAACGGTGTCGATGCTCTGATCTCGATCGGCGGCGAGGGCACCTTGTCGTGCACCCAAGAGATGCACAAGCTCGGGTTTCCCGTCATCGGTGTGCCAAAGACGATCGATAACGACATCGGCCTGACCGAGATGACCTTTGGGTTCGCCACGGCGGTCGACATCGCCACCGAAGCGATCGGGCGGTTGCATACAACTGCGGAGAGTCATGATCGGGTGATTGTGGTCGAGGTGATGGGCCGACATGTTGGGCATATCGCTACCTGGGCGGGTTTGGCTGGTGGCGCGACCCTGACCCTGATTCCCGAACATCCCTTCGACATTGTCGAGGTGTGTGACGCACTTCGCCGTCGCCACGACCGTGGCAAGTATTCCTCGATCGTGGTTGTCGCTGAAGGCGCAAAACCTCGCCCCGGAAGTTTCGAGATTCCCGATGCTAGTTTCGACGAGTTCGGGCACATCAAACTTGGTGGCATTGGAGAACTCGTCGCGTCGCAGATCACCGAACGCACAGGTTTCGAGACTCGAACGACCGTGCTTGGTTATGTCCAGCGTGGCGGCGAACCATCAGCGCATGACCGCGTTCTTGCAACGTGGTTTGGTGTCGAAGCCGCTCGTGCGGCCGACGAAAAAGACTTCGGCTCGATGATCGCGTACCAGTGTGGTGAGATGACCCGTGTCCGCATTTCCGACGCTGTCGCTGAGCTCAAGTACGTGAACCCAAGACTCTTCGAAGTCGCCTCGACGTTCTTTGCCTGAGGCCAGCGCTGGACCTGCTTTAGGACGGGCTCCGACGAGGGGAGAGGCTGAGGTAGTCATCGCGTCCCACAGGTCGACGAACGTCGCCTTCGTCAGTGTCGGTTTTGACGGAGATGTCTTCCTCTTCGCCGGCATCGTTGACCACGAGGAAACGAACACGGTCGACAGTGTTGAGCTCGGTCAACGTGTAGACCAACTGTCCGAACGAGACCACCTGATCGCTTCCCTCGATGGCGGGGGCCTCGGACAAGACGACAACGATCTGTCCTTCAACGGGGCGGCGCAGGTCAAGGACCTCGATTGGGTCATCGCCCGATGAGACAACAGAAGTGGTGAGGTTGTCTTCGAGTTGCTCTTCGCTCGTCGGCCCGAGCAGCAGCTGTTCGAGGATGAGAACCTCGATCTCTTGGCCTCCCTCGTTCACCACGGGAACCTGTCGGACGGCGGGAATCAGTGACGCCTCACCATCGCCGGGGTCGACGAGATAGATCGTGACCTCCTCGGTGAGCTGGGAGGGCAACGTCGTCGTTGTCGACGAACCAGGTTGGAGTGTTTGCGGGAGTGATTCCGAAGCGATCACTTCTGGCTCGCTGTCGAGCGGAATTCCACAGCCGAATAACGTCACCGAAGCAATGACTAGGGCGCAGAGGAAACGGCCGTTATGCCGACGGCTCATGCGAACTCCTCGTCCGTTGCTTCGCCGATCGGCAGCTCGACCACAAACCTGGCTCCAGATAGCCCATCAGGCCGGTCTTCAACCCACACCCGACCGTCGTGCAGGTTGACGTGCTCGGCGACCAGCGAGAGTCCCAGTCCGACACCGGTGTCGTAGCCACGGCGGCCACCGGCCCCACCACGACTGAATCGGTCGAAGATGACGAAACGTTCATCCGCGGGTACGCCGGGACCGTTGTCTTCAACCGCGGTCAAGACCGTCTCATCGCCGAGGCTGACGAGTACCCGAATCTCATCGCCTCCGTATTTGGCCGCGTTGTCGAGCAGGTTCGCCACAACCCGTGCGAGACGGCGCTTCTCGGCGACAATGATGGTGTTTTCTGCGGCGGAGTCGACGATGACCTCGACGCCTTCCACCCCAGCGACGTCGACGGCCGCACGAATGAACTCGGTGTACAACAGGGGATCGGGCTGTAGGTGAGCTGTTCCAACATCGAACCGGCTGATCTCGAGCAGGTCTTCAACCAAAATGCGGAAACGGGCAATGTCGCTCGCAAGTAGATCGAGCGCCATCTGGGATCGTTCGGGCATCTCGTGTTTTGCGTTCTCTAGCACCTCCACCGATGCCGTAAGGGTCATGAGAGGACTACGGAGTTCGTGACTCACCTCGGAGGCAAACCGGGCGTCGCGCTGGATACGTTCCTCGAGTCCGCCCGCCATCTCGTTGAACGAGGCCACCAGAACCTCGAGATCTTCATCGCCCTCTGGGTCGAGTCGGGTATCGAGACGGCCGCCAGCGATCGCCTCGGCTGCAGCACTCACGTCTCGGAGCGGCGACAGCGCGCGAGTGGCGGCGAAGCGGCCAGCAAGCGCTGCCAGAGCAGCGACGATCAACCCACCGCCGAGAAGCACAATTTGCAGGGTGACGAGCGTGTCCTCGACCTCACCAAGCGGGAAGGCTTCGAAATACACAACGTCATTGAACCCCTGCAGCGGGACGCCGTACACGATGGCCGGATCGTCTTGCACCGATGTCCGCATTCGCCCGGCTCGGCCTTCGAAAGTGATGCTCTGTAGGTCAGCGGGCACGTCGTCGAGGCTGAACTCCGTTGGGTCGAGCGAGAAGTTTCCGTCGTTGGTGATCAGGAGGGGACGTGAACCAGCTGTCGTGTTCAGCGAGTCGATGACGTTGCCCACCGCCCCCGGATCGAGGTCACCACCGAGCTGACGCTGCACGCTGGACGCGTTTGCGAACACGATCAGTTCTGCCACGTCATCTCGATCGGCAAGCAACACCTGACGGGTGGTGGTGATGGTGATGACCGTCAACAACACCGTGACAATAATTCCGCCAAGGGTGAACGCCGCAGTGATGCGCGACTTCAGACCAAGGCGAAAGGGATCCACGAGGGGTTCGCGATCAGGTTTGCAGCTTGTAGCCCAGGCCCCGGACTGTCACGACATGCTGCGGATCGGCCGGATCAGCCTCGATTTTGGTGCGCAGTCGACGAATATGTACGTCGACGAGGCGTCCGTCACCGAAGTAGCCATAACCCCATACCTTTTCGAGCAGTGACTCTCGAGAGAAAACTTTGCCGGGGGCCGATGCGAGTTCTACCAGCAAGCGGAACTCGGTCTTGGTCAGGTGCACTTCGACGCCAGCACGCTTGACCATTCCCTGATCGGGGATAACTTCGAGATCACCGAAGCTGAGATCGCCAGTGGCGGTGGCCCCGCTTCTCGATCGGCGAAGAAGGGCTCGAATTCGAGCCGAGAGCTCTTTGGGGGCGAACGGTTTCGTGAGGTAGTCGTCGGCGCCAGCTTCGAGCCCAGCGACCACGTCGTGGGTATCGGCGCGAGCGGTGACCATCACGATTGGCACATCGGATACTCGGCGAATCGAGCGGCAGACATCGAATCCGTCAATACCAGGGAGCATGATGTCGATGAGGACGACATCGGTGGGATGCTGACCGAACTTCAACAGCGCGTCTTCGCCGTTGTCGGCTTCGGCGACTTCCCAACCTTCGTCTTCGAGTGCCATCCGCACAGCAGTACGGATGCGCTCGTCATCTTCAACGGTGAGAATACGCGTTCCCACGGTCTTCACTTCCTTCGCTCAGAGGAAAGCGGACAATCCGCTGCTGGCCGAATCGAAGGGCATGTCACCGGTCTGGAGGCCAGGTTCTTGGCCCAGGTTGGCCGGGCGACAGTGGGAATGACCCGGGCAGAAGCGGATCCGCTGGTCAGGAAATTGACCCCGTTATATGCGGAACAGCAGAAAACAGGAGTCGCTCTGAAAGGAAAACACTTCCGGGATGCCTATAATGTAGAAACTGTACAACCTACCGCAGAATGGCAGGGGATTTACGAAGAAGTC
>RCNE010000474.1_pt1 | contig 21668 bp, 24 predicted proteins | sample 2041361 | NCBI WGS metagenome assembly RCNE01 (sample SAMN09708229, study PRJNA481090) | Marine sediment metagenome, whole genome shotgun sequencing project.
CATTGCTCTACCTCCTGCATCCCTGCAGTCGTGCGCCCGCGGCATACCGTTCATCCTGAACATAAGCGCGTCCTGAAGTAAGGTACCGCACACCCTCGGCTCCCCCCGCTGCCAAAAAGTGTAGATGCATGTGTGGACAGTTATGTCTGCACCAAACCCCTGTATCGGATTTTTGTTTCATCCCGAAATGCGAAAAGGTAGACTGCCACCGTCTAGTACCAAAAACCAATCGAACTCATTCAATTTGAAAAATCGAGCCGACATTTAAGGATTTATATATGGAATACCTGGATACCTTGCCAATCTGGGCCGTTTTCGTGGGATTGGTGATCCTCGTTCTCGCGACTGCCGAGATCGGGTTTCGAACCGGCATCTGGCTGCTAGACCGAGGTTCCGAGGTCGGAGAGAACCGTATGACCAGCTCAGTGGTTGGCGGAATGCTGGGTCTGCTTGGTCTCCTCATGGCGTTTTCCATCGGTATCACGATTAATCAACACAGTGAGCGCAGGGCTATGGTTGTTACAGAAGCCAATGCGATTAACACGGCCTGGCTTCGGGCTGGATTTCTTGATGAACCGGATTCCTTGTTGATACGCAAACTCTTGCGTGAGTACACCGAAATGCGTCTTGATGGCGCGAATCAGGTAATAGAACTGTCAGTCGCCATGATGCGTTCGGAGGAAATTCACAAAAAATTGTGGGCCGTCGTTGAGAGCAACGTCAGGCAGGGAAATGACACCGACATCATGACGAGCCTTGTTGAATCGGTCAATAAAGTGATCAATACACACAATCTGCGCTTTACAGCAGCGACCAAACGCCTGCCACGAATTTTGGGGATTATACTCCTTGCAGCAACACTACTTAGCTTCCTGCTGGTGGGCGTTGCCAGCAGTGCCGACAGGAAACGGGATACCGCAGCCGTCCTGATCTTTGCACTCGCCTTTATCGCGGTTCAAATGATCATGGTCGACCTTGACCGACCTCAGGACGGGATGCTTACCGTCAGCCAGACAGCGATGACGGATTTGCTTCGACAAATAACACCGGTCAGTCAATAGAACTGCGAGTCAACTGCAAATTGCATCGGGCCACACTGCCCCGGTTGTCAGTGCACTGCTGGTTTTCATGGTTATTCAGTTTGACCAATCACGAATGGTCAGGATTTCATCATTTTCCAATCCGATTGATTCAAGAAAATCCTGATGGGCTTCCGGCGATGTTTTTTCAAACTCGATATGCCAGTTCCTCATACCGGTTTCGTCCAGACCGGCCGCTTTGAGCATGGCTACCCAGGTTTCCTTGGTGATCACCCTTGTATTTCTTTCCAGGCTTTCATTTTCCAGTATTTTCAGAATGACTTTCTGTTGATCTCTAAGCCCCTGGATCTCGCTATTTATCGTTAACAGCCTGTTCTCAAGAATCAAATTCAGTTCGTTGTTTTCTTTTTCAAGCAGCGATGAAATGGACTCCAATGACAGGCCCGCACTGCGAAACAGTTGGATTCTGTCCATTTTTTTTAAATCGTCTTCGGAATAAAGCCTGTAGTTTGACCCGCTTCTTCCGCCGGGTGTTAAAACCCCGATACTGTCATAGTAAATAAGCGCGCTTCTCGAAAGAGAATACTTCTTTGCTACTTGTCCGATGGTATACATCTGCGTATCCACTCACCACGTTTTGAACCGGGACGATTGGCGAAAACGATGCCAACCATCCCGGTTTCATTAATGCCTACAAGGCCCGAATTTGGCGAATTTCGTCGGCTTCAATGTTCAGCCACTCCAGAAAGGACTGATGACCATCCGGATATCTGGCTTCAAACTCCCTGTGCCATTTCCTCATTGTCGCCTCATCAAGGCCAATCTCTTTAAATAAGAGAACCCATTTCTCTTTATTCATCACTTCATTACTCATTTCAAATCTCCTGCTTCATTGAATTGGTAGCACGGTTTATCACCGCTGGGACCGATTCTGAAGTATGAAGCTGTAGTCAGGTCAACAGCTAAAGGAAGACTAGCGTTCGAATTCGAGAAAGTCCAAATCAATCACCATTTTCCCTCCCTTCTGTGAAATTGCTAGTGTGGACACCCAAGCACTTATGGCCGAACTGTCTTCTCAAAGCAGATGCTCAGGGGGTCATTCACATACGCTCCGAACGGTGGGATGCGCTTGAATCCGAGCATCTCATACAGAGCCATTGCCGACAGCTGGCGGTTTCCGGTTTCGAGCCGCATGATCGTGTAAGCAAACCCCGCCGCATGGATCTCCAGTTCGCGCAGAATGACCCGCGCCAGTCCCTTACGGCGCGCAGCGGCGGTGACAAACATCCTGCGAATCTCGACACAGTCATCATCGATGGGCCGCAGTGCGCCACATGCGACAGGGTTCCCGTCCAGGTAGCCAAGAAGATACACACCACGCTCAGGGGTTGGGGGGTTCACCGGCCAGGGAGCATTGACTGCGAAATGTTCAGGATATAACTTCCGGGCCTCGTTGGCCGCCTCACGCAGTAGCGCCAACGCATCACCGCCGCGTGGATCAACTACAATGATCTGAAACGGGGGTATTTTTAACTGGCTACTGGTAGGTTCTGCCACGGTGCTTTAACCAGCCGTCAACATGGCGATAATTGGGGTCATTGTGTGTCCAGTGGATCACACCACCCTTGGCGTTCCACTCGTACTCTCCATAAAATGCGATCGTATCACCCTTGCCCAGGTCATTTATCCTCGGTGCCAGATCGATATTGTGCGCAATCAGCAGAGCCTGGCCGCTGTCGAGCTCTAAAATGAATCTTTGATGTCTAGAACCATCATTATCATCCGACAGAATCCTCACCACCCTTCCCTGTCCCTTTACCTGGACATCACTTTGCTGATTGTTGAACGCGGCCTCTATAAGGCCAGCCGAATCCTGGCTGGAAGAGGAAGTTTCCGGTATGGAAGTGCCTTGCTCTTGTACGAGATCAAGTCCATACATCAGCGCTACCGCAACCAGGAGGATTAGTATTTTTTTCATAGCGTTAAGTGTAACGCAGAACCAGACCGGGTAAACCCACCGCCGCCATGTGCGAACTGGGGAGCCCCGATCCTCGTAACGCTCTTCCCGTCATTGATGAGAAAACTACTCGCTGTATTTCCTTATAACAGAAACTTTGCCAGCTTCAAGTTCCAGGACCTCAACCGTGTCATATGATTGCTCAATGACTTCACCGGTTTGGGGGTGTTTGCCTTTGGAGTAGGTATCGTATTTGATGACGACCACTTCAAAGCCCGGCAGTATTTCATTGAGGCTGGATTTGTATTCCATGTGCGCACCCAGGTAGTACGTCATCCCCTCGCGCATTTTATTCTTGCCTTCTGGATCACGGTTTGCGTCAGGGTCATAGGGTAAATGCTGATGGCCTACATCATCTGCAAGAAAACCAAGATAATGTTCAATATCTTTTGCACCGGCCTGTGGTGACTGGGTTGCGGTCCAGGCATCATAGTAATTCTGCGCAAACGTCCTGGCATCAAAACTTTCCTGATCGGCGTACGCCGGCAACTGAACCAAAAGAGCGAGCATAAGTGAAACCAAAATTTTCATTCAAAATTCCATTATTAAAAAATCAGATTAATGTGTCACCTTCGGCCATACGTGCCAGTGGCTTCGCGAATATTGTTGGAGTCACTTTATGACAGGGTTTCTTTAAGTGAATTCAGCAATGCCATGTAAATGGGATTACAAAGATCACCGACCTCGTTTTCATTTTGAGATTGAAAGACAGATGACCATTCTACCAGGCAACCACTACCGGATGCCGTCAGTTTTACCGTGCCGACATAATCGTTAACAGCATCACTGGCGACAGGACCCGGGCCGTCATCAATACTGTATGAAAACGTAAAATTCCGGGAATCCAGCGCGGTTAGTGTTTCATGAAAAACATCGTTCAGAATTCTTCCCGCACCGATTTCATTGCCATTTTTATCACCGATTTTGGCGACCGAAGTTACGACGTTTGGCGCCCAGGACAGATCATGAAAATCACTGATCGTATCCCAGACCTGATTGATCGGAGCTTCAATTTCAATTTTTTGATAACACTTACCCATCATTAATCCTCAATAATTCAGATGCTGACCAACCCAGGTTCAGCCTTAGATTCTCACGTCCAAAATCTCCACCATAGTCGTGCAATTTGGGCATCCTGTCCCGCAATGGAGTTAAAAATACTTCTTAATCAGCATAGGTGATTGAAGAGACTTTTGCCTCAAATTACCATGATGGGCCAGCCCGATCCCATCATCGACATCCCACCCGAAGCGCTCACCGTGACATTCTGATTAAGTGTGACATCCGCGACTGCTAACGATGTTGGAACACGGGACGTCTGTTCTGCTATTTTTTGTGAAATGGATATAGCGTGTCTATCGGGGCATGTTCATATTCAAGGGCATCCAGTCGTGTGGTTCCAAACCATGCGCCCGGCGCATCCACAACAATGATCGTCCTGGCGTAGCCTGTCTCATCGAAGCCCCTTCTGAAATGCACCCGGGATTTAACCACGAATACATCATAATCATCGGGATCGATACCTGCGATGTCCAGGGGGTCTAAAGTTCTGATCTGGACATAGGTCGGAACGATGTAAAGTAAGTTGCTGTTTCCATACTCAATGATCGCGATTTCGTCATAACCCCAGCTTTCTCCGAAGTACTTCACTTTACCGCTTATGCGCACCGGGGTGCCCGCTTGATCTCCGGTAAAGCCACCCACCTCCATATCAAAGTCATCGCCGGGTTTCGCATTCGCAGCTTTCAACGATGCCAGGGCTCTTTCGTCACGCAATGCGGCATAGATGACTTTGCTCACATCCTTTGCGATAAGTTCTTTTAGAATCCAGGTTGCATCACCCGGGCGGTCAGAATAATCACCCAACACGACAGGAACGGCACCCTTTTCAATGGCGGTGACCGTCTGCGTGACGGCCTCTTCTGGCATTGGGTAGGTTCCTCCCGCAAAATCTTCACGCACCCGCCAGATAAAATTCGCCATATCATCGGCAATGGCCTCTGCCAATTCAGGGTCATTATTGGTCATCACATGAACGGTCGTACCCACATCGGGTACATCAGACCAGGGAAAACCATAGAACACGCTCACGAACGCGTCTTTTTCTCTTGCCTCCCAACGCCGCGCACGCTCCATGATCATCATCGAAGGTGACTGACCTGTCCACTGCAAAACTGTGGCTGTGATGATTGGGGGCTTTCTTGTCGCTGTTGTTGATTGATACAAGCCCTTCATCGAGCGGTACAGAAAAGTCGCAGACCGGCTTCCCTGGTGGAAAGCGTCGTAATGTGGATATCGTTTAGTTACGAAAGCTGCATTGGCCCACTCAAGAAATTGTTCATCCTCATTGCCGTGTAAGTCAAAAGAACCTGCAATTGGCACATCTGGCCCGACTATCTCACGAACCCTCCGGGCAATTTCAGCTTCAGGACGGGGCACATCTCTCACAGCCAATGCCCCGTGCAGCGAAAGATAGACTCCCTGAACCGGCATTTGTGATCTGAGATCATCAAGAATGATCTTCATGAAATGCTCGAAGCTCTCTTTGCTTTCCCAGCTTCTGGAAGAACCGCCGAACACTTCATCCGGAGAATCAAGTCCAATGACATCCATGTCGCTAAATTGGGCTGCGGTGTGCACAAATCCACCAACAAAACCGCTCGACTTGATGAGATCTTCACCCTTGATGTAAGGAACATGCCTGGTGCGATCCGCAATTTCAGTATCACCGCCAGGACAAAATGTGCAGGTCTCCTGCATATACTGGAGTACCGCAACCTTATAAGTCTTATTTTGTTCTGCCCCAGCTTGAAGTGAGAAAAAGAGAAATAGAAAAAGGGCCATTCTTGAAGTTTTCATAGGGTTTATTGACCAATATTTGCTAACTGAAAGGACTTTTTCATTCGAAAATTTGTCTGGATCAAGAGGCACTATATAGGAAGATTGGCGCATACTGGGATCTTTGTCGCATGGAACCTGGAAGCTCCCCGGTCAGCTGGGTCGCAGCCTCCGGGAATGTATCCCATCTGTCCCCGAATGAGGTCGCCCCGGTATTCTCCGGCAGCCCGTCGAGGGTGGGTGGGACAAGATTTCTCTTGTTTCACTTCCCTCGTTAAGCATCCATACAAGCAGGTTGCCGGACTTTATGAACACCGGGACGATAGAGTGGTGCTGAGTCAGAGTTGATGCAGTTCTTTCTGAATCAGTGCTTGGGACTCGTTTCAACGGTGATCATAGTAGTGGACATGATGAATTGCTGCCTGTCCGGGCCGGACTGTCAATTGACCTGGAAGGACAATCATGCGCAGAATACCCGGTATATGTGAAATAGGGGTGATTTAATGTTTGAAATCTCAACTTTTGCGCCGACAGCGGCAAATTTGTGGTCCGTGATCGAGTCTCATGGAATTGATCCGAACCCACTGTTCCTGGAAGAGGGTATCGAGATCAATTTTCCAATTAACGCGAACTCAAGGATTTCATATCATCGGTTCGACCGGGTTCGAGCCCGCGCTGCGGAGGTGTGCGGAAATGAGGCGATTGGATTGCGATCGGGTGAGCTTCTGCATCCATCGCATCTCGGAGCATTGGGGTATGCATGGCTGGCAAGTCGTACTTTGCGTATCGCATTGCAGCGATGGCGCCGGTTCATTCGCATTGTGAACCATAGTGCACGTCTGGGTATGAATGAGCACAATGGTCTTTTGGAACTTGAACTCGCCGGTGATTTGCCTTCCGTTAACATGGCGGTTCGCGATGATGCCGCGGTTGCCGCACTCACCAAAATGATGCGTTACAACTATGGCCCTCAACTCACGCCGTCATCTGTCATTCTCAAACGCCCCCGCCCGGCCGACACAACGCCATGGGACACGTTTTTTGGCTGCGAGATTGAGTACGGTGCAAGACGCAACGAAATCCACATCCCCCTGGAAATCGTCGATACCATACTGCCATCGGCCAACCCGCACCTGGCCAAAATCAACGAAGACATGGTCATCCAGTATCTCGAACAGTTGGATCGGGAAGATTTTGCCGGGCGAGTGCATGCTGAAATCGTCCATCAGTTGCCTTGCGGTCATCTTGATCAAAGCATGGTAGCCGACGCCCTGCATATCACACCCCGGACCCTGAGACGCCGACTTCAATCCCGGGGCATGAGTTTCAAGACACTGCTGAATGACATACGCAAGGAGCTTGCGGACCAACTTGTGGCAGACAACAGTTTGTCGTTTACAGAAATTTCCTTCATGTTGGGATTTTCAGAGGCAAGTTCGTTCACACGCGCCTTCAGGAACTGGTATGGCTTTCCACCCAGTGAGGCGAGGGAAGCCGTTCTGACCGGCAACTGAATCCCGGTTTTTTTTGAATCCGGTCCAGATAGGCCAGGCCAAATCCTAATTTGCGACGGTTTGGGGTTCTTTCCCGCGCCAGAATGCGTCAAAAACATAGACGGCAGCGACACCGTACAAGGTGGCCCAGGTCAGCATGGCAATCCGGTCAAAAAACTTGGCACCGGCAGCACTCCCACCGGCCCCATCCAGTAATGCTGGCAAAATAATGACCAGCATCGTCAAAAAGGCATAAGACCACGTGCCTGCACCGGCACCCATGCCCTGCCCCTGAAAAATTTTCCGGCCCATGATCAGACCACTGAGGAGGACAAGCAGTATCAACATGATCAATGATGGCCATGCGCTCATTACATTCCACATGATGACCGCACCGATTCCGCCAATGAATGTCGACATCAGCAGGGATTTACCGACTGCTTTTGTTTTGTCATTCTCCGCCTGCTGCCCCATGGACGCGACCTTAATCATGACGACCAGGTAGGATGCGCTTCCTGCATAGAAAAGGAAAAACACGATAACCGGAAGCACAATGGCCGTTGAGCGCCAGGCGCTGCGTATTGACTCCTGCCGTGACGGGGGCTCAACCTCAGGCTTGGCTTTTGGGCCTCCTTCCGGGGGATTTTCCGGTATCAAAACAAAGGCCAACCACATGATGCCAATGCTGATAACCGCATTCAGCGTCAATGCATTATTGACGGCTATCACCGCGTCAATCGAGTCCGACCCGACTGCCGTAACGATCGCCAGGCCCATCGTAAGAAAAGCACCCAGAATCGGTGAACCACCACTGGCGCTATAGTAGAAGCACCAGAAACAGGCCGCGATCAACAGCAACATGCCCACCAGGGGTTGGTAGGTTAACAGGGGTAACAACAGCCAGGTTGTTGCCCAGATCGGTATAACCAGTGCCAATACAAATATTACGGCCTGCTTCAACCGCAAACCGGGTAAGGGGAGTGCCAACAGCATGGATAACAGGACAGGCGTGATAAATGACGCACTCCAGTTGACCGTCTGCGACAGCCACAGGGCAAAAGCGGTGACTATTGCCAGCCTGAATATTCTCCTGGCCGCTACCGGGTGCATCTCAATAGGCATAGCTCAGTAAGGCATTCAAACGGATATAAAACCTTCCGAGCGCGTTCATGAACCCGTTGTCACCCGTGTAGACAATCACGGAGGCCTGTGACCCGACTCGTAAATCCGATTGCGACAGGTCACCGGTTTCAAAATCAATCGTGACGGGAAAGCGCTGCTCCGCTCGCAGCCAGTTTCGATCATTGTCGATGGTGGGTAAGGTGCCCAACGCGTTGGAGTTGACCTCGACACCATAACCGGCTTGCCTGACGCGACCCTTGTACACCTTTCCGGGTTGCACATCGAAAGTGACTTCGACTTTATCACCCGCGTCAACATTGCCAAGGTTGTTCTCCGACAGGTCTGCCACGATCCAGGTGTCGTGAATCGCTATAAACGTCATTAAAGGAGCCCCTGATGCCGCAAAGTTACCCTGGTCCACCCGGAGGTCGGTAATCAGGCCATCACCTGGCGCATAGACGACGGTCCGTTCCAGGTTCAGGCGGGCATTCTCCAGGTTTGATCGTGCCTGTTGTATTTGGGCGTTATTCTCATCCGTCGAGCCCAATGCACTGCGCGCGGACTCCAATGAGGCCTCGGCAGCCGAGAGTTTTGCACGTGACGATGCAAGGGAGGCTTCAGATTGTTGGATTCGCCTTTCTGATATCGCGCCGGCATCTTCTGCCCGAATCCGACGCATTCGGGTTGTATCCTGATCCGCACTCCAGACAGACGCCTTCGCCGAATCTACATTTGCTTTGGCTGCGTCCACGTTTGAAACACCCGCCTGGGTTGATTGCTCGGTATTTTTCAGGACAGCTTCCGCAGCCTGCACGGCCAATTCATATGAACCCGGGTCAATGCCGAACAATCTTTGCCCTTCCTTGACCAATTGGTTGTTTTCCACATCAACGCTAACTAAGCGGCCGGCCACCTGGGGTGCCACGGGAACCACATAGGCGTGCACCCTGGCCTGGGTGGTGTATGGTGTCAGCCGGTCACCCGCCAGGTAGATAATTAGCAGGACAATACTCAGGGCCAGGACGATAAATGTCCACAGGCGTACCGGATCTCTCTTTTTTTCACTGGTCATCCAATAGGTCTCCCCAATTTGTGCGTTCACGCATAACCGTCAACGTATTTTCATCCACGAATGGGCGGCCCTCCCTGACCTCCCATCCACCACCCAGCGCCTTGTACAACTGCACCACGCTCTGTACTGCCTGCCCCTGGCTTGCCGCATAGCGGTTCTGTTGGGAAAACAGCGATTTCTGGGCATCCAGCACTCTCTGGTAACCGGAAAACCCCTCCTTGTACTGCAGCATAGACAAGTCATTGGAACGGCGCGCCGCTACCACAGCTTCCTGCAGGATCGATTTTTGTGCCTGGGCACCCGACAGTGACACCATCGCATCATCGACTTCCTGTGCAGCTTCCAACACTAACTGCTGGTAGGCAACCACGGCCTGTTGAAGCCGTGCATCCTGCACCCGGATATTGTTCTTGATTCGCCCGTAATTAAGCACAGGCCACGTGAAAGATGCACCGGCCGTGTAGTTAAGACTGTCGGAACTAATCAGGTTCGAAGAACCACCACCCCCAACGTCCTTTGAAATACTGACGACTCCAAATGAACCCGCCAGTGCAATGCTCGGGTACAGGTCGGCCGTTGCAACACCGACCTGCGCATTTTGCGCGACTGCCTGTAACTCCGCCTGACGCACATCCGGACGCCGGCGTAACAAATCAGCGGGTACACCAACAGCGATCTGATCCGGCACATCAGGAATGGGGCCTGCAATGATCAACTCTTCGACAAATCCATTGGCCTGGCCCAGCAAAGTGTTCAATGCATTGCGGGACAAACTCAATTGTGTTTGCAGTTCAGGGACGGTCGCCTTGGTACCAAGCAGCAGGGATTTGGCCTGTTGGACGTCCAGTTCGGAATCTTGCCCATTGCGGTAAAGAACCTCGGCAATATCGTAGCTTCGCTGCTGCAACTTAAGGTTTTCATGGGCAATTCTGAGTTGTTCTTCCAGGATGCGGATTGTCACATAGGTATTGGCGACCTGCGCCGTGACCAGCACCGTGGCTTCATCGTAGTTGGCTATCGACGCCGCCAACCCGGCATCCGCAGATTCGATACCGCGCCGGAATTTTCCCCAGAAATCCATCTCCCAGGCCAGTGATGCGCCGAGGTCATACTGGTTGAAGGCCGTATTACCCTGGCCGGCATTATCAGAGGGCGAGATTCCCGTGACACCCCCTGATACCAGTTGTTGCTGCGGATACTGGGTACCGACCGCGATACCAAGTTGCGCACGTGATTCCAGCACCTTCAGCCCGGCCAGTTCCAGCGAGTAGTTTTGCTGGTGTGCGATATCCACCAGTTGATTGAGCACCGGGTCGTTGAAAACTTCCCACCATTCGACCAGTTCGTATGGTGTGGCCTGCAGACCTGAATCCTGAATCACCTCCCAGGTATCAGGAACCGGTGCCTCGGGCTGGACGTAATCCGGTCCCACCGCCGCACACCCAGCCAGTGCCAGGACAGCAATTGTGACCGGAATTCGATAATTGAATACCCTACGCCAGTGAGGAAACATGCTTTTTCAACCCGGTCGCAAATCCACCGTTTAGTATCGTGAAGTCATACCCGGTCATACGGGATGGTAGTTCGTTCAATTTCATAAGCCACTAAGCATAAGCAGAATGTTTTCCAGATGCCAGATGTCTGGGTATATTTACGTGTCAGGGAACAAATCCTTCAGTGTTGAGAGCAGCAACTGGTAGGCACCGGTGCCCGGATGAACCCAGTCGAAATGACCCGCGCCCTCGAAAACCACCTGGGTTGCACTCGGTAGTTGCGATTGCTCAAGCGGAACGATGACATCGATGTCCCCTTGCAGCAGTATGGTTTTGTCGTTGAGAGGTTTGCCAACCGGGTTGGCTGCCTCGTAGGCGGCCGGGTTCGCCTCGTACACACCACCCATAAAATCGATGGTCGCGGTCTGGCAACTGTTCTCACCACGGGAGTACTCGACGATGTCGGTTATTGCTGCCAGGCCAATGACGGCATCAATATTTTTATTTTCAGAGGCAGCCAGCAACGCCAGGTGACCACCGGCAGAATGACCCATGATGACCATTCGGTCGAGGTCCACCGGATAACCCCCCAGATTGGAAGTGAATGCGAACCCTTGCCTGATATCATCAAAACTGCCTGGCCAGGCCCCGCCGTCATCGCCGGTGCGTCGATATTCAAGAGACCAGACAGCATAACCCGCTTGAGCCAGGGCGCTGCTCAGCGGGTAACTGTACTGAATATCGAAAGCGTTTAACCAGCATCCACCATGAATGAGCACGATCAGTGGCGGGCTTTCATTTGGCGTTGAACTTTCCGGCAGCCAGAGCAATCCAAATTGAAGCTCGGGATTGTCCTTGCCATAAACCAGTTTTTCATCAGCTTCGACAAAATCCAAGCCGGTGACACTTGTATAGCTGACATTGCTTTTCACTACGGTCTCACTGGATTCGCCGGTGTCCAAACAGGCAAACAAAATCAATGCCAGGCAGACGGATATGTGGACAGATTTATTCATGCAGCACGCAGTATAAGACGCGACACACTTGAGTGGCACATTTTGATTAGGTAACATCTCTTCAGGATTTAAGATAAGACAGGCCACACGAACAGCAAACCAACCCAACGTGCTTGTATTAAGCAGACATTAACTGGAATCAAATGAAAACTTTCTGGACATTAATTTTATTGGCAATAGTTCTCTTGTCTTCACCGGCAGTCGCTGAATTTTGCACCGTGAGTTCTGGAGGCAATTCAACAAAATGCGTCTTTAAAACCAAACGCTCACCAAAAGACGCGCAAGTCGTCGTTTCATACACACAACAGGGCTGGTCCATGATGGTGGCGGTTTTTCTTAAGGAATTCGCCATGATAGAAGGCGACTCGAAAGTAAAGACAAAAAAAGGCGAAATGTACAGCATTAAATATGTCACCACACGTCGCGACATGACTCCCGCGGGAAGAGTGATGGAGGCTCCTGTCTACCTTGCAAGTGAGGAATTGCTTCACGAGTTAAGCAGCGCGAAAGGCAAGGTCCGGTTCTGGCTTTCTGGAGAAAAACCCAAAGAGGTAGAAGTGGAATTTGCGGCGAGCCTGTTTGAAGATTTAGACGCCTATGTTGCAGAAACAAGAATGGTGCTTAGTGACTTGTTTGAGGACGAATGAAATTTTTGGCGCCGGCAGATGTAACTCAAATATCTGTAATACCCGTGCCTGCCTATTTCTGAACCCGCTCGATGCTTAAAAATGGTGCGGGGTCAGGGTCAACCTGGTAGATACGTTCCTCACCACTGCGGTAGGAAGTGAAAAACAAGCTGTGATTATTATTGCAGAATTCCGGCATATGATCCCAAGCCGGATCATCGGTTATTTGCCGAACACTTTGATCTGCTATGTTATACAAAAATATGTCTGCATCATCGTCATCACCACCAGGGGCATCAACAAATGCAATATTATTACCGTCAGGTGACCAACTGAGTCCATATATCCTGCCGATCGACGTGTGTAAGGTCGTATTATTGCCGTTTTCGAGGTCGATCAATTCCAACGAGGTTTCGGTCCCATCAATGGCGCCATTGGCGTAGCCGATCTTCGTGCCATCCGGGGAAAAATGAGCGTCATGTTCACTGTAGCCTGTCGTATCTGTAATTTTTTCGACAATATTTCCTTCAAGATCCAGTAATACCAGGTCGCGCTGCCCCGCCACTTCGTGAAAGCCCAACAGTTTGTCATCATCGGACCAGTCGCTAATAGAAAGCCAACCTTCGAATTTCCCCAACGGTTTAATGGTGAAATCATCCATCCTCATTATCCATGGACGTTTCTGACCTCCAGGTGCATCTTCACGGTCAAAAATGATCTTACTGGCATCCGGTGACCATACCGCATATCCATCCCAGCCCACATGAACCGTCAGGCGCTTTTTAGTTTGGATGTTGAAAACCATTTGGTACAACTCCCAATCATTCTTGGTGCGCTCAGATTGCAGCATGTAAACAAGCCTTGAACCATCAGGAGAACACACTGGCCGATGTTCGTTTCTTGCAGCATTGGCCGGCGCACTGATCAATACGCCCAGCGAAACGGCAAGCAATGTGATTGGATTGATGCCAGGCACCCCGGTCAAAACTCTCCGGCCAGGGCCATTAACTTGGCCTGATATAACGACTGGATGGATTTCTGGTAGGAAAGTTCCTGCGCTTTTTTAAGGTTGCGTGTGGCTCTCGTCCGGTTGCCAAGCATGTAGTTGGCCTTGGCTATACCTGCATAACTTTCATGCAGGTATGGGGCGATTTCAACCGCTTTTTCATATAAGGAAATCGCATCTATGAAATCCCCATCATCGTATGCTTCCTGTCCTGCGTGGAGCCAGTCAAAGGGATTGGATTCATCAAGTTCGGCCAGGCGTGTATTGATTATTCCGGCTTCATAATGCCGCCCCTGCTCCAACAGCAGAACCCGGTAATTTCTTAGTAAGCTCACCTTGTCCGGCAAATGAAGGATTCCGTACTTATAAATTTCCTCAGCCCTATTTGCATGACCGGTACGCCGGTAGATGATAGCCATGGAATTGATCGCGCTGGCACTTTGAGGTGTCAACTCGATGACCTTACGCAACAACCAGAACGCGGCGTTATAGTCCTCTCTTGAAATGGCCTCGCTGGCCAGGTTGTTATAGTACATTGCCTGGTATTCGGCCTCGCTGATATTACTGACGAAGCGATCCCCTTCGCGGGCGAAATAATCGACCAGGAGCCCACGACGACTGATGGGTGGCAAGCCTTCTTTATCATTCTGCCGTACTTCGTACAGCTTGGTACGTACATGCTGCCCCCTGAAAACCACATTACCCTGAGATTCAAAAACGGGTACGGAGTCGATCAACTGGTAACCGGTTTCAACCCCGGCAAGTTGCGCCAGGGCGGTTGTCAGAATGGCAAGTGAGAGACAGTTCCCCGAGGATTTTTGCAAGGCCTCTTCTGCAATATAGGTGTCACCCTGGTATCCAAAAGTCATGGTGGAGGATTCGAGATATTCGTATACCCGTCGGTGTACCGGCATATCCTGTCTAGATGGATGATCCAGATATATCTGAAAGGCATTTTGCTGCATTTCTGACAATTGATAAATGTCAGCAACGGAAATGATGTCTGCCGGTGGCTCACCAAACAGCTCACTTTCAAATGAAAGCCCAGATTCTTCGTTCGGAAGCGCGGGTGTATTTTCGCCAGGCTTTTGCTCAACGCTGGCACACCCGGCAAGCAAACCAACTAACAGCAAAAAAACAAGCCTCATAGTTTTCATGATGCTAGCATGGCCTTTCTTAGCGACTCCTGTTGATAAGAGTGCAAAGGATGGTGCCTGATTTAATTTCATCACAAGAATCATATCATGCTAGCAACCAATACCCGGTTGTGAGGTCGGTGAACCGAAAGAAATAACAGGTCGGGTTCATTTTCTAGTGAAGAAAATAGGGGAAGTGTACGGATGAAAACTGAGAAGGCCACTATCGCGATACAACATCGGCGTGCGGAAAGCGATACTCACCTGTGCTTTGCGCATAACCGGTAACAGAATTTGTACCTCTGGATAACATTAGGCATTTTATTCCTGCTGCTGGGTGGCATAGGTGTCGTTTTGCCACTCTTGCCAACCACGCCATTCGTGATACTCGCCGCAGCCTGCTTTGCCAGGTCATCACCGCGTATGCATGGCTGGCTTTTGCAAAGTGAACTATTTGGTCCGATGCTACGGGACTGGGAAAACAATAAGTGCGTTTCATCGAAAGTGAAGCGCCTGGCCCTTTTCATGATGATCGTGGTCGGTGGTATCTCAATCGTGTTTTTTGTACCTGCGGGTTGGCCCATGATTGCAGGTCTGGGTCTGCTGGGATTGGGTTGTCTGACGGTTTTGAAGCTCAAAACCTGCCCGATTCAGAAACCCTGAAAACCTGGATTAGGCACGTCCTGAGCTGAATTTACCTTGCGTTAATAGGCCTTTCGAAAGAAACTAGCCTAATCCCCGGTTTTTAATCGTCTTGGTCATCAACATCAAACTGACCGGTCAGACGCCGCCGGATATGTGACCAGGACATACCGACTGCAAGGATCAGTGACAATAGTACGAGTACTACCCAGGCGAGTGCGTTCGTAGACTCCAGGCTGAGCCAACCGACATCGACCAGCAGCCAGATAATACAACCGAAGAAAGCGCCGCCAAGGACAATGCCAAACCAGCCCATCGACATAAAGGTGGCGCGCAGGTAAATAATCCAGCCGATCAACAGGGCAACCCCGACGAGGGCGACGACCGGCCCGAAAGCAACACCCGTGGATGTTATCCAGCTTATGTAGGAATAATCAGTAGGGTTATATGTTCCCAGGACCAGCGCCAGGGCAAATACCCAGCGACCCACAAAACCGCCTGCATTAAATTCTGTTGCCATTGAATTGGTTTCCTCTTTGTTTTTTCGGAATAAAGAATAAGCGCAAACAACTGCTTTCGGCAAGGCGGATTGCTACTCGGGATATTCAATCTCGTAGGGCCAGTCACGGATACCGCCATTGAGACTGACACCACGCAGTTTGTGTTGGCTCAAGATCATCGCAGCAACGCAACTCCGTTTGCCGGAGTGACAGTAAACAACATAATCCTTGTCAGCTTCAAGTTCGCTGACCCGCTCTCGAAGCTCCAGCAACGGGATCAATACACAGCCGGGGATGTAGTCCATTTCGTATTCATCCTCGTAGCGCACGTCCAGCAATTGGGCACCCTCATCCAGCATGGCCCTGGCGACCTTGGCAGATACCCGGTCTATCATCGGGGCGTTAATCAGCTCATCAAAGTCCTCTTTGTCCAGGACCAGCAGGCGGGATTCACCGACCATCTTCACCCTGGCGTTACGCAATTCGCCGGTGAGCAACGCCTCCTCACCAAAATAATCCCCTACCCCCAGAACCTTTGTCAGTTTCAGTTCGTCGTCATAGAGTCCTGGCCGCCAAAGTTCGGCCTGGCCTTGCTCGATGAAGTAGAACTGTTTCGCCTCTTCCCTCATATCAAAAATCACCTCGCCGTCTTTCGCGGTGACGGACCGCAGGCGGCGGAAAATCGCGTGAGCATTTTCCAGGGGGAGTTGACCGAATATCAGCGGGTTGCGCAGACCGCTCAGCCATTGACGAAAAGAATCATCGCTTGGTGCATCTGTGCTCAGGCTTTCCCAGCTCAGCAGGAAATCGAGCCGCGCCGGGTTGATACGGCCGAGTACAGTGTGCTGCCTGGCAGAGAAGGTGGTTGGAATACCGGCAAGGCAAACCGGCCGGCTGAGTGTGTTGTGCGGGTCCAGGAGCATTTCCTCATCGTCACTTTTGCATGCCACTTCACCTGAAAGCACGAAGACACACTCTTCCTGTTCGTTATTGAAGGTAACGCTGTCGCCAGGATCAAGTTCGTAGGTGCGAATCAAACGCCGTAACTGCTCTTCGGGAATTCCTGCAAGCGGGGGATAGTGATCCCGCAAAACGCCGATGTTCTCTTCCAGTATTCCCATGGCTGTCTCTCCCGGTTTGCTTCGTTTGTTCGTCAGGCCAAAGGCCCACGTTGAATTCAGTCCTGCATACTATCAAATCAACCCAGGAGCAGGATACGAAAAGTCGAGGATGTCCTGATCCCCACTGTAGGGTGCGTAACTTGTTACGCACCGTCGTAGTGCCATTCCATTCAGCACACCCATAACCTTTCGTTAAAACCGCTTGGTGGGTAACAAGTTACCCACCCTACAGTTACATCCGAAACCGTTTACCGTAGGGTGCGTAACTTGTTACGCACCGTCGAAAGTCAGCGAACGTCAGGACACCCACTGATCCACCTTAACTCTGCAAGAAGCGGGTGGTTTTTGAGTTTGTTTTGATCAATAATCCCCTGCTTATGTACTGGAGGTTGCCGAGTGAACCCTGAACTTAAACGCGCAGCAGAACTTGCCGCCGAATACATCGAATCTTTTGACCATCAGAAAGTCAGCGAGGAGCCTGATCCCAAAGCACTTCGTGACAGGCTTTCCAAGGAACTGACAAGCGATGGTCTGCCACCATTACAGGTTATCAACGAACTCGCTGATGATGCGAAGCACGGCTTACTAAACAGCGCCGGTGGCCGTTTCTTCGGATGGGTAATCGGTGGTGGTATCCCGGTGTCCATCGCAGCCGACTGGCTGACCTCGGCCTGGGACCAGAATGCCGCCGCCTACGCCTGTTCACCATCGGCCGCCATCATTGAAGAGGTGGTTGCCGGTTGGCTGAAAGACATACTCGGTCTGCCTCAGCAGGCATCCTATGCATTTGTTACCGGTTGCCAGATGGCGCATGTCACCGCCCTGGCCGCTGCGCGTCATAAAGTGCTCGCAGATAAAGGCTGGTCAGCCGAAAGACAGGGCCTGGCCGGTAGTCCGCCGATACGCGTGCTGGTCGGAGAACACCATGAAACGCTGTTACGTGCCCTTCGTCACCTGGGTATTGGTACCGATGCGGTTGTGCACGTTGCAATGAAGGACGATGGCACGATTGATGTCGCCGCATTGAAAACCGAGCTTGAGAAAAACCCTGACATGCCAACCATTGTTTCACTCGCCGCCGGTGATCTGAATCGCGGCGCCTTTGACCCATTCAATGATGTCTGTGACCTGGCCCATGCGCACAATGCATGGGTGCATATCGATGGCGCCTTCGGTTTGTGGGTGGCTTCAAGCCCGCGCTACCGTCACCTGGTGAAGGGTATTGAAAAAGCCGATTCATGGGCAACCGATGCGCACAAGTGGTTGAATGTCCCCTACGACAGTGGCATCGCGTTTGTAGCCGACCCCGAATCACATAAAATTGCGATGACCATACCAGCAGCCTACAAGATCGAGGTTGATGATGTACGCGACCAGTTTGAATGGGGGCCGGAATGGTCAAGACGCGCTCGCGGAATACCATTGTACGCAGCGCTCCGAACGCTTGGACGTAACGGTGTTGCTGAAATGATTGAGCGTTGTTGCGACCTGACACGGGATTTCGTATTGAAGTTGGGCAAGTTACCAGGCGTGGAAGTTCTGACGGCACCGGTCATCAACCAGGGTCTTGTGCGGTTTCTCGACCCGGATGGCGATCATGACAAGCGCACCGATGAGGTCATCGACCACATCAATGAAAGTGGTGAAGCCTGGTTTGGACCAACAGTGTGGCATGACATGCGTGTCATGCGGATATCATTGAGCAATTTCCGGACAACTTCTGATGACATCGAGCGGGCTGTTGCGGCGGTCAAAGCGGCACTGGAATCCTGACCACGATGTTCACTAGTCAACGACTCAGTTCAAAGCACCAAACCGGCCACTGCTGACAGACCTCTGTCTATCAACCCCAGAATGTTGGCCAGTTTACCTGCCTTGTCCTGAGAATCTTTTAATTCTCTGAGCCGTCTTTGTGCTTTTTCATTTGATTGCTTGAGTCCCGCAAGCAGTTGTTTTGCATCCCCCTGCCATTGTTGCATCAAATTGACCCGTAAAAACCTGATTTGTTTTGCCAGGTCTTCTTCAGCTTTATCGACGTCTTCCGGGTCTTCGCCCATCATCAAAAGTTTTATAGCCAGGCTTTGTAGCTTTCCCCTCAAAAAAATCAGGTAATTTACCAGCTCAATTTTTTCGTCTTTTGTCATGAGTTTCTCCTATTCGGGATCGGTTTTCTGGTAAGTCCTGGCAATGTCACTGATCATCTCGATGTGGCCCACCAGTTCCGCCAAGCTGGCATGCCCTCCTGACTGTAACGCTACGATCAACTCTTCATGGGCATTGGGCAGAGATTCATAGGCGGCGCTAAGTACACCGAGTGTATCGAGTTGAATGCTTGTTTGCTCATTCAACTTCAGAAGTATTTCGATAAGAGCCAATCGCTTTGAGCCATCACTCTCGGTGGCAATAGCCCGCGTGGTATTTTTATTCTCCTTGTTATATTCTTCCTTGATTCCCGCTGCAGATATAGCCATGGCTTGCGAACCCAAATCGGCGAAAGCCTGCACGCCCGGCTGAAAATCTGCCATCACCGCTGCCATACCTTTCCGTTGCTTTTTTGCCAGGAGTTGTTGAACTACGCTGACACCCATGGTTGCAAAAGCACCAAACCTGGCCTCATTCAGCTCGAGCCCAAACTGAGATGATATGGATTTCGTCGCGACACCAATTTTCTGAGCCGCAGCATCCAGGCTTGCTTTCGAGTTTTCGTTAGCAGAGTTGAAGTGGATCAAAAAATTTGCGTAGTCAATCATTACCTGGTTGATTGCGGTCAGGTCTGTCCTGGATTGTGCTATGACATTGAAAACAGGCATTGTCGATTGATCAGCATCGCAATCACCCCATCTCCACTCGAACTTTCCACCACAAAAACGCAATGTCAGTGAATTGGGATCGGTTTGATCCTGCGTCTTTATGCGTTCTTTGAAGTTACGATAATTCCACTCGTATTCGGCCGTGATCGCCTGGATTGAGTTGACGTTCAAATCGACCAGCGTGTCGCGATAGTGATTCAAAGAATCTGGTGAAATTGGCTGACTGGTGGAAACACAACCACCAGCCATTAATGCGACTAGCAGTATTATCAATTTGTATTTAGTCATGCACATTCCCTTGAAGATCAAAATTCATTTTCTCTTATTCTACCCACCCGGTATCGAACATTAAAAAAAAACTGGGGTCCATCAAAAAGCCTGACGTGCAATCAAAGAATAGGCGCTGGACTTACGGAATTCTACCGGGAAGAAAAATGCAGACACCCGAACCTCCCAAAAAAAGCTGCGGGTGATGAGATGCACATCTACATCCATCGCGCCGGTGTCCTGACTTCATCGCCCGCTTTGATATTTACACTTGTTTTGGGACGTCCCGATCCTGGCCCGTCAGGCAGGCCAAAACTTCAATCACCCGCGCCGGTCAACTCCGGTAAATAAAGTTTGATTCTGCTGGCCAGCAAACCACCCGCATGTCGCCTCAATACGTCCAATTCCGCCCCATCAAGTTTCTTCAGATTGGTCTTGATCGATGATGCAAATACCGCGTCACCCGGATTGACTTCGCCTTCGCGGCTATCGATTGAGAACCAGATCGATTTCGGCCCCTGCCCGGCCGCGTGACTCAATTCGAGACGCTTGAATTGTAAGCCACGAACCTGTTCCATCAGGATGCCGATGGCCTCTTTTAAGACGATGGTGCCAGCTTCGGTGGGTGTTTCATCGATCATGAAAGGCTTCCCGCCATCACTGACTATGGCGTAGTCGATTTTGTTTCGCTTTGTGCGGAACAAGGGGTTAACCCCCAGGTTGTCGTAGACACCACCATCCGTCAGCGTCACGTAATCGCCCCTGCTGGCCGGATATTGTTTGGCCTTGATCTTCATGGGCGGGAAAACCGGCGGGAATGCTGATGACGCGGCAACAGCGCGGCTGATTCTGAATCCACCGGCGGGCACGACACCCAGTTCGTGCTCACCCATTTCCGAATCCTCACCACCACCGGCGACAAAGAAGAACATGTTACCGGTGGACATGTTGGTGCTGTTTAAATAGATTCGCGGGCCGTCCTTGAGAATATCCAACGACCGTTTGCCAAAAAGATCTCTCTCATAACTCTTGGCCAGCTTGTCAAGACGTCCGGAGAACGGGTCCAGGACCCCACCGATCACCGAAGAAACCGCAATTGACGCCGAGCCCAGGTAGTCTTCCAACTTACTGATAGCGTCATCTTTTCCCCAGTTCAGCGCCAGGAAAGCGCCGGCGATACTACCGCCACTCACACATGTCAGCAGGTCGATTTTCCACAACAGACCAAGCTCATGCAGTTTCTTGAAGACACCCAGGTGAAATGCCGCCGCCCTGAAGCCACCTCCGGACAACGCCAATCCGATACGTTTTTCCTTGCCATTTATCGTGATAGACATGATTTCTTCCTCTCAATTCTTACTATGCTTCGCGCCCGGAAAAATAATTTCCCCGGGTGCAATGGAGTAGGTGTCACCCAACCCGGTAAGCACCATGCCTGATTAACTTACCCCCGACACGGATGTTTTGTA
>RCNE010001108.1_pt1 | contig 21662 bp, 19 predicted proteins | sample 2041361 | NCBI WGS metagenome assembly RCNE01 (sample SAMN09708229, study PRJNA481090) | Marine sediment metagenome, whole genome shotgun sequencing project.
TACGCAGACATCAAGGTGACCTGTAGTTGCGGTAACGAATTCACGACGCGTTCGACGCTCGGCGAGGATCTCCTGGTTGAAGTTTGCTCCTCGTGCCACCCGTTTTACACGGGCAAGCAGAAGATCGTGGACACTGGTGGCCGCGTCGACAAGTTCCGTCGCAAGTACGGCATCAGCAGCTAGCCACCGGCCGCTGCCGTCATAACGGCGGCTTCGGCCACACATTGCGTTATTCCACGACTTCCCCTGCGGGGCGGCTCTGCTATGCTCGAATGGTTTACTAACGATAAAAAGAAGAGGGAATAACATGAGTCAGGATGTTTATCGTCTAATTAGTCCCGACGGCGCCGAAATGGAGCTGCCTATTCGAAAGGGCACGACCGGTCCCGATCTCATCGACATTGCAAAGCTCTATAAAACCAAAGGCGTGTTCACCTACGACCCGGGCTTCGTGTCAACCGGTAGCTGCGAGTCTGACATCACGTTTATCGATGGTGAAAAGGGTGTCCTCATGTACCGCGGCTACCCGGTCGAACAGCTTGCCGCAAGCTCTAGTTTCATTGAGGTGTCGTACCTGTTACTGCGCGGCGATTTGCCGACGACAGCAGAGCTTGAGCAATTCGATAACACGATCCGTACGCACACGATGCTCAACGAGGGCATGCTCAACTTCTTCAAGGGTTTCCGTTACGACGCACACCCGATGGCGATGTTATCCGCCGTGGTCGGTTCGATGTCCGCTTACTACCACAATGCGATGGACGCCTCGAACCCCGAGCATCGTGACATCTTCGCACATCGAATCCTGGCCAAGCTGCCGACCATCGCAGCGGCCGCCTACAAGCTGAACAGTGGCCAGCCGTTTATTTATCCGCGCAATGACCTTAACTACGCAGAGAATCTGCTGCACATGTTGTTTGCCGTTCCGGCGGAGCCGTATGAGATTGACCAGGTTGCTGCCGAGGCGCTCGATCTGTTGTTCATTTTGCATGCTGATCATGAACAGAACTGCTCGACCTCGACTGTCCGCATGGCCGGCAGTTCCGGAGCCAATCCTTACTCCGCCATTGCGGCGGGTATCTCGGCGCTCTGGGGCCCCGCGCATGGTGGCGCGAACGAGGCGGTTCTCAAGATGCTTGAGGAGATCGGCGATACGAGCCAGATCGGCAAGTACGTTGAGAAAGCCAAGGACAAGTCTGATCCGTTCCGGCTGATGGGCTTCGGTCATCGCGTTTACAAGAACTTCGATCCGCGAGCGACCATCATCAGGGACATGTGCTACAAGGTACTCGACAAACTCGACCGCAAAGACACGCCGTTGTTTGATCTGGCGCGCGAGCTTGAACAGGTGGCGTTGAAAGACAACTACTTCATCGAGAAGAACCTCTACCCGAACGTCGATTTCTACTCGGGCATCATCTACAAGGCGCTAGGCATTCCGACGTCGATGTTCACGGTGATGTTTGCGCTCGGCCGGTCGGTTGGCTGGACCGCGCACTGGAGAGAGATGATCGCTGATCCGGTCACCAAGATCGCGCGGCCACGACAGCTCTACAAGGGAGCTGCCGCACGCGATTACGTGGCGATCGATAAGAGATAACCCTCTTCTTCTATCGGCCGTTTATCATCGGCGTGATGCGGCGATCGCGGCGAATATCTCGCTTGCTCCGCGCTGGCGCGAAGTCGCTGCGCGAGATTTCCCCACGCTCGCCGCCCCGATCGCTGCCAAAACATGCCGCGATCGTTCGCTGGGGGGGTGAAAGAGGTTAGACGTGTTCGAGGAGCTGCTGCACGGCGTTGGTGTCGACACGAAGCATCGGCTTGCCATCGACCGGGCTGATGGGTGCCTGCCGGATACCGTCTATCGGGAAGACGGTTGCCTGAATCGCGTTGTGGCTGTGATGAAACTCGAAGCCGGCATAAGTCTCGACCCGCCCGCGCCGACTTTTCAGGCGTCTTTCGTAGGACCGGTAAGTCAGACCGATGTTGGCGAGTTCCATCGCGACCACCTCGTCGCTGTCGGCGAACACGTGCAGATTGACAGCCGAGTTTTCATCAGCCGTTCCCACGAGCACCGGACCGACCAGCCGCGGGTTGAATTCCGCCAGCAATTCCATGGCTGACAGGGCGGCGACGCGCATCAATCGTAGCTGATCCGCATGCGACTCCCCGCCAAAAATCTGTAGATGTTCCGCAACCGCGGCCTCAATTTCACTGTTACCGGGCAATGCGCCGCGGCTCAGCACACCGAGGCGCTCAGCCGCTTTTTGCTTCGCCAGCCGGTAGTCGCGAACACCGTGATCGACGATGATGCGCGCCGCTTCCTGCGCGACAACCTGCCGGGTGCGGTCGGTGTCGTTGGGATTTTGCCTGCCCATAAAGTCAGAAGAGCGGTTCCGCCTCGTCCTCGGCCGTCTCGCCATCTGGCGCGTCGATGGCGGTGGTTTGATTGAAGATTTCGGGTAATTCCTCGGCATGTTCACATTGCGGCACGTTATTTTCACGGAAGACCTCGAACACAACGTCACGCTGGCCCGCGCGCGCCGGACAACCGCTGGCTCGATCGATGAGTGCCGAGACGATGCCCTTCGGCATCGGCATCTGATGTTCCGCAACACCCGCGAAGGCAATGCGGGCGAACTCGATCCAGATTGGCAGGGCGGTGCGCGAGCCTTCCTCGCCGGGGCCAAGCGGTCGGTCATTGTCGTAACCAACCCAGACGATGCTTGCCAGGTCGCCGTTGAAGCCGCCGAACCAGGCATCACGTCGATCGTTGGACGTCCCGGTCTTGCCGCTGAGGTCGTTGCGGCCGAGCACCATCGCGCGCCGGCCGGTGCCACGGCGCACGACGTCGCGCATCATGTCCTGCACGAGAAATGCATTCTGTGGGCTCACGACCTGTGGTGCGATGTTCATGTTCGCGAATAATTCCGGTGCGACGTTGGCATCGGGCTGATACGTGAGCGCAACGGCGGCCATTTCTTCGAGCGACATTTCAGCCCGTGCCCGGCCCCGGCGTGAATAGGCGGATTCGACAACGCAGGCATCGCACACGATGGCCGGCTCGCCGCGGTAGAGCGTCGCGCCGTCGGCGGCGTAGATGGCGTCGATCAGGTAGGGTTTCACCGCGTGCCCGCCGTTTGCGAGGGTTGCATAGCCCTGTGCCATGTCGAGCGGCGAGGCGGCACCACCGCCCAGTGCGAGCGAGCCGTTGCGTGGCAACGCCGCGTCGCCGAAGCCGAACTTCGCAATGTGCCGTACGGCGTTGCCGACGCCCGTGTTGAACAGCAGCAGACGCACGGACACCAGGTTCATCGACCGCACCAGCGCCTCGCGCATCCGAGTGGGTCCGTAAAAACGACCGCTATAATTAATCGGGCGCCAGACCGCCTCAAGCTCTGACGAGTTAATGACGACGGGCGCGTCGAGAACGACGGTGGCCGGCGTATTGCCGTGCTCGAGCGCTGCTGAGTAGATGAAAGGCTTAAACGAGGATCCCGGCTGACGGTAGGCTTGTCGGGCGCGATTGAACTTGCTCATCGCGAAATCAAAGCCACCGGTCAATGCGCCAATGGCACCGTCGTACGGGTCGATGGAGACCAGCGCGCCCTGCGCTTCAGGGACTTGCGCCAGCGCCCAGCGGCTATTCGCCATGGGCATGACATAGATAACGTCGCCAACGGCAAGCACGTCGCCTGCTGTTTCCGGCGCGGGGCCGGTCGTCTCGCGATCGATGAAGGGCTTGGCCCAGCTGACGCCTTCCCACGGCAGTGTGGCAACCACGCCACCACGCAGAACGACAGTCGCGCCGTTGTTATCGGCAACACCGGTGACCAGCGCGATCGACAGGCCGCCGGGCGCATACTGCTCGAGCGTTTCGCGAATCTGCAGCGGCCATTCCTCGAACGGCGCTGTCAGCACGTTATCGACGAGTTCAATGTTCCTGACGGGGCCCCGATAGCCGCGCCGCCGCGTAAATTCCAGCAGGCCATTGCGCAGCGCATAATTGGCGGCCTCCTGGAGACGGGAGTCGAGGGATGTAACAACCTGGTAGCCAGCGGTATACGTGTCCTCGCCATAGCGCTCCAGCATTTCGCTGCGGACCATCTCGGCAACGTACGGCGCATTCAACTCAACCGCGGTGCCGTGCAGCATCGATTCCATTGGGAACGCCATCGAATCGTCATAGGCGCCGTCGTCGAGATAACCAAGGTCGCGCATGCGGCCAAGCACATAGCCGCGGCGCATCATCGCGTTATCTACGCTGTATACCGGGTTGTAACGCGACGGTGCCGGCAACACGCCGGCGAGCGTTGCGGCTTCTGCTGCGTTGACGTTCTTGAGGTCCTTGTTGAAGTACACCTGCGCGGCAGCCGCTACCCCGTAGGCTCGCTGCCCGAAAAACATTTTGTTCAGGAACAGCGCCATGATCTGTTCCTTGGTGAATTCCTGTTCGATCTTGTACGCGAGAAACGCTTCTCGGAGTTTGCGGGTGAATAGCTGTTCGCGCGTCAGGAAGTAGTCGCGCGCCAGCTGTTGCGTCAGCGTGCTGCCGCCGCCGCTGATCTCGCCGCTCTTCAAAAGCCGCGCGAATGCCCGCGAAATGCCCTGGTAATCGACACCCGGGTGGTCGAAGAAACGCCGGTCTTCCGCCGCGATAAAAGCGTGCACCACGTGCGCCGGCAGGTCCTCATAGGTAACCAGCAGCCGGCGGCGCTCACCGATCTCGGAGATCAGGTAGCCATCACGGCTGTAGATTCGCAGCGGGATTTGCAGCGGAATATCGCGAATGGTCTCGGCAGCAGGCAGCCCGGGCAATACGAAGTAATAGGCACCGATAACGGCCGCGACAGCAGCGAGGGCACCGCTGGCGCCCAATCCCAGCAACAGAATGAGGCTGCGCAGGAGTCCGCGAGTCGATTTGTGACGCTGTTTCTTGTTGGATTCAGTCAATTTTTGCATAGTCGCTGGTGATATCGGCCAAAAGTCCCGCCTTACCCGGGCTCCCGGTTACCCTATTAGAGAGTAAGCTGATGCACGTTTGGTGCAAAGAATAGGGCTAACCTGGTGCAATACGCTCGGCAGGCGGAATCGAGGCGGCAGATAATAGACGGGCATGGCCAAGTGCTGCAATAAGCAGGCATGTTCGGAGCCGGGTACTGGGTCACGGAACGAGCATTCGGCGACCGTTACCATAGGGATATGTGGATCGTGAGCAAAGTCACGTTTTATTTAACATTTTATTGATATATAGTTGTTTCGACTTGTTCAGAACGTGCTGATGTTTGACGCGCAACTTACCGACTTAGAAGGAAAAATACGTGCTTTTCGGCAATAAATCACAGCCATTGCTGGGCCTCGATATAACGACCTCTTCGGTCAAACTGATAGAGCTTTCGCAGAGCGGAAAGCGCTATCGGGTCGAGTCCTATGCAGCAGAGCCTACGCCTCCGAACTCGGTTAGCGAAAAAGCCATCGTCGACGCCAAAGCGGTCGGCGAGGCGATTCGTCGCGCCGTCAAACGAGCCGGGGCCAAAGCCACGGACGTCGCCGTCGCTATCAGCGGTGACGCGGCCATTACCAAGATCATCCAAATGCCGTCGAGCCTCTCCGAGAGAGATCTTGAAGGGCAGGTGGAGATCCAGGCGGATCAGTACATTCCGTTCCCGATGGAAGAAGTCAGTTTTGACTACGAGATCATCGGACCGAACGAGAAGGATCCGGAGCTCCTGGACGTTCTGCTGGTGGCATCACGCACCGAGAATGTCCAGCAGCGCGAGGCGGCGGTTGCCGCTGCCGGCCTGGCAACACACGTCGTCGACGTCGAAGCCTTTGCGCTCGAAAATGCTTGCGCACTGCTGAGCCATCAAATGCCCGACGGCGGTATGGGTCAGTCGATCGCGGTAGTCGACATCGGTGCGAGCAGCACGACATTCAGTGTGTTGCAGGATCTAAAGGTTGTATATACGCGCGACTTCAACTTCGGTGGACAGCAGCTGACCGAGGAGATCATGCGTACCTACGGCCTGTCAGTTGAAGACGCGGGTCGTGCGAAGAAGCAAGGCGGACTGCCATCGAACTATCAGCCGGAAGTGCTTGAGCCCTTTATTGATGACATGACACAACAGGTCAGTCGTTCGCTACAGTTCTACCTCGCATCGGGCGGTGGTCGCGAGCAGCCTGACATGGTTCTGGTGTGCGGCGGCTGTGCCAATATTCCTGGCATCGCAGACGTCATTTCCAGTCGCGTCGGCGTACCGACCGAAATTGGTGATCCGCTTGGACAGATGAAAATATCTTCCAAAGCCAAATCACAGGGGGTCCACAAAGATGCGACCGCTCTCCTTACCGCTTGCGGACTTGCACTGAGGAGCTTCGACTAATATGCCACGCATTAATCTACTCCCCTGGCGCGAAGAAGCGCGGAAGAAGCGGCAACGTGATTTTGGCGTTGCAGCAGCGGGCGCCGTTGTGGCCGCCATCGCCTTCGTTATTGTCACGATCTTTACCTACTCACAAAAGATCGACAACCAGCAAGCGCGTAACCAGCGCCTGACCGACGAGATCGTCGAGCTCGAGAAAAGTATTACTGAGATTGACGGTCTGGAGCGTCAGAAGGAACGCCTGTTGGCCCGCATGGAAATTATCGAGCAGCTGCAGAAAAGTCGCCCGGAAATCGTGCATCTTTTTGACGAGATGGCGCGTAAGTTGCCCGAGGGTGTCTACCTGTCCGGCATAAAGCAGACGGGCTCACGGGTTGAGGTTCGCGGCATTGCGCAGTCAAGCACCCGGGTATCGGCGCTGATGCGTCAAGTTGACGCTTCGGAGTGGCTAACTGATCCGGAGGTTGAGCGTGTCGAGACCACTCAGGCAGGGGCGGCTCGCCAATCCCAGTTCATCGTCTACGTTAAACAGGCGCGCCCCGAGGGCGACGGGGAGGAAGAAGAATGAACCTTCTTGAAGAACTGCAGGCACTGGACGTTGAAGACGTTGGTCGCTGGCCATTGGTATTTCGTGCCGCTGTCATCGCGATCGTGTTTGCCGCTGTACTGGCCCTTGGTGTTTACTGGTTCGTTGTTAAAGACAAGGCGCCGCAGCTCAGCCGCGTGCAAGAGGAAGAACAGCAGCTCCGGCTGACGTTCCAAAACAAGCAGCGCAAAGCCGCCAACTACGATGCCTACAAGTCGCAGCTAACGCAGATTGAGCAGTCTTTCGGCACCATGCTTCGACAGCTTCCAGGCAAAACTGAGATTCCGAGTTTGATCGTTGATATTTCACAGACGGGCCTGGCTGCCGGGTTGCAGGAAAAATTGTTCGTGCCGCAGCCCGAGATTCCCAAGGACTTCTACGCCGAGAAGCCGATCAAGATTCGTCTTGAAGGTGGTTTCCATGAGTTAGGGAATTTCGTCAGCGGCATCGCCGCGCTGCCACGCATCGTGACGTTGCACGACATCACTATCACGCGCGTCGACAGTGACATATATGACAACCTGAGTATGGAAGTGACCGCCCAGACTTACCGCTATCTTGACGAGGGAGCACAGTGATCATGCGCGCTTCCCAGACATTTAAAATCATTCTAATGGTCTTCGTGGCGGCCTTCGGTCTTACGGCCTGTGGCAGTGACATGGACGATCTAGACCGGTACATCAATGAGGTCAAGGCGAAGCCCGGTGGGCGCATCGACCCGTTACCGGAAATCACGCCTTATACAGTTTTTATGTACATCGCTGATGCTGAGGGTGTGCGCTCGCCATTTATGCCAGACACACCACAGGCGAGCAGTGTAGGCGGCGGCGCGCGACCTGATCGCGACCGCAGCCGTGAATACCTGGAGAGTTTCCCGCTGGACACACTTGGCATGGTGGGAACGTTGAATATGGAAGGCACGAACTATGGTCTCGTGCAAGCGTCAGACGGTTTGATTCACCGCGTCACTCCCGGCAACTACATGGGACAGAATGACGGACGAATTACGGAGATTTCTGAATCAGAAATTGCACTGGTCGAAATTATTTCTGATGGTATCGGCGGGTATATCGAGAGAGACGCCGCAGTCAGTCTTACGGACTGACACCTGAATGGAACTGGGAGTAACTGGAATGATGCTCAAATTGAATCCGACGGTCGGTCGCCACATGCTGGTAAAAAGGCTGGCCGCATTGGCACAGGCAGCATTGCTGCTTTTTCTGGGCGCTAATGCCAGCGCGCAGGAAGGCAACAAGCTGCAAGACATTCAGGTGCAGAGTCTGCCCGGCCAGCGCGTCGAGCTGAAGCTGGTCATGAGTGAGTCGGCGCCGGAACCGCTGTCATTCACAATTGAGAACCCGGCGCGCATCGCGCTCGATCTGCCGAACACGACGCTGGGCTTGAGTTCGCGTCGCCAGGACGTCAACCTCGGGCCTCTCGACACGATACTGACGGCCGAGGCCAACGGCCGCACCCGCGTGGTACTGAACCTTGGTTCCATGGTCAAGTACGAAACCCGTCGGAGCGGCAACACGGTTATTGTCACCCTGGGTGACGGAGACAATTACAGCGCCGGTACCACCCAGTTCGACAGCGCACCGGCTTCTGATACCCGTTCTTATGCTGCCCCCGGCAGCCGTTCGATTTCAAACGTTGATTTCCGCCGCACGGCTGAAGGCGGAGGCCGTATTATTGTTGACCTGACCGACCCGTCAACGCCTGTCGACATTCGCCAGGAAGGCGGCCGCGTTGTAGCGACATTCAAGGACACAAGTCTGCCGGCCGAAATGATGCGCCGACTGGATGTCATGGATTTTGCAACGCCGGTAACGACGGTGGATACGCTGCGCACCAATCGCGACGCACGCATCGTGATTTCGGCCAACGGAAAATATGAGCAGCTCGCGTATCAGTCGGACAATGAGTTCACGATCGAAATCAATCCTGCGGTGACGAAGACGGAACAGGAATCGAGCCTGTTCTCGGAGACGAAGGAATACGAAGGTCAGCGCCTGACGCTGAACTTCCAGGACATCGAAACGCGGGCGGTTTTGCAGCTGTTGGCTGAGACCTCCGGCAAGAACATCGTGGTATCCGATACCGTACAAGGCAACGTGACGCTGCGCTTGCGCAACGTTCCGTGGGACCAGGCGCTGGATATTGTCATGACCACCAAAGGTCTGGATATGCGGCAAAACGGCAACGTCATTATCGTTGCACCGGCCGAAGAAATTGCGGCGCGTGAAACGGCCGATCTTGAAGCCAGGCTCGCGATCAGCGAACTGGAACCGGTCTACTCCGAGTTCCTGCAAGTCAACTACGCGAAGGCGTCTGATCTCGCCAGCCTGATCACGGGTAGCGGGAGTGGCAATCCGCTGCTGTCGGAAAGAGGCAGTGTAGGCGTCGATGACCGCACCAATACGCTTCTGGTTCAGGATACGGCTGAGCAGCTGCAGAATATTCGTCGTCTGGTCACTACACTTGATATTCCGATCAAGCAGGTATTGATCGAGTCGCGCATTGTCGTTGTTAACGACGACTTCAGCCGCGACCTTGGTATGCGCCTGGGTGTTACCGCAGTCAACGAAAACAGTAGTGACGGACTGACCGTTATTTCCGGCTCGGGTATTGGCACCGACACGATGATTGGTTCAGCCATCGACAACCTTGCTGATAATGGCACGATCTACCCGGTCCAATTGCCGACGCTTAGCAATCGTTACAATGTCAATTTGCCAATCGGCGATGCCGCCGGCCGCTTCTCGCTCGCCGTACTGGAGTCTGATTACCTGGTGGATCTTGAGTTGACCGCTATGGAAGCAGAGGGACGCGGTGAAATTGTCTCGACGCCGCGCGTCATCACGGCCAATCAGAAGGAAGCGACGATCAAGCAGGGCGTGGAAATTCCGTACCAGCAGTCAGCGTCTTCCGGCGCAACGACCGTGCAGTTTAAAGAGGCGGTACTGGAGCTTGTTGTAACGCCGCAGATTACGCCGGATAACAACATCATCATGGACCTGCGTGTCAGCAAGGATAACGTCGGTGAGATCATTTCGACCGGCGGCCTGGGTGGTACTGTACCGAGTATTGATACCCGCTCCGTCGAGACGCAGGTGTTGGTGGCAAACGGCCAGACTGTCGTTCTCGGTGGCATTTACGAGACGGAACGGCGCGAGACGATCAACAAGGTACCGTTTCTCGGTGACATTCCGTTCGCCGGTGCCCTGTTCCGTAGCAAGCAACGGCTGGACAATAAGGCCGAGCTGCTGATTTTCGTGACGCCACGAATTATCGAGGAAGGCTCCACCATCTACTAGGCTTTACGGATTCGCTATTATCAGAAAGCCAACCCTCGGGTTGGCTTTCTTCTTACAGCCTGTGCAAAACAAATCGGTAGTACGATTGATTCATGAAACACCCGAAGAACATCTTTCTCATCGGCCCGATGGGTGCCGGCAAGTCCGCGGTCGGCCGACAGCTGGCGCGTTCGTTGCACCTGACGTTCATGGATAGCGACGACGAAATCGAGTCGCGTACCGGCGTAGACATTGCATTCATTTTTGAAAAAGAGGGTGAGGCAGGTTTTCGCAAACGTGAAGCGAGCGCAATCGATGATCTGACACGGCACGACGGCGTGGTGCTTGCGACCGGCGGTGGCGCCGTCGTCGATCCGGAGAGTCGCAGCCGTCTGGGCGGCCGCGGCTACGTGGTGTACCTGTACACGACCGTCGCGCAACAGTTTGCACGTACCCACAAAGGCCGTGAACGGCCGCTGCTGGAAAGCGGCGATCGCCGCGAGATCCTGGAGAAGCTGTTGGTCGAGCGTGACCCGATGTACCGGGAAATCGCCGATATCGTCGTTGAAACCGATGGCCGCAAAGTGCACTCGGTCGCCAGGGAAATCATCGACCACGTGTCATAGTCGCCGCTCGGGCCGACAAGCGCTTGCCGCTACAAGCGTCTCGATATTGCGGTAATCTACGCCAATGTCAGTAGCAACTACTCTTTCGGTCGACCTCGGGGAACGAAGCTATCCGATCATCATCGGTCGTGATTTGCTGAACGGGAACTTCGATCTGGCCGAATACGTGCGTGGCCGTGACTGCCTGGTGGTCAGCAACGAGACGGTGGCGCCACTGTATCTCGATAAGCTGCTGGCCGACCTCAAGGGTCTTGACGTTGCACGCCTGAATCTTGCGGACGGCGAAGCGTACAAGACGTTGACGGCGGTCGGCGATATTCTCGACGAGCTCGTGCGATTACGTGCGAATCGCGATACCACGGTAATCGCGCTTGGCGGTGGCGTTGTTGGCGACATCGCCGGTTTTGCCGCGGCTTGTTACATGCGCGGCGTCGCTTTTATCCAGGTGCCGACGACCTTACTTGCACAGGTGGACTCTTCGGTTGGTGGCAAGACCGGTGTCAACCACGAGCACGGCAAGAACCTGATCGGCGCGTTTCACCAGCCGGCTGCGGTGCTTATCGACACGGATACGCTTGGAACATTGCCGCAGCGCGAATTACACGCCGGCCTTGCCGAGGTCATCAAGTACGGTGCTATTTGTGATCTTGATTTTTTTGCCTGGCTTGAAACGCACATGCATGCTTTGCTGGAAAGAGACCCCGAAGCACTGGCGACGGCCATTTGCCGCTCATGCGAGTTGAAAGCAGAGGTGGTCGCCGAGGACGAGCGCGAGTCGGGGCGCCGTGCGATTCTAAATTTCGGCCACACCTTCGGCCACGCGATCGAGCACAGCCAGGGTTATGGCGAATGGTTGCATGGCGAAGCGGTCGCTGCAGGCATGGTATTGGCGGCAAAACTGAGCGGCATCGACACGGCCGAGGTCGACCGCCTGCGAGATCTGCTTGCGGCTGCCGGGTTGCCCGTAGCGCCGCCGGCCATTTCGAACAGTCGCTGGATGTCCGCGATGGGCATGGATAAGAAAGTACAACAGAAGCAGCTGCGCTTCGTTTTGTTGCGATCTTTGGGCGACGCTTACACTACCGCCGACTACGATCAGGATCGGCTGCAGTTATTAACCGGCGGTGCCGCTTGATGCAGCCTGGGGGCCTCGCACCTTACGCAGCCGACGAATCACGCAGTCGGGGCAGGAAGTACGACGAGCCTGGCTCGGCTTACCGCGGCGAATACCAGCGCGATCGCGATCGCATTATTCACTCGACAGCTTTCCGACGCCTGGTCTATAAAACGCAGGTTTTTGTGAATCACGAGGGCGACTTGTACCGAACCCGTCTGACGCACTCTCTGGAGGTGTCGCAGATCGGGCGCACCGTCGCGGTCGCGCTGCAACTGAACGAAGCGTTGACCGAGGCCATTTGCCTGGCTCATGACCTCGGGCATACACCGTTCGGTCACGCCGGTCAGGACACCCTCAACGACTGCATGCGTAGCTACGGTGGCTTCGAGCACAATTTGCAGTCACTACGCGTCGTCGATGAGCTCGAGGCGAAGTACGCGGACTTCCCGGGCCTCAATCTCATGTTCGAAACTCGCGAAGGCATCCTCAAGCACTGCTCTGCGCGCAACGCACGCGAGTTGGGTGATATTGGCGAGCGCTTCCTGAAACGTTTGCAGCCCGGTCTCGAAGCTCAAATCGCGAATCTCGCCGATGCTATTGCGTACAACAATCACGACGTCGACGATGGTTTTCGCGCCGGTCTGTTGAGCCTGGAGCAACTGCGTGAGCAGCCGTTATTCAACGCGCAGTTTTTACGCGTCGAACGCCGCTATCCGAAGCTCGAGGACCGGCGGCTGATCTACGAGATCAACCGACGCATGATTGGGACAGTCGTTACTGACCTGATCGAAGCGACCCGGCGCAAACTCCAGACATTCGCGCCCGCGTCGATCGACGAGGTGCGTGCCGCCGGTGAGCCGCTTGTCTGCATGTCCGACGAGATCTACGCGCAACACTTGTCGCTCAAGAAGTTCCTGCACCGACACCTGTACTCGCACGAGCAGAAGCTCGAGATGACCAGGAAAGTCCAGGTAATCGTCAAAGAGCTATTTGCCGCTTACAGCGATGATGTGCGCCGCATGCCCGACGAATATGCCGATGCGGCTGAGCGTCTCGACGCCGACGCCCGAGCGCGCGTTATCGCTGATTACATTGCCGGAATGACGGACCGCTATGCGATTGCCGCACACGAGGCGATCGCAGCCTGATAGAATTCGCGGCGATCTGCAGGAGCATTTAGTGAAACCCAAGAATATTCCCAGCAGGGAGCGCCTGATTTTCGCCATGGACGTGGCTGATTGCGCTCGTGCGCGGGCGCTCGCCGAAGAGCTCGGCGACGCAGTCACGTTTTACAAGATCGGGCTGGAGCTGATGATGAGCGGCGAGTACTTTGAGCTGCTCGACTGGCTGCTTGAGCGCGACAAGAAGGTGTTTTGCGACCTGAAGTTCTTCGACATTCCGGCTACCGTCGGCTCAGCCGTGCGGCAGCTGCAACACCGCGGCGCCACATTTGTGACAGTACATGGCAATCGCTCGATCATGGAGGCAGCCGCCGCAAACAAGGGCGACTCGCTCAAAGTGCTTGGAGTCACCGTGCTCACGAGCCTCGACCGGGGTGATCTGGACGACCTCGGCTTTGCGTGCGACCTGGAAGCGCTGGTATTGTCCCGCGCGCGGCAGGCACTCGATGCAGGCTGTGACGGGGTAATTTCATCGGGTCTCGAAGTGCCGCGGTTGCGCGAGTATGTAGATAACAAGCTGCTGGTCATCTCACCCGGCATTCGGCCGGTCGACAACAAGCCGATGGGTGACCAGAAGCGCGTTGTCACGGTCGAAACGGCATTTTCAAACGGCGCCGACTATATCGTCGTTGGCCGCCCGATTCGCGATGCGGCCAGCCCGCGAGCCGCGGCGGAAGCGATGCAGGAATCCATCAGCGCACAATTAGGACAAAAATGAACGAGTTAAAGAACGATCTTTTTCTGCGAGCGCTGCGGCGCCAGCCGGTGCCGCGAACGCCCGTGTGGATCATGCGTCAGGCAGGTCGTTACCTGCCCGAGTACCGTGAGGTGCGGGCGATCGCCGGTGACTTCATGAGCCTGTGTCGCAATGCGGAGCTTGCGTGCGAGGTGACCTTGCAGCCGCTGCGGCGGTACAAGCTCGATGCGGCAATTCTGTTCTCTGACATCCTGACGGTGCCGGATGCTCTCGGGCTTGGACTGTCTTTTGCCGCCGGCGAGGGTCCTCGATTCGAGCGACCGGTCCAGAACGCGGCGGCGATAAGGAAGTTAGCGGTGCCGGATGTGAAGTCCGATCTCGGCTACGTTTTCGAGGCGGTCAGCACGATTCGCAAGGCACTGGACGGCAAGGTGCCACTGATCGGTTTTGCCGGCAGTCCGTGGACGGTAGCGACGTACATGGTGGAGGGCCGTTCGAGCCGCGATTTCGCGACTATCAAAAACTTGGCAAAAGAAGATCCGGATTCGCTGTTGCGCCTGCTCGATGTTGTCACCGAGACGACCGTGCAATACCTGAACGCGCAGATCGAAGCTGGCGCTCAGGCCATTATGGTATTCGATACCTGGGGCTCGGCGCTCGAAGCCGACGATTATCGTCGCTTCTCCCTCGCCAACATGCAGACGATTATCGACAACCTGGCCCTTGACCAGGGCAAGGAGCCGGTGCCGGTGGTTCTATTCACCAAGGGAGCCGGGGAGCGGCTACGCGATATGGCGGAGACGGGCTGCGATGCGCTTGGCGTCGACTGGACGACAGACCTCGCGACGGCGCGCGAGTGCAGGATAAAGTTGCGTTGCAGGGCAACCTTGACCCGGCGACGCTACGAGAGAGCCCCGAAGTGATTCGCCAGGGCGTTGCGGATACCCTGGCGAGCTACGGACAGGGTCCCGGGCACGTCTTCAATCTCGGCCACGGAATTACGCCGGACATCGATCCAGAGCATCTCGGCGTCCTCGTCGACGCCGTCCACGAACTTAGCCCTCAATACCACGACTAAAGCACTCGACAAGTGGCGCCGATCGCGCGGAATATCTCGTTTGCTCCGCGCTGACGCGAAGTCGCTTCACGAGATTTCCCCGCACTCGGCGCCCCGATCAACGTCGATTCTCCGGGGAAGGTAGAAGGGTGGGACTATAGAAGTTCGACTTCGAGGATGATGCAGTCCGGCACGGTGGGCCCTCGCGAATAGCGAGCGCCGGTTGCATCAGTCTCGCAGTGCGCGGCGCAGGATCTTACCAACGTTGGTCTTGGGCAAATCATCGCGAAACTCGACCAGTTTCGGGCGTTTATAGCCAGTGAGGTTTTCGCGGCAATGCTGGATCACGTCTTGCTCGGTAATGCTGGGGTCGGTACGCACAGCGAATACTTTGACGATCTCTCCGGAGCGCTCGTCGGGGATGCCGATAGCAGCCGCCTCCAGGATCCCCTCCATCTCGACGATGACGTTTTCGATTTCATTGGGATAAACATTGAAGCCTGATACCAGGATCATGTCTTTCTTGCGGTCCTCGATCCAGAGGTAGCCGTTCTCGTCCATGCGCCCGATATCACCGGTGCGCAGCCAGCCACCTGGCAGCATGACGTCTGCCGTGTCGGACGGCCGCTGCCAGTACCCTTCCATCACCTGCGGGCCTTTGATGCAGATTTCGCCAACCGAACCAATCGGCAGGGCGTTGCCATCGTCGTTGGCGATAATGACTTCGGTAGACGGTATCGGCAGGCCGATCGAACCATCGAACTCGCTGTCGATTCGGCAGACCACTGCGGCAGGCGAGGTCTCCGTTAGTCCGTAACCCTGCAGAATCGTGGAGCCCGTGGCTTTCTTCCAGTCTTTTGCCACGGCCGGCTGGACGGCCATGCCGCCGCCAATGCAAACGCGCAGATGGCTGAAATCAATCTCTTTGAATGACGGTGTATTCATGAGGGCCGCGAACATCGTATTCACGCCAGTGAAAAGGCTGAACTTGTACTTCGCCATTTCCTTGGCGAACCCTTCGAAGTCGCGCGGGTTGGTAATCAGGACGTTCAGGCCGCCCTGCGCCATCATGGTCAGGCAGTTCCCCTGCAGCGAGAAGATGTGATAAAGCGGCAGCGCCGTAATGGCGATGATCGGCTCGTCGCCCCTGTAAGCGTTGCCCTGCCATATGATGGTCTGCTGCACGTTGTAGACCATGTTGCGGTGGCTCAGCATCGCGCCCTTCGAGACGCCGGTGGTGCCGCCGGTGTACTGCAGATAGGCAATGTCGGCAAAGCCGATATCGACGGGCTGAAGCGTCTGCGTCGCGCCGGCCTTCATGGCTTTGTTAAAGCGAATACAGTTGGCGATTTTATACGGTGGCACAGCTTTCTTGATGTACCGCAAGACGAAGTTCGTGATCGCTGCTTTAGGTTGGTTCAGCAGGTCGCCGGCCCCCGTTGTCACCGTATAGTCGATGTCAGTGTCGGCGATAACCTTGTCGAGAATATTAGCGAAGTTCTCCAGAATGACGATGCAGCGAGCGCCCGAGTCCTTCAACTGATGCTTAAGTTCGCGAGGCGTGTACAGGGGGTTGACGTTGACGACGACGAGGCCGGCCCGAAACGCGCCGCACATGGCGACCGGGTACTGCAGAATATTCGGCAGCATGATGGCGACACGCTCGCCCCGCGTCAGGCCCAGCGTCTGTTGCAGGTAGCAGGCAAACTGCATGGACAGCTCGTTAAGCTCGGCGTACGTGATCGTGCGGCCCATGTTGGTGTACGCCGGGTTGTTCGGGTACTCGGCGAAGCCGTGCTCGATCAGCTGCAGAATAGAGCGAAACGGCGGCTCCGGAACATTCTCCGGTACACCGGGCGGGTAGGATTTCAGCCAGACTTTCTCCAAGTCATTCCCCTTATGGCTTACAGTTATGGCTTACAGAGCGTCTAGTGTAGCGCTGATTAATGGCCAAGCGTTATCGAGAAGCATGGGCTGTGCCTCGGCAGTAGGATGAATGCGATCCGCCTGGAGCAGATCGTCGTTCAATGCGATCCCGTCCATGAAGAACTCGACCCAGGGAATCTCCAGTTCCTCAGCAACATCACGAAACGCAGCTTCGAAAGCGCGTGAATACCGCGGGCCGTAGTTGGACGGGATACGAATGGCGAGCAAGACGACAGCGGCCCCGGAATTGCGAGCTTGGATGATGATCTGCTGCAGGTTCGCCTGCATGCGCGCGGGCGGAAAACCGCGTAGCCCGTCATTGCCGCCGAGCTCCAGGATGACGAGCTCGGGCGAGAATTTCTCCAGCGCACCCTCGATGCGTGCAGCGCCGCCCTGGGTGGTTTCGCCGCTGATGCTGGCGTTCACGACGCGATGTTCGTACCCTTGCTGTTCGAGCCGGGCCTGCAACAAAGCGGCCCAGGACTGGTCAACGTCAATACCGTAGCCGGCGCTCAGTGAGTCGCCGAAAATCAGCACTGTCGGCGACCCGGACCCCTGAGCCCCGGCAGCCAGCAATAAAATAATCAGAGTAACCAGTTTTCGCATGCGTGATCAGTCAGCAATTAATGAGGTAGTGCTTGAGGCACAGGGCCTTGGCAAACAGGTTAGCAGCCCTGAAGGGACTCTGACCATATTATCGGACGTCAGTTTCCAGATTCTTGCCGGCGAGTCCGTTGCCGTCGTAGGGCCTTCCGGGGCAGGCAAATCGACCTTGCTCGCCCTGTTGGCGGGCCTCGACCTGCCCAGTAACGGGCACGTGCTGCTGAATGGCACTAACCTGTCGACACTGGATGAAGACGGTCGTGCCCTGGTTCGGGCCAAGAGCGTCGGCTTCGTCTTCCAGTCATTTCATCTCGTGCCATCACTGAATGCGCTGGAAAACGTCATGCTGCCGCTCGAACTGGCCGGGCACGGCGAGGCGCGCCGGGCGGCGCGCGAGCTGATCGACAAAGTGGGCCTCACTGATCGGTGGAGCCATTATCCGGCGCAGCTCTCCGGCGGCGAAAAACAGCGGGTTGCGATCGCCCGCGCGTTCGCAACACAACCAGCGGTCCTGTTCGCTGACGAGCCCACCGGCAATCTCGATAGCCGTACGGGCGCCAACATCATGGCGCTCATGTTTGAATTAAACCGCAATTCCTCAACAACCCTCGTACTGGTCACGCACGATGGCAGTCTTGCAGAGCGCTGCGATCGCATTATCGAGCTTGACGGCGGACGGCTTGCGCGCGACACGCGGACCGCCGCATGAAAGCGGTACTGTTTGCGCTACGGAGTTTTGCGCGAGAGCTGCGCTCCGGCGAGGTACTCGTGCTGCTGGCGGCGGTCGGCCTCGCTGTTGCGGCATTGACGGCTGTTGGTTTTCTGACAGACAGGATTGGCAAAGCCGTCGCGCGGCAGGCTAACGAAGTGCTGGCGGCGGACATGCGGCTGCGCTCGCAGGAACCACTGCCCGCGCAATGGAGCGCGCTGGCAAGCGAATACGGCCTCGAAGCCTCGGAGACCCTGGTTTTTCCGTCCGTCGTTTTTTCGGACGACGGCAGCGCGCTGTCCGCAATCAAGGTCGTCAGTGAGAACTACCCGCTCAGGGGCGCGGTGCGGGTTGCCGACGAGATGTTTGGTGAGCAGCGCGTTGTCGGCGGCATACCCGCCCCCGGTGAGGTTTGGGCCGACGGAGCGCTGCTGGCGCGGGTCGGTGCTGATATTGGCGACACCCTCGGCGTCGGTGAGCTTGATCTCACCGTGACGGCGATCCTCACGTACCGTCCGGATCAGTCGATCGGGTTCGCCTCGCTGGCGCCGTCACTCTTGATGAACATGGCTGACATCGAGGCGAGTGGCTTGATCGGCGAGGGCAGTCGCGTCAGTTACGCATTGCTCATCGCCGGCGAGGAACAGGCGGTCGCCGATTTCAATGCGGCGATCGAGCCGCAGCTTCCTGACTCGGTGCGCATCCGTAGTCAGGAGGAGAGCAGCGAGCGCGCCTATAATGCGGCCGATCGTGCGCAGCGTTTCCTGTCATTGACGGCCGTCATCAGCTTGTTGCTCAGCGCGGTGGCTGTTGCGATGTCGGCGAGACGCTTCGCGCACCGGCGCATGGACACTGTTGCGCTAATGAAAAGTCTCGGCGCTACGCAGCGTTTCGTGATCTCGGTATCCTTGATACAGATCTTCCTGCTCGGTGTCCTTGGCATTCTCGCGGGCGGCATCGTCGGCTACGGGGCAGAGGAAATTCTGTCGCGCATCCTGGCCGATCTGCTGGTCGGCGATCTGCCGGAGCCCGGCCTGCGGCCGCTGTTGCTGGCGAGCGTCAGTGCCATGGTGCTGCTGCTGGGCTTTGCGTTGCCCGCGCTCATGCAGCTGCGAAACACGCCACCCTTGCGGGTGCTGCGCCACGACGCGATGCCGCCGGCACCGTCTCGATTGCTGGTTGTCGGCCTGTCGCTCGCCGCGGTTGCGGCGTTGCTCTATCGCTCCGTCGGTGATCCCCTGATGCTCCTGATCCTCATCGGCGGGATTATCGTTATTGCGGCGGCCCTGTACCTGGCTGGCCGCGGACTGGTAATGGTAATCGGGCGGGCCCGCTCGGGCGTAGGCGTCGCCTGGCGCTATGGTCTCGCCAATGTTGCCCGGCGCGGCCGCGACAGCGCCATACAGGTGGTTGCTTTCGGCTTGGGCCTGACGGTGCTGCTGTTACTGACCCTGGTGCGCACCGACCTGCTGGACGGCTGGAAGCAGACGCTTGACGAGGACGCGCCGAATCATTTTCTGATTAACATCCAACCCGACGAACTCGATTCAGTTGCCGGCCTGTTCGAGAAAAACGGCGTTACCGTCCCGCAGTTCACGCCGCTCGTGCGTGCTCGCATGACCACCATCAATGGTGAGTCTGTCAAAGACCGCACTTACCCGAACGAAGACGGCCGCTGGCTCGCCAACAGGGAGGCCAACCTGTCGTGGAATGCGGAGCTCAGCGCGAGCAACGAACTGGTCGATGGCAACTGGTGGCCGCCGGGGTACGATGGGCCGCCGCTGGTTTCTATAGAAGAAGAATCGGCGGTGAATACGGGTCTCGGGATTGGCGACCAGCTGAGCTTTGTCGTTGCCGGCCGGGAAGTGACCGCGGCGATCGCCAGCGTGCGAAAAGTGAACTGGGACTCGTTTCAGCCGAATTTCTTTATCGTACTGTCGCCGGGCGCACTGGACGACATGCCTACAACCTATATTTCGAGCATGAAGATTGAGGCTGAGGAGCAGGCGGTGCTGGTCGACCTGGTGCGAGCGCACCCCACCATTTCGGTGATTGATTTAAACGCTATCCTGGAGCAGGTGCGCGGCATTATCGAGAAAGCCAGCCTGGCTGTGCAGGCCGTGTTCGTATTCACGCTGTTGGCGGGCGTCGCGGTTCTGTTTGCTGCCGTTCAGTCCACTATTGATGAGCGGCGCTTCGAGAGTGCCATGCTGCGCGCGTTAGGCGCGCGCCGGCGGACGGTGTTCGCCGGCGTCATGGCGGAGTTCGCCGCACTTGGCCTGGCCGCCGGCATACTGGCATCGGCCGGCGCATCCGTGCTGGCCGCACTGGTCGCGGTCAAGGTGTTCCGGTTACCGTATGAGTTTAGTCCGTTGCTGTGGTTGGTCGGGATACTGGCCGGCGTGGTTGTGGTTTGTGTGAGCGGGTATTTCGCAGCACGTGGAGCGGTCAACGCCGCGCCCGTCGACGTGCTGCGTGGAGCGGCAATGTGATTGACAAACGGTTGTCCTGTGGCGCGGTCGTCGTACGTGAGACCGACGACGGCTGGCGCACGCTACTGCTGCGCGCTTATCACTACTGGGATTTCCCGAAAGGCATCCGCGAGGAAGGTGAACAGTCGATGCAGACCACGCTGCGCGAAGTGCGTGAGGAAACCGGCATCGAAGACCTGGTGTTCGACTGGGGTGAGCGGTATTTCGAAACCGGGCCATACAGCCGCGGCAAGGTCGCGCGGTATTACATCGCAAGAACCGAACGGACAGAGGTCGTGATGGGAATTTCGCCCGAGACCGGCGAGGCCGAGCATCACGAATGGCGCTGGGTCAATTTCGATGAGGCCTACGACCTCGGCTCGCCACGCGTGCGCCAGATCGTGCAGTGGGCGCGGCAGATTATCGGTACCTGATCAAACGACGCGATTGCGTGTCAGGCCCTGCTGAAAGGCATCAACATTCCGGGTCAGCTCGTCGATAGCGGCCTGTCGGGCTTCGTTGGTTGCCCATGCGATATGCGGGGTAACAATGAGGTTGCTACCTTCATAGTCGAGTAACGGATCGCCGCCGACGGGTGGCTCTTTCGGCAATACATCGATCGCCGCCGCGGCGATGTCGCCCCGTCGCAATGCCGCCACAAGTGCCGCCGAATCCACCAGGCCGCCGCGCGCCGTATTAATGAAGATGGCGTCGCTTTTCATCTTTTTGAACTGCTCGGTAGAGAACAGCCCGCGATTCTCGGGAACCAGCGGGCAGTGCAGCGAAATCACGTCCGCACGCGCTATCAACTCGTCGAGCGGGACGCGCATCCCGTCACTGGCGCCCGTGCGTGCGGCGACAATGACCGTCATATTGAACGCCGCGGCAACGCCTGCAACCGCCTTGCCCAAAGCGCCGTAGCCGATAATGCCCATCGTCATGCCGGACAGCTCACGTACCGGATGCGTAAGCAGGCAGAAATCGTCGGACTTCTGCCACTCGCCGGCGCG